>OLFV01001856.1_pt1 | contig 18184 bp, 16 predicted proteins | sample 1605551 | NCBI WGS metagenome assembly OLFV01 (sample SAMEA3888922, study PRJEB22519) | human gut metagenome | biome: human gut; feature: human-associated habitat; material: faeces | place: Denmark | collected 2011
GAAACAAAATAAAAAATCAATATAAATAAATGGCAAAAAAATTCGCAGAAAGAAAAGGCTTGAACCTCGTCGAGACCAATAATGAGGTGCTCGCCCAGTGGGAGAAGAAGGATTTGTTCCATAAAAGCATTGATGAGCGAGAGGGATGCCCTCAGTTTATCTTCTTCGAAGGACCTCCATCTGCCAATGGTCATCCTGGTATCCATCATGTAATGGGACGTACCATCAAGGATACTTTCCTCAGATATAAGACCATGAAGGGCTTTCAGGTAAACAGAAAGGCTGGTTGGGATACTCACGGACTCCCAGTTGAGCTTTCAGTAGAGAAGAGCCTTGGCATTACTAAAGAAGATATCGGCAAGAAGATTAGCGTAGATGATTACAATGACGCTTGCCGCAAGAATGTGATGATGTACACTGACGAGTGGACTCAGCTCACTAATAAGATGGGATATTGGGTGGATCTCGAGCATCCTTATATCACTTATGACAATAAATACATAGAGACTCTCTGGTATCTCCTCAAGCAGCTCTATCAGAAAGATCTCCTCTACAAGGGCTATACCATTCAGCCTTACTCGCCAGCTGCTGGTACTGGTCTTTCAAGTCATGAGCTTAACCAGCCTGGTTGCTATCGTGACGTGAAGGATACTACCGTTACTGCACAGTTCAAGGTGAAGGATTCTCTCGATTTTATCAAGGCTGAACTGTCTGTATATATCCTCGCTTGGACCACCACTCCTTGGACATTGCCTTCAAACACCGCGCTTTGCGTTGGTCCGAAGATTGACTATGTTGCCCTTAAAGGCAATAATCCTTACACTAATGAGGAGGCTATCTATATCATAGCAGAAAGCCGTATGGGCGCTTACTTCCAGACTCAGAAGGATGAAGAAGGCAATGAGATGCCTATCGAAGTCATCTGGAAGGGTAAAGGTGCTGACCTCGTAGGCATTCACTATCAGCAGTTGATGCCATGGATTAAGCCTTGCGCTCTTGAAAGCGATGAGATTATCGTTAAGGAAGCTGATGCTTTCCGCGTAATCCCTGGTGATTATGTTACTACAGAGGACGGTACTGGTATCGTGCATATTGCTCCTACATTTGGTGCTGATGACGCTAAGGTGGCTAAGGACGCAGGTATTCCTTCTCTATTCGTCATTGACAAGGCTGGCGATACTCGTCCTATGGTGGATTTCAAGGGACGTTACTTCGTCAAGGAGGATATGGATCAGAAGTTCGTCTCTCTCTGCGTAAATGATTCTTACTGGCATCACGCTGGCGGATATGTGAAGAATGCGTATGACCCTAAGTACAATGTAGGCGGTAAGTATGATGAGAAAGCTGCCACTAAGGATATGGATCTCAACGTGATTATCTGCCTTGAGATGAAGGAAGAGGGTTCTGCTTTCAAGATTGAAAAGCATGTTCACAACTATCCTCACTGCTGGCGTACTGACAAACCGGTCCTCTATTATCCTTTGGATTCATGGTTTATCCGCTCTACTGCTAAGAAAGAGCGTATGTTTGAGTTGAACAAGACCATCAACTGGCATCCAGAATCTACTGGTTCGGGACGCTTCGGTAAGTGGCTGGAGAACCTTAACGACTGGAATCTCTCACGCTCTCGCTATTGGGGAACTCCGCTTCCTATCTGGCGTAACCGCGATACTAAGGAGGAACTTTGCATCGGTTCGGTTGAAGAACTCTATAATGAGATTGAAAAGGCAGTTGCTGCTGGCGTGATGAAGGAAAATCCTCTCAAGGCTAAAGGCTTCGTTCCAGGTGATTATTCCTGCGAAAACTATGACAGAATCGACCTCCATCGTCCGTATGTGGATGATATAAAGCTCGTCTCGGATAATGGTAATGTGCTCACACGTGAGCTTGATCTCATCGATGTATGGTTCGATTCTGGCGCTATGCCTTATGCTCAGATTCACTATCCATTTGAAAACCGTGAGCTCGTAGATGAGGGTAAGGCGTTCCCTGCTGACTTTATTGCAGAGGGAGTGGACCAGACTCGCGGATGGTTCTTTACTCTTCATGCTATCGCTACTATGGTGTTTGATTCTGTTGCCTATAAGAACGTTATCTCTAATGGTCTCGTTCTCGACAAGAATGGCATCAAGATGTCAAAGCGTATCGGTAATGTTATCAATCCATTCGATTGCATCGGCACCTATGGCACTGATGCTGTACGTTGGTATATGGTGACAAACTCATCTCCATGGGACAACCTTTCATTCGACCCTGCTGGCGTAAAGGATGTTACAAGCGCCTTCTTCGTAAAGCTTTATCAGGCTTATTCATTCTTCACTCTCTATGCTAATGTCGATGGATTCGATTACTCTGAGGCTGAGGTTCCTTTCGAAGAGCGTCCTGACTTCGACCGTTGGTTGCTCTCTGAACTTAACTCTCTCGTTAAGGATGTAGATCGTTATCTCGCTGATTATGACGTTACTCCTGCTGGTCGCTTAATCCAAAACTTCGTAATTGACAAGCTCTCCAACTGGTATATCCGCCTTAATAAGAAGCGCTTCTGGGGTGGTGGAATGACACAAGATAAGTTGTCTGCTTACCAGACTCTTTATACTTGTATCGACACAGTGGCTCGTCTCATCGCTCCTGTATCTCCTTTCTATGCTGATCAGTTGTTCCTTGACCTTAATTCCGTTACTGGTAAGGATAAGTCTGAGAGCGTACATCTTGCTAAGTTCCCAGAGGCTAATGAGGCTTTCGTCGACTCTGAACTCGAGCAGGCTATGCAGCTTGCAATGCAGGTCACTTCTATGGTACTCTCATTGCGTAAGAAGGTGAAGATTCCTGTAATCCAGGCTCTTCAGGCTATTTCTATTCCTGCTTCTGATAATCAGATGAAGGAGCGCATTGAGCGTATGGCTAATGTCATCCTTGCTGAGACTAACGTGAAGGAACTCAGATTTATTGAGGACGGAAACGGTATGCAGCTCGTCAAGAAAGTGAAGTGTAACTTCCGCACAATGGGTAAGAAGTTCGGCAAGTTGATGAAGAGTGTCAACGCTGCTGTGATGGCTATGTCTCAGGAACAGATTGCTCAACTGGAGCAGGATGGCAAGATTTCTCTCCTCGTAGAGGGACAGAATGCTGATATTGAGGTCGCTGATGTGGAGATTATCTCTGAGGATATCCCTGGATGGACTATCGCTCAGGAAGGTAAAATCACTGTCGCTCTCGATATTGAGATTACTCCTGAACTTAAGAATGAAGGCATCGCACGTCTGATTATCAAGAGAATACAGGCTATGCGTAAGGATAGTGGATTTGAAATCACTGACCGCATCAATGTAATCCTTGAAGATAATGAGCAGCTTGCCGCGGCTGTTAAGGTCTTTGGTGACCATATTGCTGCGCAGGTGCTTGCTAATAGCATCGCTATGGGTGACGCTTCTGAAGGCGTGGAGGCTGAATTTGGTGACTTTAATGCCAAAATCATTGTGACTAAGGCGTGAATATGACATTATGCCAGCCGTGTTTCCATATATGGATATGCGGTTGGCACATAATTACTTTCATGGCGAACTGTATGCGTATATTAAGGAAATAATAACTAATAACATTTAAATCTAAATATTATGGCTGAAATTAAGAAAAGGTACAGTGATGAGGATCTCGAGGAGTTCCGAGTTATTATAGAAGAGAAATTGGCAGTTGCACGTGAAAACTACAAACAGTTGATGAGCATTTTGCGCAATGATGATGGCAATGATGTCGCTGATACTTCTCCTACATATAAGATTCTTGAAGAAGGTAGTATTACTCAAACCAAGGAAGAAACGATGATGTTTGCTGCAAGGCAGGAGAAATTCATCAGAGGACTTGAGGCCGCTCTTCTGCGCATACAGAACAAGACTTATGGCATTGATCGCATGACTGGTGAACTTATTCCTAAGGAACGCCTGCGCATTGTTCCGCATGCTACTCTTAGCGTTGAGTCTAAGAACGCAAGAAAAAAATAAAGATAAGAATGACAAATAATAAGAAATGGCAGGCTGCAATAGCTATTATTGTGGCCCTTGCCATAATAGTCCTTGACCAAATTATTAAGATTGAGGTCAAGACTTCTATGACATTGCATGAGAGTATCCGCATTACTGATTGGTTCTATATATTGTATATAGAGAATAACGGTATGGCTTGGGGTATGTCTATCATGCCTAAGATAATGCTGTCACTATTCCGCTTCGTCGCAATATTTGTAATCGGGTGGTATATTGCACGGCAAATACTCCATGGAGCGAGGATGCTTTATATCGTATTGCTATCCATGTTGCTGGCAGGAGCTGCGGGAAATCTCATTGACTGTATGTTCTATGGGCTTATTTTCTCCAATGCTTCATCGGATTGGGTGTCTTATTTCGTTCCTTTCGGCACGGGGTATGCTCCGTTCCTCGAAGGTAGAGTGGTGGATATGTTCTATTTCCCGCTCATCGTAAGCCACTATCCTGACTGGTTCCCATTCTGGGGTGGAGAGCAGTTCATATTCTTTAGTCCTGTGTTTAATTTCGCTGATGCAAGCATAAGCGTCAGTGTAGTGGCGCTGTTGCTTTTCTGTCGTAAGGAATTAAAGCAACTCTCGGCGAATTAAAGCTGCGGTATAAGGAGTGAAAAAGATTGTAACTATCAGATAATAGCTTGACTATTACTGATATATAGAATTTTATTTGTCTAATGTAATAGCGTTGATTGTGAAACAGTTATTTTATATATTCTTATTAGGAATCATTCTTTGTTCTTGTTCTTCCGACTCCCAGGAGATTCTATCTCGTGGAAAGATGGAAGACATAATCTATGATATGCACCTCGCACAGGGGATGGCTGACAAAGGAGACTATGATAAAAGGGCGATGAAGGAAACCGAATATCGTGCTGCTGTGCTCAAGAAATATGAAATAACGCAGGCTGAATGGGACTCTTCATTCACTTATTATTGTCGTCATGCTGACGAATTGCATGAGATTTACAATAATGTTGCAGAGCGAATGCGTGATGAAATAGTGAGTCTTGGTGGTGAAGTGGCGCTCAATGGTGAAGGTTTCTCGGCTGATACCGCTAATATCTGGAATATGGAGCGAAACTTTATCCTTGTTCCTAATGAGCCTTACAACATTAAGAGTTATTCTATTCCTGCCGATTCCACTATCAGAAAGGGTGACAGACTGACAATGCAGTTTTCTACTCAGTTCGTTTATCAGGACGGAATGCGTGACGTTGTGGCTGTAATGGCAGTGACATTCCAGAATGATAGCGTGGCTTCTGAAACGCGTCATGCCACACAGCAGGGCACGACTTCTTTCTCTATACAGGATGATAAGTATCTTGGAATCAAGAAAGTAAGTGGTTATTTCATCGTTTCCAGCAATCTTAATGATGTTCCTTCTTCCACTGTACGCCTTGCTTCTATTTCTAATGTCAGAATAGTTATTGCACATGAGGAAAAGAAAGCGGAGGAAAAGGATGATGATAAGGGTAAGAAAGATTCGCTGATGAATGCTCGCAAGGACTCTATTGACGCAGAAAGACTGGTACAACAGGGATCTCCTTCATTGCAAGATATTCGTAGGGAAGGTCCTCCTCCTGCCAAAGTAGAGTAAGGTATCCCTGAGATTATTATGTTATTACGCCCTTTTAGGCGGGTAATCATAATGCAATTACATCGAATAATAAATAGGTTATCATGATTATTACAATGATTTTGATAACCTATTTTTATACTATAACTAACTATATTTACTGACTATGAGAAAAATAAGACTGTTGTTAGCATCTGCAATCCTTGTGGTTGCATCCATTGCTACGGCTAATGCGGAGAAAATAGACCGCAAAAGCGTGCTTGAAAGGAATAATCCAAAGGTGACAAATGCCGATCCGCTCAATTCGCTATCGGTGGGAAATGGACATTTTGCCACTACTGTCGATGTGACGGGAATGCAGAGTTATCCGCTGAATTATCAGCAAGGTGTGCCTCTTTGCTCCATGTCTGACTGGGGATGGCATTCCTTTCCAAATACAGAAAACCTCAGACATGAGGAAACAGAAAAGGTAATGGACCTCGGTCACGGTCGTAAAGAGGTCTATGCAGTGGAATATAAGGTAGATGGACGTGGCAAAAAGGCGACAGAATACTTTCGTATCAACCCGCATCGCCTTAACCTTGGCAACGTAGCCTTGGTGATAAAAGATGGAAAAGGGCAGATAAAGGAGGCTGATATCAAGGATATTGACCAGCAATTAGACCTCTATAGTGGCGTGATAACATCGCATTTCTCGGCTTTGGGCAAACCAGTTACGGTCAAAACAGCATGTATGCCATGCGAGGATGCTATGATATATTCCATAAATAGTCACCTTCTTTCTTCGGGAAAGGTATCTGTTTGCCTCTCTCTTCCTTATCCTTCTGGCAAGCATGCTGATGCTGCCACAGACTGGGGAAATGAAGATAAGCATGCCTCACGCATCATAAAGAGGACAGGAAAGAGTGCTTTGCTGGAGCATATCATTGATTCCACAAGGTATTATGTGCTCATTCAGTGGGAAGGCTCTGCCAAATTAGTGCATGAAAGCACGCATTCTTACGCGCTTATTCCTAATGGAAAGACCCTCAATGTGCGTGTGGAATACAAGGAATTACAACCTAAGACACAGGGATTCTCATTTGCAAAGTCTGTGATAGAGGTGCAGAAATTCTGGAATAGTTGGTGGGAAACTGGCGCATTCGTGGATTTTGGCGACTGTAAAGACGTGCGTGCAAAGGAATTGGAACGCCGTACAGTGCTCTCACAGTATCTTACTTTCATCAATTGTGCCAACGAAACACCAGCACAAGAGACCGGTTTAACATACAATTCATGGTTTGGTCGCCCGCATCTTGAGATGACATGGTGGCACACCATCGATTTCTCTCTATGGAATAGACCTGAGGTTCTTGAGACAATGCTGGAGTGGTATAATGATAAAGCATATCCAGAAGCAAAGAAAATAGCCGAGCGTCAGCATTTCAAAGGCATAAGATGGATGAAGATGACCGACCCTTGGGCTGGCGAATCTCCAAGTAATGTAGGTTCTTTCCTTACCTGGCAACAGCCACATTATATATATATGGCAGAGGAAATGTGGCGTAGTGTCTGCGCAAAACCTGGTGTAACGGAGGCAGAAAAGAAAGCTATCATAGCCAAATATGGCAAGAATGTGGAGGAGACAGCTGAGTTTCTTTATGATTTTGCCAAGTCATGTGACCATAACACCGGCAGTATCAGCCTCTATGGGCAGACTGCAATGCAGGAATCTATGTCCAAAGACTTCTCTTATTGCCATCCTTTCGAGCAGGTATATTTCAAATATGGACTGATGAAAGCACAGGAATGGCGTGAGCGCAGTGGCAAACAGCGTCGTGAAGACTGGGATGAAGTAATCCGATCACTTGCTTCTATCCCTCAATCTGAGGGTATTTACACAGCAGGCATTCCGACACAGCCTTTCATTATCGCTGATTCTGCTTCGCAAAATGCAGGAAATGTCGCCTTTGATCCATTCAATTATGGTGGTGATACAGGCAAGAAACAGTTGACAGAAGAAGAATTTAAGTTGAAATGTCGCTCGGATCATCCTGCTGTTCTCGGTGCTTGCGGACTGTTGCCAGACTGTGGTCTCTATGACAGAGCTATGATGCAGCGCACACTTGACTGGGTGATGCAAAACTGGAACTGGGATACCACATGGGGATGGGACTATGGCATGACAGCAATGTGTGCCGCCCGACTTGGTGATGGCGAGAATGCAGTAAAGGCATTGCTGATAGATAAGGGAAAGAATACATACCTTGTCTCCGGTCATAACTATCAGGAGCCAAAGCGTCTCCGCCTCTATCTCCCAGGCAATGGAGCGCTTCTTGATGCTGTAGCCATGATGTGTGCAGGATGGGATGGCTGTCCTGACGTGAAAAATCCTGGTTTCCCACAGGATGGAAAATGGAATGTAAAGTGGGAAGGATTGCGTAAGATGCAGTAGTCCTCCTACATAAAAGATATAAATGTCCTCTATTCTCTGCCGTTTCCATATAGGAAATGGCAAGAGAAAAAAAGGCAAAAGTAGAAGGAAAAATATCAAGTAATCGTGTCACAACTATTAGATAACGCAGTAGATCAGTTCTCGCGCCTGCCAGGAGTGGGCAGAAAGACGGCTTTACGCCTTGTTCTTCATATGCTAAGGCAGGATGGACAGTTTATGGATGACTTTACAGGAGCGCTTCAGAAGATGAAGAAAGAGATAAAATACTGTAAAGTATGCCATAATATTTCCGACACCGATGTGTGTCCTATCTGTGCAAATGGTCACAGAGATGCCAGCACAGTCTGTGTGGTGGAGAATATTCAGGACGTCTTAGCGATAGAAAATACGCAGCAATATAATGGTCTTTACCATGTACTTGGAGGCGTAATATCGCCAATGGACGGCATAGGTCCCAGCGATATTGAGATAGATTCGCTGGTAAAGCGCGTTTCTGACGGAGGAGTGAATGAGGTTATCTTTGCTCTTGCCAGCACAATGGAGGGTGACACCACTAATTTCTATATCTCAAAGCGCCTTCAGCAGTATGATGTAAAGTTGAGTGTAATAGCCAGAGGCATAAGTGTAGGCGATGAATTGGAATATACTGACGAGGTGACACTCGGCAGATCAATCCTCAATCGCGTACCTTTATAATATATAATAGGTGGGAATATGCTCCCGGATAGCTCCATTACAGTCTATCAGAATATAAACCAAACAATAAGAAATAATAATGTTCTACATTCAAAACATCCTTTTGGCATTGACGTTAATAGCCATGTATGTATGCCTGAAATGGTATAATTTCCCGTTCATATCACGCAAGGAAGCAGAGATAACAGCGCCAGCTGAGCATCAGCAGTGGGTGAAGAAGCAGAATATAATCCGTTTCTTCATACTGATTGCAGCGATTATAATCAATGCTTGTGAATATTTCCTTATGGACTATGTAGGTGGGGGCTATCTCGCCATCATGGCATTGCTTTGCCTTCCTTTCGTTTTTACAAAGAGAGAAAAATGAAATTGACACTTCGTCCCCTCGAACCAGAAGACTTGGAGCAACTCTATGAGATAGAGAATTCTATGGATGAATGGGAATATTCCTCCACTAATGTGCCCCTTTCGCATTATCTTCTCCGCGACTATATTGCTACGCAGAAGTGTGATCTCACGGTTGACCGCCAGGTAAGGCTTGTCATCTGTGATGAAACGGACAGGGAAACGGTGATAGGTCTCGCTGATCTCACCGATTATAATCCTGTTCATCGTAGGGCGGAGGCAGGCATTATCATAGCAAAAGCATTCCGCAGAAAGGGCTATGCCACGGAAAGTATGCGCTTATTAGTGGATTTTGCCACAAAGACGAGACTCTTAGATCAGGTGTTTGCTTATGTTTCGGAGGATAATATGGCAAGTCGCCGACTATTTGAAGAGAGTGGTTTTTCCCACACTTGCACTATAAAAAACTGGTTTAATATGGGTGAAAAGGCTGTAAATTCATGCTTTTTCCAACTTTTTCTGAAAAAAGTGTAGTTAAAATTTGCCAGATTCAAAAAAAGTTACTACCTTTGCACCCGCTAAAACGAAATAGCGACACTTCAAGGTGCGGTAGTTCAGTTGGTTAGAATACTAGCCTGTCACGCTAGGGGTCGCGGGTTCGAGTCCCGTCCGCACCGCAAAGAAGGTTCTTGCATTTGATGTAAGAACCTTTTTTCATATATGATGGTTACCTCGTCTAACCGCATCTATTCACACAAAACAATCTTCCTACATCATGGTCAACGAATATCAGATACGAGTAATGCCCCAAGTGGCAAGCGCTGAGCAGAACATAGCAGAGTATATAGCCCAAGAGAAAGGCTTTGACGTACGTACGATCAATGCCGTAAGAGTGCTGAAGCGTAGCATTGATGCGCGTCAGCGTCAGGTCTATGTCAATCTTACTGTGCGCGTATATATAAATGAGGTGCCACAGGACAAAGGCTTTCAGCAGACGGAGTACCCGGATGTGTCGCATGGAAAGCAAGTCATAGTGGTGGGAGAGGGCCCTGCCGGTCTCTTTGCATCACTTAGATTGATAGAGCATGGCTTGCGTCCTATCGTCATAGAGCGAGGAAAAGATGTGCGTGAGCGTAAGAAAGACCTTGCTAAGATTAAGTCGGAGCAGAAGGTGGATGTGGAATCCAACTATTGTTTTGGTGAAGGAGGAGCAGGAGCATACAGTGATGGCAAGCTCTATACGCGCAGTAAGAAGCGTGGAAACATAGAGAAGATACTGAATGTGTTCTGTCAATTCGGTGCTTCTACTAATATTCTTGCAGATGCCCATCCTCACATCGGCACTGATAAATTGCCGAGAGTGATAGAAAATATGCGCGAGCAGATTATCCAGTCGGGCGGGGAAGTGCATTTCCAGACCAAGATGACTGAGCTGATAATAAAGGAAGGCGAGGTGAAAGGCGTGGTATGCCGCAATCTTTTGACAGGAAGTGACGAGAGTTATGATGGTCCTGTGATTCTCGCTACAGGTCATTCGGCACGTGATGTCTATCGTTATCTTGCTCATGCCGGCATAGAGATAGAGGCAAAGGGCATAGCAGTAGGCGTCAGACTGGAGCATCCTTCGCAGTTGATAGACCAGATACAGTATCATAATCGTCAGGGGAGGGGGCGTTACCTTCCTGCTGCCGAATATTCTTTTGTGACACAGGTGGCAGATAGGGGCGTATATAGTTTCTGTATGTGTCCAGGTGGCTTTGTGATACCAGCTGCAACGGGCGCAAGGCAGATTGTGGTCAATGGCATGAGTCCGAGCAATCGTGGCGGACAATGGAGCAATTCGGGTATGGTAGTGGAAGTGCGTCCAGAGGATGTGAAGGCTGAAAATGATATAATAATGGATGGTGAAGACCCAGAACTCGCATCATGCGAAGCCCTTTCTGTGATGCATTATCAAGAAAGGCTAGAGCAAATGTGCTGGCAACAGGGCAATATGAAGCAGACAGCACCAGCTCAACGTATGGCAGATTTCTGCAATAACCGCCTCAGTTATGACCTTCCTCGCTCCAGTTATGCTCCAGGACTCGTAAGTTCGCCACTTCATTTCTGGATGCCGGAGCACGTATCACGTCGTCTTCAGGAAGGATTCAAGCACTTTGGCCGTCAGCGTCATGGCTTTCTTACTAATGAAGCTTGCCTTATAGCTACAGAGACGCGCACATCATCACCTGTTCGTATCACGCGAGATGCAGAAACCTTGCAACACGTCACCATACGCGGACTATTCCCTTGTGGTGAGGGTGCAGGATATGCAGGAGGTATTGTTTCAGCCGGGGTGGATGGAGAACGCTGCGCAGATATGGTGGCTGCTTTGTTTTCTCGGTAGAGAAAAGGGAAAAGAGAAGAGTGAAGAGTGAAAAATTGCGTTGGCGCAGTGGGGAAAAATAATAGATATCCGCCGGTAACGCGGCGGACACAGTGGCGGACTCTGACGGATATATGGTGGACACAGTGGTGGGCACTAATGGATATATGGTGGACACGGTGGCGTCTGTTTGATGGGGAAGAATGGAAGGAGAATGTTGAGGAAATAGCATTATGTTAGTACTATTTGCCCAAAATGTATGCTAAAATGTTAATTTTATATCATTTTATTTGTTAGTTTGAAATAAAAAAGCTACTTTTGCGAACAGAAACTAAGTAGTCATGTTGACCGTTTGGTAAAAACGGTTGAAAAACATTCTCAAAACAAAAGAATAATTATGAAGAAAATTATCATTTCAATGATGCTTGCGCTCGTAGCAATAACAGCATCTGCACAGATTAAGACTGTAGATATCAAGGGTAACCTTCGTAGTGATTTTGGTCTCGGCATTGGTATCACTGGTGATCTTTCAAACAAGATTGAGTTCTCTCCATCTTTCAATTACTACTTTATCGAGGATTGCACATGTTTTCAGTTGGAGGCAGACTTCCACTATAATATCCCACTCGGAAGCGGTTTCAAGTTCTATCCACTTGTAGGTCTTGGTCTTGATTATGCTAAGCCAAAGGATTGTGATGGCGAGACAAACCTCCTCGTAAACCTTGGTGCTGGTATCAACTACAAGTTCTCAAGAAATGTTACAGGCTTCGTAGAGGGCAAGTATCAGTGGATTGACGGTGGTGATGACTCTTATTTCTCACTCGGTGTCAAGCTTGGTATCTAATCATTTTGAGATAAAGACATACAAGACTCTCAATAAGTTATAACATATAGAGGGCGTATCAATAGTCGCAAGGATTTTGATATGCCCTCTTCTCGATTTTATGATATATCAATATTTTGATGTTTTTTTAGGTAAAAATACCTAAATATTTACTTATTATTTGGTTGTTTAGTGTTTTCTTCTTAACTTTGTCCGCCTATTAAATATAAAAAAAGTAAAATGAGAAACTCAGGATTTATGTCTGCCCTCTTAGCAATGGGCGTCCTAACATGTATCAGTTCATGCTTCAAGGAAGAGCCTTTGAATGCGGAATGCGATATAGAGCAGGCATATATACACGCAGGAGACAATCTGGACAGTTGGTTCCTTTTTGATTCTGACACGCTGAAATATGTGCAGTCCGACCAAAACAAGATAGAGTTTACCATGAGTGGAACGGCAGATCTGACGCAGATAGCTCCATTCTTCCGCCTTACTCCCGGCGCTACAATATCGCCGGCAAATGGTAGTGTGCATGATTTCTCCAAAGGTTCGGTGAAATATACAGTCACATCGGAGGACGGACGGTGGACTCGCATCTACTTTGTAAGCATCAAGAAGATGATAGAATTTGGCAGTGAGCATGAGTTTAATTTTGAAAGCTTCTACCAAGATAAAGGCTATTACATCTGGACCGAGCCATGGAAAGACTCAAATGGCAAGTCGAACAAGGAGCCTTTATGGGCAACAGGAAATCCAGGATACAAGATAAGCAACAGTTCGACAACGGCAGAGAATTATCCTACCTCGCCTCTCGAAGATGGATATGAAGGAAAAGGAGTCAAGCTGACCACCTGCCGCACCAGTGGTCTTGCCGATATGGTGCAGAAACCTATCGCCGCCGGCAATCTCTTCATCGGTCAGTTTGACCCATCTAATGCCTTGCAGGATGCGATGTCAGCCACTAAGTTTGGTCGTCCGTTTAGCTTTGAGACACTGCCAAAGACATTCACGGGATATTATAAGTATAAGGCAGGCGAGACGTTTACCGACAAATACATGCACGTACTGCAGCAGAAGGACTACGGCACCATCTATGCAGTGCTCTATGATAACCATAATGCCAAAGGCGAAGCCATCGTGCTCTATGGCAATAATGTGCAGACCAGCGACCAAGTGGTGGCACTTGCAGTGCTTGACAACATCGACAACACACCGGAATGGACACCATTCACGCTCAATTTCGTCTATCGCAAATCTGTGGATATGAAGAAACTGAAGACAGGTGGCTACAGCCTTACGTTGGTATGCTCATCGAGCACCAACGGAGCTGAGTTTATGGGAGCCGTAGGCAGCACGCTTTGGGTGGATAAATTCAAGGTGACGTGTGAAGAGAATAGTGACTTAACAGGAGAAAATATCAGATAAAGCAATGAGGAAAATCATGATATTTGCGTTGCTGATGCTGAGCACTGTGTGCGCATTGGCAGCCGAAGAAGAGAAAGAAAACTGGACTGCATGGAATAAATACCTGCATGATTACCGGTATTATGTCCATATAGGTTACAATATTGGCGGCACGGCACCAGTCGGATTGCCAGCCAGCATTCGCACGCTACACAGTTATACGCTGCAGCCAAACTTCGTTCTCGGTGTCGATGCCCATCATTCTATCTCAGGCAAATGGGGATTTCTTGGTGGACTTCACTTTGAGAACAAGGCAATGCGAACCGATGCCGGCGTGAAAGGTTACCACATGAAGATAGTGCGTGGTGGTGAAGAACTGGAAGGAGTGTTCACTGGAGACGTGGTGACAAAGGTGGATATGAGCCTTATCACCGTGCCTTTGCAGATAACATACGACCTCAATCCGCAGGTGCGCCTAAAGCTTGGACCATACGTCAGCTACGTATCTGCCAGTAAATTTGAGGGTTGGGCATACGATGGCTACCTTCGCAGACAGGAAGAAGGGCATGATAAAGGCGACCCTACAGGTCAGAAAGTGATGTTAGGTCATAATGAAGGTGAGCGTGGCGACTATGATTTCTCTGACGATATGCGTACTTGGCAGTTTGGCATTGACTTTGGCGCCGATTGGTATATCACCAAGCGTTGGGGACTGAAAGCCGACCTATCATGGGGATTGACCGGTATCTTCCAAAAAGATTTCGACACGATAGAGCAGACCATGTATCCTATCTATGGCACTATCGGTGTAATTTATCAGTTGAAATAATAGATTATATACAATAATTAACAAACTAATTTATTAAAAAAAGAAAATGAAAAAGTTTATTTATCTTTTAGCAATGGTATGCTCTATTGGCTTCCTTGCTTCTTGTAGCGATGATGATGATTCAGCAGTAAAGCGCCTTCAGTCTATTGAGGGAACATGGAACGTATGGAGTGAGGGTGATGAAACGACAGGCTATAAGGGTTCTGCAATCATCACATGGGAGATTGACGATGATGCTGCAATCAATATCGATCTCGGCATGGGACAGCCTATGCCTTTCAAAATCAATGAGACTGTTACTCCATTGGCTAATACATTGGCAAACAAGTTCCTTCCAAACGTCTTGCAGAGCGTAACATTCACACCTGACGGCAAGATCAATGCAGTATATTCTGATGATGAAGATGGTGAGGACGTAAAATGGGAGGAAGCTAATGGCTATGCTTCATACACAGTGGTAAATGACAACCTCCTTGCTGTTACCCTCAATGCAGACAAGGTGACAGAAGACGTGGATGACCCAGCGCTCAAGGTACAGATTCAGACAATCCTCAAGCAGTTTGGTTCTATCCCAGTAAACATCCGTTGGAACGGTGCAAACCCTTACTTCTTCGTGGATAAGGCATTCGTTGAGCCAATAATTGCTACTATGGTGGCTAATCTTTCAAAGGTTCCTACAGGCGATATGGATGAGGAAGACCTCAAGTCATTCCTGATGCTCAAGGGTGTACTCGACCAGCTTCCTGATCTCATGGATAAGACTACCAAGTTTGAGGTAGGACTTGAGTTGAGAAAGTAATATCTCCGTCTTTTATATAAGATAAACATCTATAGGGTGTATCAAAAGTCTTTTGTGGGCTTTTGATATGCCCTTCTTTTTTTGAAATGAAGAATGTAGGATGAAGAAAAAAGAATGTGAATTACTATTTTGCTTTACATAATAATGTAGGAAAAATCGAACAAAAAAGTGATATCAATGCTATCAAAAGGCGATAACTAAGCTTTTGGATTGTAAAAGCATAGATATTGCAAGGTAATAACTATGCTTTTACCCTCTAATAGCATAGCTTTTACATTCTAAAAGCTATGCTATTGCAACGTCTTGATTGTCAGTTTGTTGTGAGATTGTTTTTATATTGCTGTTTCCGAACGGGAAAATTGAACAATTTCTACATTCCACTTACGGAAAAGAAACTTATGAGTATGTCTAAATAAGCATACGCAATGCCCTCTGAAAATAAAAGCAGGAAGATAGCATCGCTGCTTTCTTCCTGCTGGATAGGTTTATTCGTGATTGTGATGTCGATTATCACTGGTGCGATATTATAAATTTGCAGATTGTATTTGTGATTGTGTTGTTCTTATTTGTGATTGTGTTGTTGCTTGATTTATATCTGTGCGAAAGCCTGGTCGAGGTCAGCGATGATGTCATCGATATGTTCTATGCCGATAGATAGACGGATGGTAGAAGGCGTGATGTGCTGCTCGGCGAGTTCTTCAGGCGACAGTTGGGAATGAGTGGTAGTGGCAGGATGGATAGCCAGTGACTTCACGTCAGCCACATTGGCAAGGAGAGAGAATATCTTGAGATGGTCGATGAAAGCCCAAGCCTCTTCCTGACCGCCCTTTATCTCGAAGGTGAAGATGCTGCCGCCGCCCTTCGGGAAATACTTCTGATAGAGTTCGTGGGAAGGATGGGTAGGGATGGAAGGATGGTGCACCTTTGCCACCTTAGGATGCTTGCTCAGATAATCCACCACCTTGAGGGCATTCTCCACGTGACGCTCGATGCGCAGAGGCAAAGACTCGACACCTTGCAGGAGAATCCACGCATTGAAAGGTGAGATAGTAGCACCGGTGTCGCGGAGAAGGACAGCGCGGATTCTTGTCACGAAGGCAGCGGCGCCAGCCACATCAGCGAATATGGCACCATGATATGAAGGGTCTGGCTTGGCAAGGGTAGGGAATTGGTTAGCGTTAGCCTTGAAATCAAATTTGCCGGCATCCACTATTACGCCGCCGAGCGAACTGCCATGACCACCGATAAACTTAGTAGCGGAATGCACTACCACGTCAGCACCGTGCTCGATAGGGCGGATGAGGATTGGGGCGAAGGTATTGTCAACTATAAAGAGCGCATTATGGCGATGTGCTATCTCTGCGAGGGCATCGAGATTGCTTACGTCGGCATTAGGATTGCCGAAAGTTTCACCATAGACCACCTTGGTGTTAGGACGGATAGCAGCCTCTACTGCAGCGAGATCGCTGAAATCCACTATAGTGTATTCCACGCCTTGGGTGGTGAGAGTGTGGGTAATGAGGTTGTAACTGCCACCGTAGATATTGTCGGCTGCCACGATGTGGTCGCCGTTCTGCAGCACATTCTGCAAGGCGTAAGTCACTGCTGCAGCGCCGGAAGCCACTGCAAGACCAGCTACACCGCCTTCCAGAGCGGCAATTCTGTCTTCGAAAACGCCCTGGGTGGAATTGGTCAGACGACCGTATATATTGCCTGCGTCGCGTAGTCCGAAGCGGTCAGCTGCGTGCTGTGAGTTGTGAAACACGTAGGAAGTGGTCTGATAGATAGGCACTGCACGAGCGTCTGTGGCTGGATCTGCCTGTTCCTGACCTACATGGAGAGCGAGAGTTTCAAGGTGTAATTTCTGATTTGCCATAATTCTGTTCCTTTCTTTATTATTTTTATGTTTGTTATTGTTTGTCTTTTGTTTTCTGATGCAAAGGTAATATAAGACAGAGGCATTTTCCAAAGAATGCTTGTTATCTTGGAAAAATATGCTAACTTTGCAGTAGAAGTAGAATAAAATTCTGCAAAACGATATGATTATGGCAACAAAACAAGTAATTGAAGCACTTGACAGCGTGGATATCTCCATCCTGAGATGCCTCCAGCAGGACGCTCGCCTTACCATAAAGGAGATATCCCGCGAAGTGAATCTGAGTAGTACGCCCGTCTTTGAACGTATCAAGCGTATGGAGCGTGAGGGCTTCATCAAGCGATATGTTACGATACTTGATGCTGAGAAGATGCACAAGGGCTTTGTGGTGTTCTGCAGTGTCAAACTGTCTCCGCTGAACAAGAAGGTGGCTCAGGAGTTCTGTAACACGATAAAGGAGATACCGGAGGTGACTGAATGCTACAACATCTCTGGTCGTTTCGACTATCTGCTGAAGGTGCATTCGCCTGACATGAAGTATTATCAGGAGTTTGTGCTGAACGTTCTCGGTCAGCTACCCATGCTCGGTTCCCTCGAATCCACATTCGTCATGGAGGAAATCAAGAATGATTTCGGCGTGGCAATATAGTCTTTCTCCTTATTTAACAAGCCCACTTGTATATACACCATACAGATTTTTACGAGTTCGTACCAACGATAGGAGGTCGAGCGTCCCGCTCGACAACACTGCGCAAGGCGGTTCATTATGCGCTAGAATTTGCCGCTTACTTTGCAAGAATTATGAATCCTTAATTATGAATTGCTTGGATGGTATTGTCGAGCGGGACGCTCGACCTCCTATTCTTTTTACCCCTTTACTTTTTTACCTTTTTACTTAAAAAAAACAAGGCTTCCTTGCAAAACAAACAAGGCTTCTTTAGATTGCAAACAAGGCTTGTTTGCAATCTAAAGAAGCCTTGATTTTGAAGACATGCACT
>OLFV01001858.1_pt1 | contig 18154 bp, 16 predicted proteins | sample 1605551 | NCBI WGS metagenome assembly OLFV01 (sample SAMEA3888922, study PRJEB22519) | human gut metagenome | biome: human gut; feature: human-associated habitat; material: faeces | place: Denmark | collected 2011
TGACGCAGACCCGGTCACATACATTTCAGAGCCTGGAGGGAACCGGATATGCTGTTTCCAATAAAAATGCCCTGCTGGATATGATGGATCATGTGATTACCGGAAAAACCGGATATACGTCCAAAGCCGGATATTGCTATGTGGCTGCACTTGAAGAAGGGGGGAGACATTATGCAATCGCACTTCTTGCCTGCGGCTGGCCGAACCACAAAAATTATAAGTGGTCCGATGCAAAGACACTGTTTCAATACGGAATGGATGCCTATCATTTGTATCGGGGATCGGAAGCATCCATGGAGCTGCCGGATATAGAGATTGCGCAGGGCTGTCGGAAAGAAACACTCGAGGAATGGGCTACCCATGCCAAACTGCCGGTTTATGTTGATACGGATATCACAAAACTGACGTTTTTGAAAAAAGACGGGGATACCGCTGAAATAAAGAAAGTATGGTCTGATCCGATAAGCCTTCCGGTCAAAAAAGGGCAGACGCTTGGACGTGTTTCCTACTGTATGAACGGCAGGGAAATTTACTCCGGAAAAATTAAAGCAGAGGTTTCCGTAAAAAAATGGTCTCCTGAAAAGTTTTTTCAAATTATGTGGAAAGAGGCACTGTTGGGCAAATAGGAAATTAGTCACAAAGAATTAGTGAAAAAATTAACAAATTATGTTGAAAAGAATTGGGAAATGAGATACAATACAAACTAGCGGAAATTTTTATTTTTTATAGATGGAGGGCATAAAATGAGTAGTAACAATGAAAACTTGGCAATTCAGCGTATTGCTAAGTTGGTCGATGAGAACAGTTTTATGGAAATCGGTTCTCTTGTAACAGCAAGAAATACAGACTTTAATCTTGCAGACACAGACACACCATCCGACGGTGTTATCACAGGGTATGGTCTGATCGATGGCAATCTGGTATATGTTTACAGCCAGGATGCATCCGTATTAAACGGAACAATCGGTGAGATGCATGCAAAGAAAATTGCCAATGTATATGACATGGCAATGAAAATGGGCGCACCGGTCATCGGTTTTATTGACTGTGCAGGTATGAGATTACAGGAGTCTGTCGATGCATTAGACGGATTTGGCAGGATTTATGCCAAAGAGATCGAGGCATCCGGTGTGATTCCACAGATCAGTGCCGTATTTGGAAATTGTGGCGGCGGTCTTGCAGTTGTTCCAGCTTTATCTGATTTCGCTTTTATGGAAGCAACCAAGGCTAAGATGTTCATCAATTCCCCAAATGCGATCGAGGGCAACAGAATTGAAAAATGCGATACATCCGCAGCAAAATTCCAGAGCGAAGAGACAGGCTGTGTTGACTATGCCGGCACAGAGGATGAGATCCTCGCACAGATCCGTGAGTTAGTATCCATGCTTCCTTTAAATAATGAGGGAGATGTTTACACAGAGGAATGTGAGGATGATTTAAACCGCGCATGTGCAAGCATGGATGTTATGAAGGGCGACGCAAGATATCTCTTAAGCGAGATTTCAGACGGACATGCCTTCTTTGAGACAAAAGCTGATTACGCAAAGAACATGGTGACAGGATTTATCAAATTAAATGGTATGACGGTCGGTGCAGTTGCAAACTGTACAGAGATCCATGATGAAGAGGGAAAGACAGCAGAGACTTTTGAGGCAGCACTTACTGTAAAAGGATGCGAGAAAGCATCTGAGTTCATTCGTTTCTGTGATGCATTCGAGATCCCTGTTTTATCTATCACAAATGTAACAGGATTCAAGGCATGCATGTGTGCAGAAAAAGGACTTGCAAAAGCACTTGCCCATATGACATCTGCATTCGCATCTGCAACCTGTCCAAAAGTAAACCTGATCGCAGGCGATGCTTTCGGAAGTGCTTATGTGACCATGAACTCCAAATCGATCGGAGCAGATTTAGTATATGCATGGCCGGAGACCAAGATCGGTATGATGGATGCAGAACTTGCAGCTAAAATTATGTATGCAGACGCTTCCGCAGATGTTCTTGCTGAGAAAGCAAAAGAATATGAAAAATTACAGTCAAATGTAGTGACTGCCGCAAGAAGAGGCTATGTTGATCTGATCATTGAGCCTGCAGATACAAGAAAATATCTTGTTGCAGCATTTGAGATGCTTTACACAAAATGTGTATGCACACCGGATAAGAAACATGGAACAAAATAGAAAGGTGAAGTTATGAAGAAAAAATTATCTTTAATGCTTTGTCTTTGCATCATGGCGCTGACACTCGCAGCTTGTGGATCCGCTGATCCGCAGGATGTTGACTACGGCGGAATGAGTTACTCTGATCTACAGAGCAGCGCACAGAACTTGGTAACTTCAATTGCAGCATCTTCTGAGGAGGAGTTATCTGCGGCAATTGAGACAAATGAGCAGTATGCAAAGCAGTATGCAAAACAGTATGGAAGAGAATACACAGAGGCAGAAGCTGTGATCAGTCTTTTACAGTCATGGCTGGACACGACATCTGATGTGGGTACATTTGTTGGTCTGGGTGAGTTCTCTATTGATAAGACAAGCGATACTGTTACCGTTGACCAGATCGTAAATTTTTCTGAGAGAGATGTGGACGTAACATTCGTCTATGAATACAATTATCTGACAGAAGAGATCGAGATGACTGATGCAACAGCAGATATCGTGTATACATTAGGCGAGAAGTTAGAAAAGGCAGCTCTCAATACTTTGATGGGAATGGGAACTGTATTCTGTGTATTAATACTTATCAGTCTGATCATTTACTGCTTTAAGTTTATTTCAAAAGTTGGTGCTCCGAAGAAAGAAACTGCAAAAACAGAAGCAACAAAAGCACCGGCAGTTGAGACAGTAAATGAAAACCTTACAGATGACCTTGAACTTGTAGCTGTTATTTCTGCAGCGATCGCAGCAAGCGAAGGAACATCCACAGATTCTTTTGTCGTTCGTTCTATCCACAGAAGATAAAAGAACCAGTCACAATATGAAATAAAAGATATTGATTACCTTTATGATCAGGAGGATTTATTAAATGAAAAGCTATACAATTACCGTAAATGGAAATGTTTATGATGTTACAGTAGAAGAGAACGGAAGCGTAAGTGCTCCGGCAGCAGCACCAAGACGTGCAGTAGCACCAGCCGCTCCGGCAGCAGCTCCAAAGGCAGCAGCACCGGCAGGTGGCGCAGGAAGCGTTAAGATTGAGGCAGGAGCAGCAGGAAAAGTATTTAAGATCGAAGCTTCTGTAGGCCAGGCAGTGAAAAAAGGTGATGCTGTCCTTGTTTTAGAGATCATGAAAATGGAAACACCAGTTGTTGCACCACAGGATGGTACTGTTGCAAGTATCAATGTAAATGTTGGTGATATGGTAGAAGCAGGCGCTTTACTTGCTACATTAAACTAGTATTTTAGGAGGATAACTATGAGTTATTTTATGGAGACAATGGACAATCTCCTTCACCAGACTGCCTTCTTTAACCTGACAGTCGGAAATTTCATCATGATCCTTGTTGCCTGTGTATTCCTTTACCTTGCAATCGCCAAAGGATTTGAACCATTGCTTCTGGTTCCGATCGCATTTGGTATGCTGCTTGTAAATATCTACCCGGATATTTTTGCAGAACCGGAAATGATGAGCAATGGTGTCGGTGGTTTGTTCCATTATTTTTACACGTTAGATGAATGGTCGATCCTGCCTTCACTGATCTTCCTCGGTGTAGGTGCGATGACAGACTTTGGACCATTGATCGCAAACCCGATCAGCTTCCTGCTTGGAGCAGCGGCACAGTTTGGTATCTTTGGTGCATACTTCCTTGCAATTTTATTAGGTTTTAATGATAAAGCAGCAGCGGCTGTTTCTATCATCGGTGGTGCAGACGGACCTACTTCTATTTTCCTTGCAGGAAAATTAGGACAGTCAGGCCTGATGGGACCAATCGCAGTGGCAGCGTATTCCTACATGGCGTTAGTTCCTATTATCCAGCCTCCGATCATGAAATTATTTACAACCAAAAAAGAGCGTGCGATCAAGATGGAGAACCTGCGTCCGGTATCAAAGCTGGAGAGGATTTTATTCCCTATCGTGGTAACAATTGTGGTGTGTCTGATCCTTCCTACAACAGCTCCACTGGTTGGTATGTTAATGCTTGGTAACTTATTCCGCGAATCCGGAGTTGTCCGTCAGTTATCAGAGACAGCATCCAATGCGTTAATGTATATCGTAGTAATTTTACTCGGTACATCAGTTGGTGCTTCCACGAGTGCAGAGGCATTCTTAAACTGGACAACGATCAAGATCGTTATCCTTGGTCTTGTAGCATTCATGTTTGGTACTGCGGCCGGTGTATTATTTGGTAAATTATTATGCTGGATCACAAGGGGCAAGATCAATCCACTGATTGGTTCTGCAGGTGTTTCTGCCGTTCCAATGGCAGCCCGTGTGTCACAGAAAGTCGGAGCAGAAGAAGACCCGACAAACTTTTTACTTATGCATGCAATGGGACCAAACGTTGCCGGTGTTATCGGTACTGCAGTAGCAGCCGGTGTATTCATGGCAATCTTTGGAATTTAGGAGGAATAGAAAATCATGGCAGAAGTTGTTAAAAAACCTTTAAAAATAACAGAAACCGTTCTGCGTGATGCGCATCAGTCCCTGATCGCAACACGTATGACAACAGAACAGATGCTTCCGATCGTTGATAAAATGGATAAAGTCGGATACAACGCTGTTGAGTGCTGGGGTGGTGCTACATTCGATGCATCCCTTCGTTTCTTAAAAGAAGATCCATGGGAGCGTCTTCGTAAATTAAGAGATGGCTTTAAAAATACAAAATTACAGATGCTGTTCCGTGGACAGAATATTTTAGGATATCGTCCATACGCAGATGACGTTGTAGAGTATTTTGTACAGAAATCAATTGCAAATGGTATTGATATCATCCGTATTTTCGACTGCTTAAACGATATCCGCAATCTTCAGACAGCAGTTACCGCCTGCAACAAAGAGAACGGACATGCGCAGGTTGCATTATCCTACACATTAGGTGATGCCTATACACTGGAATACTGGATGGATATGGCTAAGAGAGTAGAGGATATGGGAGCTAATTCTTTATGTATCAAAGATATGGCCGGACTTTTAGTTCCTTCCAAAGCAACAGAGTTAGTTCAGGCTTTGAAAGATTCTACATCATTACCGATCGAGCTTCACACACACTATACTTCCGGTGTTGCTTCCATGACATACATGAAAGCAGTAGAGGCAGGATGCGATATCATTGATACTGCAATCTCTCCATTCTCTATGGGAACAAGCCAGCCGGCAACAGAAGTTATGGTAGAGGCATTCAAGGGAACAGAATTTGATACCGGTTTAGACCAGAACTTACTTGCAGAGATCGCTGATTACTTCAGACCAATGAGAGAAGAAGCATTAGAGAGCGGTTTGATGAATACAAAAGTACTTGGCGTTAACATTAAGACTTTATTATACCAGGTACCAGGTGGTATGTTATCCAACATGGTTTCCCAGTTAAAAGAGCAGCATGCAGAGGATAAATACGAAGAAGTATTAAAGGAGATCCCAAGAGTTCGTAAAGACCTTGGTGAACCGCCTCTTGTAACTCCTTCTTCACAGATCGTTGGTACGCAGGCAGTATTTAACGTATTGATGGGTGAACGTTACAAAGTTGCTACAAAAGAGACAAAAGACGTTTTACTTGGAAAATATGGTCAGACTGTAAAACCTTTCAATCCAGAGGTTGTTGACAAGGTTCTTGGCGAGGATAAGAAGAATGCGATCACATGCAGATATGCAGACTTGCTTGAACCTGAATTAGACAAGATCGAAGCTGAGATGAAACAGTGGAAACAGCAGGATGAAGATGTATTAACATATGCTTTATTCCCACAGGTTGCCACAGACTTCTTCAAATACAGAGAAGCTCAGCAGAAAAAAGTAGATGCAATGGTAGCAGATACAAAGAACGGAGCATATCCGGTATAAGACAGGACAGAAAAGAGGCTGGTTTTCAGCCTCTTTTTTCTTGCAAAAAAGTTCCTATTTGCTATAATTAAAATGTTGGAATTTTGAAAATGTTCCGAAAGCAGCAGATACTATGTAAAAGCTGCCGGACAGAAATTGGATAACAGGATGGGGAACTATGGGTAATACGCGTGATCTGAGTAATCGTATTAATGAATCTTACAGCAGATTAAGCAAGGGACAAAAGTTATTAGCTACATATATCACAGATAATTATGATAAAGCAGTTTTTCTGACAGCCGCCAGATTAGGTGAAGTAGTTGGCGTCAGTGAATCAACCGTTGTGCGTTTTGCAACACATTTGGGATACAAAGGGTATCCGGAATTCCAGAATGCATTGGAAGAACTTGTGAGAAACAAGCTGAATTCGATCCAGCGTATGGAAGTGACCTATGGAAGAATCAGTCAGTCGAAAATATTGGAATCGGTCCTGCACTCGGATGCGGACAAGATCAATACCACGTTGGAGAAAATCGATCAGGAAGCATTTGAGATCGCAGTGAATACCATTTTAAACGCAAAGCACATTTATATTATTGGAATCCGGAGCTGTGCGCCGTTAGCATCCTTTATGGCATTCTATTTTAACCTGATGTTTGATAATGTGCATTTGCTTCAGACCAGCAGCTCCAGTGAGATTTTTGAACAGATGGTGCGGATCGGAAAGGATGATGTGATTATCGGGATCAGTTTCCCACGTTATTCCATGCGGACTTTAAAAGCAATGGAATTTGCAAATAACCGCAATGCAAAAGTGATCACATTGACAGACAGTGTACATTCCCCGATGAATCTTTATTCCTCCTGCAATCTGATCGCAGACAGTGATATGGCTTCGATCGTGGATTCTCTGGTAGCACCGCTCAGTGTCATCAATGCGCTGATCGTTGCACTTTGCATGAAGAACCGCAAAAAAGTTGCAAAAACGCTGGAGATGTTGGAAGATATCTGGGATGAATATCAGGTATATGAGAGTGATGAGATTAATTATATTGATGACTCCATTAAAATGCGATATGGAAAAATAGGAGATACCGAATTTAATGAGTAGAGTAGTTGTGATCGGCGGAGGACCTGCCGGAATGTTTGCGGCAATCGCTGCAGCAGAAAATGGTCATCATATAACATTATTGGAAAAAAATGAGAAACTGGGAAAGAAGCTTTTTATCACAGGAAAAGGCCGGTGTAATATTACCAATTCCAGTGATATGGATGTACTTTTTAACAGTGTCATGACCAATCGGAAGTTTTTATACAGTGCATTTTACGCATATGATAACCAGATGGTCATTGATTTTTTTGAACAGGCTGGGCTGCCGGTAAAAAATGAACGCGGAAACCGCATTTTCCCGGTTTCAGATCATTCTTCGGACGTGATCGCAGCACTGCAGCGTGTATTAAAAAAAGATCAGGTGGAGATCAGACTTCACAGTGAAGTGGACACATTATTATATGAAGATTCCGGGGAAGAGGAACAAAAAAAGGTATGTGGTGTGCGGCTTTCTGACGGAGAGAAAATCCAGGCGGATGACGTGATCGTTGCCACCGGAGGCTTTTCCTACCAGACAACAGGATCGACCGGGGATGGCTACCGCTTTGCAAAAGAGGCAGGACATACTGTGACGGAGATAAGACCTTCCCTTGTGCCGTTTAACGCAAAAGAAGACTATGTCAGGGAGATGCAGGGACTTTCTTTAAAAAATGTCAATGTCCGTATTTACCGTGGAAAGAAGGTACTTTACGATGAATTCGGAGAAATGCTATTTACGCATTTTGGCGTCAGCGGACCATTGATTCTGACTGCAAGTGCGATGATCAGGCCGGATATCGCAAAAGAGCCTCTTGCAATGGAGATCGACTTAAAGCCGGCATTGACGGAAGAACAGTTAGACAAGCGTGTGTTGAAAGATTTTGAGGAAGCAAAGAACAAACAGTTCAAAAATTCCATTGGAAAGCTTTTCCCGGCAAAAATGATCCCGGTCATGATTGAATTATCCGGGATCGATCCGGATAAAAAAGTAAACGAGATCACAAAAGAGGAGCGACTGAAATTTGTGCGGCTCATCAAGGCTTTTCCGTTAACGTTAAATGGACTGCGTGATTTTAATGAGGCAATTATCACAAAAGGCGGTGTCAAAGTCAGTGAGGTGAATCCATCGACGATGGAGTCAAAACTTGTCAGACATTTATATTTCTGTGGCGAGGTGTTGGATTTAGATGCTGTGACAGGTGGTTTCAATCTCCAGATCGCATGGTCTACCGGACATCTCGCCGGGATGTGTGTGGAATAGAAAAATCGTTACTGGAACGAGTGAACAGTAATGAAAAACAGATAAAAATGAGAGGAATGGATATATTATGAGTATGAATATTGCAATCGACGGGCCAGCCGGAGCTGGAAAAAGTACAATCGCAAAAAAACTGGCAAAGGAGCTTGGTTTTATCTATGTAGATACCGGTGCGATGTACCGTGCCATGGCATATTATTTCCTGACAAACGGAATCGCCTCTTCGGATGAAACAAAAATTGCGGAAGCATGTCCGAATGTGGATGTGACCATTGCCTATGAAAATAATGAACAGCAGGTTATTTTAAATGGTAAAAATGTAAACGGATTTATCCGTACGGAGGAAGTCGGTAATATGGCTTCTGCGACAAGCGTATATCCGGTTGTCCGTACCAAATTAGTGGAACTGCAGAGAAAGCTTGCAGAGAGCACGGACGTTATCATGGACGGAAGAGATATCGGAACATGCGTGCTTCCAAATGCGCAGGTGAAGATTTATCTGACCGCAAGTTCTGAGACAAGAGCACAGAGAAGATACGATGAATTGACTGCAAAAGGTGTTTTCTGTGACTTTGATGAGATCGAGAAGGATATCATCGACCGTGATTACCGGGATATGCACCGTGAGACTTCTCCGTTGAAACAGGCAGAGGATGCGGTTTTGGTAGATTCTTCTGAGATGAATATCGATCAGGTGGTGGAGGCAATCCGCTCTATTTATGAAGAGAAAAAAGGCTGTTAACAGGAAAACGGCTGAAAGAAGCAGGAATCAGAAAACGAATAGATAAGGAATGATTTATGAACATTATTTTAGCAAAAAGTGCCGGTTTTTGTTTTGGCGTAAAAAGAGCCGTGGAAACGGTATACAAAGAGGCAGAAAAAAATCAGACACCGATCTATACCTTTGGACCAATCATCCATAATGAAGAGGTTGTTGCAGATCTTGAAAAAAAAGGTGTGCAGGTCATCCATTCGACCGATGAATTAAAGGGCAGGCCAAAGGGAACCGTGATCATAAGATCACATGGTGTGGAGAGAAAAATCTATGATGAGATTAAGGCACTGGGATTTGAGATCGTAGATGCAACCTGTCCGTTTGTGTTGAAAATTCACCGTCTTGTGGAACAGTACAGCAGAGAAGGATATCATATTATTATTATTGGAAATGAGACACATCCGGAAGTGGAAGGCATTAAAGGATGGTCTGATCCAACCGAGACAACTGTGATCGGAACATGTGAGGAGGCAGAAAAATTTACGCTTTCATCCGAAAAAAAAGTGTGTATTGTATCACAAACGACATTTAATTACAATAAATTTCAAGAATTAGTTGAAATTGTGAACGAAAAAGGTTATGATATTATTGTTTTAAATACTATCTGCAATGCTACAGAGGAAAGACAGACTGAAGCAGAACGTATTGCAAAAGAAGTCGATGCCATGATCGTCATTGGCGGCAGGGCTAGTTCTAATACGCAGAAGTTATTTGAAATCTGTAAAAAAGAATGTGAAAATACTTACTATATACAAACAATAAAGGATCTTGATTTGACCAGATTAAAATCCACCGATAACGTAGGTATTACCGCAGGGGCATCTACCCCAAACAATATTATTGAGGAGGTTCAAAAGAATGTCAGAAATGAGTTTTGAACAAATGTTGGAGGAATCATTTAAAACAATAAGAAATGGAGAGGTAGTTGAAGGTACCGTTATCGATGTGAAACCTGATGAGATCGTTTTAAATATCGGATACAAATCAGACGGAATCATCACTCGCAATGAGTATACAAACGAGTCTAACGCAGATCTTACAACTATGGTTTCTGTTGGTGATACAATGGAAGCAAAAGTATTAAAAGTAAACGATGGCGAGGGACAGGTTCTCTTAACTTACAAACGTCTCGCTGCTGAAAAAGGAAGCAAGAGATTAGAGGAAGCTTTCGAGAACAAAGAAGTTTTAACAGCAAAAGTTTCTCAGGTATTAGATGGCGGTTTATGTGTTGTTGTTGATGAGACAAGAGTATTCATCCCGGCAAGCCTTGTATCTGATTCTTATGAGAAAGATCTTTCCAAATACAAAGATCAGGAGATCCAGTTCGTGATCAGCGAGTTCAATCCAAAACGCAGAAGAATCATCGGTGACAGAAAACAGTTATTAGTTGAGAAGAAATTAGAGCAGCAGAAAGAACTGTTTGCAAAGATCAAAGTCGGTGATGTCATGGAAGGAACTGTTAAGAATGTAACAGACTTCGGTGCATTCATTGATTTAGGCGGAGCAGACGGATTACTTCATATTTCAGAGATGTCCTGGGGCAGAGTAGAAAGTCCTAAGAAAGTATTTAATGTTGGAGATACTGTAAAAGTATTCATCAAAGATATCAACGAAACAAAGATCGCACTCAGCATGAAATTCCCTTCTGAGAATCCATGGAACGGAGCAGCAGAGAAGTTTGCAGTTGGCAATATTGTAAAAGGAAAAGTTGCAAGAATGACAGATTTTGGTGCATTCGTTGAGCTTGCTCCAGGTGTTGATGCATTACTTCATGTTTCCCAGATCTCCAAGGATCATGTAGAAAAACCGGCTGATGTATTAAAGATCGGACAGGAAATCGAAGCAAAAGTGGTAGATTTCAATGAAGATGACAAGAAGATCAGCTTATCGATCAAAGCCTTAGAGGCACCGGAAGAGGATGCTGTAGAAGCTGCTGAAGTTCATACAGAGGAATAATATGCTTGATAATTATGAAAAATTCAAAAAAGATGTATATGCGTTAACTAAGATCGATCTGAACTGTTATAAGGAAAAACAGATGCGTCGTAGAATTGATACGCTTATTAATAAGAATGGGATCACTTCCTATGATGCATATGTGGATCTGATCAAAAAGGATAAGGAAAAATTCGAACAGTTCGTCAACTTTTTGACCATCAATGTCTCTGAATTTTATCGTAATCCGGAGCAGTGGAAGATCTTAGAGGGGGAGGTATTCCCAAAACTGATCAAAACCTATGGAAAGAATCTGAAAGTCTGGAGTGCAGCATGTTCTACCGGAGACGAACCATATTCTCTAGTTATGGCGTTGTCGAGACAGATACCACTTGCTAATATCAAAGTAATTGCTACAGATATTGACAAGCAGGTTTTGGATAAAGCAAGAATGGGACTCTACAATGAGAAGAGTATTGCGAATGTTCCGAAGGATCTAAAGGATAAATACTTCAAGAAAATTGGAACATCCTATCAGATCTCAGATGAGATCAAACGCAGGGTGGAATTCAAAGAACACAATCTGCTGAAAGATCCATATCCGACTGGCTGTAATCTGATCGTATGTAGAAATGTTGTGATCTACTTTACCGAGGAAGCCAAGGATGAGATTTATAAAAAGTTCAATCAGTGCATGACAAAGGGAGGAGTTCTCTTTATCGGAAGCACAGAACAGATTATGAATTATAAGGAACTTGGATTTGTCCGGGATAAATCTTTCTTCTTTGAAAAAGAATAATAGAATTACAAAGGCGAAAAAACCATCACAAAAGGTTTTTTCGTCTTTTTCTGTATTGCAGAGCAAAGCTAATGTTTTGCGGCAAGAAAATGGCGGAAAACATGACTGGTATACTGGCGCAGAAGAGAATCAGAATCCAGAAACTCCCGGGTCAGTTCAAAATAAGTGAGCTTGTCCTTGTTTGATTCTTTGAAAAAAGGCGTGATCAATGTTTCGTATTGTGGAACAAAGATAGCGTCTTTTTTTGTGTAACAGTTGTCGGCAGTTGCTTTTTTACGGAAATCTTTGTCTACATAGGTGGCGACACTTTTGTGGATTGCCATATCTTCTGCCGGAAGATAGTAGTAATCTTCCGGGTGATCGAAGAAAAACTTCAATGTGCCCTCAAACAGATGAATCCGCAATTTGGACTGCATGCCATCACAGATCAGATAAAATGCATCCGTCTGGCAGGAGACACGCTGTGGGATCGGGTATTGGTTTTGCAGCGTGAGGATCAGCTCCTTCTGAGGGATGCCATTGCGGTCTTTGTAAATATTTGTTTCTGTCGAATTCACAGTAAAAGCCCCGTCAAAAAGCTTTCTGTAACTGCGGATGGCAATCAGTCCGGTCATGCCAAGCACATCTTCGTAATTGTGCTGTTTCAGAAAGAACATTGCCTGCTCATCGGGAGTTTTTAAATAATTCTGGTAAACTTCGATCAGTTCACCTCCGGAAAAAGTATCATTTCTGGAGAGACCGAGGAAACGTTCTATGGTTTTCTGTTTGTAGTCTGGCAGTTTGAGCAAAAATTTTAAGCAAGAAACTTCTTTATAAATATCAATATAGTCTTTTTCGTCAAAAGGGTGTGTAAGACCATATTTTTCACATTTCTTTTTTAAATAAGGAATATCAAATCCAAGTCCGTTGAAGGAGATGACGGTCTGATAGTGGCAGAGTTCCTGCAGAAAGGCAGAGAGAATCGCGCCTTCCTCCTCTTTTGTCTCGGCGAAATACTGTGTGATGATAAAATTGTCACCCACACGGTGCGCACAGCCTATCAGGTAGAGGAAAGTATAGGCGGGAGAGAAACCGGTCGTTTCAATATCAAAGAAAAATGCGTCTTCTGTGAATGTTTCATTTAAAATTAAATTTGTATCGGTAAGATGGTGTGTTTTGTTCCAGATTTTCATAGGTATATCGTTTCCTTTATCGTGTTTTCCACCACAGTTTACCATATCCGGCGAAAAGAATACATAGATTTTATTATGTAAAAATTATTTATATATTCTAAAAAATATGTATATTATTGTTAAAAACTTGTCAAAAGGTTCTAAAAAAAATACAAAAAAAACATATTTCATATGAGAGAGCTGTGTTATAATCATGCTGATGATATTTTGTGATTCTAGCGCAAAATATAATACTAAATAAGAGAAAGCGGGGCACAAAAATGGGTTTAAAGACATTTAAAGGTGGCGTCCATCCTTATGAAGGAAAGGAACTGGCAAAAGATCAGCCAATCAAGGAAGTTTTACCTAAGGGCGATCTGGTTTATCCGGTATCCCAGCATATCGGCGCACCAGCAAATCCAATTGTAGCGAAAGGTGATACCGTATTAAGAGGTCAGAAGATTGCAGAAGCAGGAGGTTTTGTTTCTTCTCCAATCTACGCATCTGTATCCGGTACCGTAAAAGCCATTGAACCACGCCGTGTAGCGGTTGGAGATATGGTGAATTCCATTGTCATTGAGAATGATGGAGAGTATAAGGAGGCTGAGTTCACTCCATGTGAGGATGTGACAGCTCTTTCCAAGGAAGAAATCATTAACAAAGTAAAAGAAGCAGGCGTTGTCGGAATGGGTGGTGCCGGTTTCCCAACTCATGTAAAACTCTCTCCAAAGGAGCCGGAGAAGATTGAGTACATTATCGCAAACTGCGCAGAGTGTGAGCCATATCTGACGGCTGACTATCGCAGAATGCTTGAAAATCCGGAAGAGTTAGTTGCCGGAATGAAGATTATTTTACAGATCTTTGATAAAGCAAAAGGTGTGTTCGGTGTTGAAAATAATAAACCGGACTGTATCGCAAAATTACAGGAGTTAACCAAAGACGAACCACGTATGGAAGTCTGTCCATTACAGACAAAGTACCCACAGGGTGGTGAGCGTCAGTTGATCTACGCTGTTACAGGAAGAGCAATCAACTCCAAAATGTTACCTGCTGATGCAGGATGTATCGTAGATAACGTAGAGACAATCATTGCAATCTACAACGCAGTAAAATTAGGAAAACCAGTTATGAACCGTGTATCAACAATCACAGGTGATGCGGTTGCAAATCCTGGAAACTTCTTATATTACATTGGAACCAACTATGCAGAATTAGTAGAAGCTGCCGGTGGATTCAAAGTACAGCCAGAGAAGATTATCTCCGGTGGACCTATGATGGGATTCTCTATGTTCTCCTTAGATATCCCGACAACCAAGACATCTTCTTCCCTGTTGTGTTTGGCAGAGGATGAAGTTGCAAAAGCAGAACCATCTCCATGTATTAACTGTGGACGTTGCGTGGAAGCGTGTCCGGAACAGTTGGTCCCATCCAGACTTGCAAAGATGGCAGATCATGGTGTAGCAGATGAGTTTGAAAAATGGCATGGACTGGAATGTATCGAGTGCGGAAGCTGTAGTTTCGCATGTCCTGCAAAACGTCAGTTGGCACAGTCCATCAAGACCATGAAAAAACAGGTTCTTGCAGCAAAGAGAAAAAAATAAACAGACAATAAAGAGAGTTTTATAAGATTTTATTGTGAAAAAAATACGAAGAAAGAGGTGGATCCCGTGAGTGATTTATATCATGTTTCATCATCACCACACGTACGCTCGAAAGACACAACAGGCAAAATTATGCTTTATGTGATCATGGCATTACTGCCAACCAGTTTGTTTGGTATTTATAACTTTGGTATCAGAGCGTTAATTTTAATTTTAGTAACTATCGCAAGCTGTGTAGCTTCCGAATGGATCTTCAACAAGATCGTACATAAAAAGAACAGCATCGATGATTTAAGTGCCGTTGTAACAGGTTTACTTCTTGCATTAAACCTTCCGGCATCCCTTCCTTGGTGGGAAGCAGTCATCGGCGGTGTGTTCGCAATCGTCATTGTTAAGATGATGTTCGGTGGACTTGGACAGAACTTCATGAACCCGGCTCTCGGAGCAAGATGTTTCTTACTGATCGCATTTGCAGCGGATATGACAAACTTCACTGTAGGCGCATACTCAGGAGCAACACCACTTGCACAGATGAGAAATGGGGAAGCAGTGAACACCATGAGCATGCTGATCGGTAAGACAGCAGGTACGATCGGTGAGACATCTGCAATCGCAATTTTAATTGGAGCTATTTTCCTGATTTTAATGGGCGTTATCGACCTTAGAATCCCGGCTTCCTATATTATTACATTTGTTGTATTCATTCTGCTGTTTGGTGGACATGGATTTGACATGAACTATGTGACAGCACAGCTCTGCGGCGGTGGATTAATGCTTGGTGCATTCTTCATGGCGACAGACTATGTTACATCTCCAATCACACCAAGAGGACAGATCATTTTTGGTATCTGCTGTGGTATTTTCACAGGACTGTTCCGCTGCTTCGGAGCCAATGCAGAAGGAGTTTCCTTTGCAATTATCTTAAGCAACCTCTTAGTTCCTATGATCGAGAAATACACAGTACCAAACGCTTTTGGTGTTGTGAAAACAAAACCTGAAAAGGAGGCAAAGTAAATTATGAATAAAAAGATCGTACATGACGCTTTGGTTTTATTCGCATTTACAGTCGTTCTTGGTTTGATCCTCGGAGTTGTCTATGGAATTACCAAACCTTCCATTGATCAGGTAAATTACGAAAAAACACAGGCTGCCTACAAACAGGTATTTGAAGATGCAGCATCTTTTGAGGAATACAGTGATTTTGATGCAGACGCAGCAGCAGCACTCATGACAGAAAAAGGTTTTTCTGACCAGATCGACAGTGTGAATACAGCACTCGATGCAAGCGGCAATGTGATCGGTTATGTTTTGACCGTTACAGCAAAAGACGCCAGCCAGGCAAGCATTACCTTCTCTGTTGGTATCCAGAATGATGGCACTGTAAATGGCTATTCTATTACAAATATCGCAGAAACACCTGGACTTGGTATGAAAGCACAGGAAGAAGCTTTCTATAGCCAGTTCGAAGGAAAGAACGTTGATTCTTTCACTGTTGTAAAAGCAGCACCTTCTTCTGACAGTGAGATCGAATCTATCTCAGGTGCAACGATCACATCCAAAGCTATGGCAAACGGTGTGAATGCCTGCATCGCATACTTCCAGAATGTATTAGGAGGTACAAACTAATGAACAAAAATGTAGAACGTTTATATAACGGTATTATCAAAGAAAACCCGACCTTCGTTCTGATGCTTGGAATGTGTCCTACTTTGGCGGTTACATCATCTGCTATCAACGGACTTGGTATGGGACTTTCTACAACTGTAGTATTGGTATTGTCCAACTTATTGATCTCAGCGTTCCGTAAGGTCATTCCAAACGGTGTGCGTATGCCGGCTTACATTGTGATCGTTGCTTCACTCGTTACAGTTGTACAGTTTATGATGCAGGCTTATACACCAAGTCTTTCTGACTCTCTGGGTGTGTATATTCCTCTGATCGTTGTAAACTGTATCATCTTAGGACGTGCGGAAAGCTATGCCTCCAAGAATCCGGTTGTTCCTTCTATCTTCGATGGACTTGGTATGGGGCTTGGATTTACACTTGGTCTGACATTGATCGGTCTGTTCCGTGAATTACTCGGTGCAGGACAGATTTTTGGCGCACAGGTTCTTTCTTTAAGCTGGTTCACACCAATCACAATCTTCGTTATGGCACCTGGTGCATTCCTTGTACTTGCATGTCTGGTTGCTGTTATGAATATTGTAAGAGCTAAGATGGAAGCAAAAGGCAAACCACTTGCAAAACCATCCGGATGTATCACTGGTGATTGTGCAGGATGTGGAATGTCTGCAACATGTACCGGTAAAAAACCGGAATCAGCAGCAGCTGAAAAAACAGAGTAGGAGGATAGATACAGATGAAAGAATTAATTTTAATTGCAGTCGGATCTGCGATTGTAAATAACGTTGTATTAAGCCAGTTCCTTGGTATCTGTCCATTCTTAGGTGTATCCAAGAAAACTGAGACCGCAGCCGGAATGGGTGGCGCAGTTGTATTCGTTATTACAATTTCATCTTTTGTAACCGGATTGATTTATAAATATATTCTTGCAAATGAATATCTGTTAAGCAAGGGCATTGACCTTACTTATTTACAGACGATCGTATTCATTCTTGTTATCGCAGCATTAGTACAGTTTGTAGAGATGTTCTTAAAGAAATCCATGCCGTCACTGTATGAGGCTCTGGGCGTATACCTGCCTCTGATTACCACCAACTGTGCGGTTCTGGGCGTTGCCCTTACCAATGTGACGAAGTCCTATAACTTCGTACAGAGCGTTGTAAACGGTATCGGTATCTCCGTTGGTTTTACCATTGCTATTGTCATGTTAGCTGGTGTCCGCGAGAAGATTGAGCATAATGACGTCCCATATTCATTCCAGGGGTCACCTATAGTCCTTATTACCTCGGGTCTTATGGCAATCGCATTTTTCGGATTTTCCGGATTAATTTAGAAGGAGGAGAAGGAAAATGGTTACAGGTATTATAATAGCGGCAGCCGTGGTAGGTATCCTTGGTATTCTGATAGGTGTCTTCTTAGGCATAGCCAGCGAGAAGTTTAAAGTTGAAGTAGATGAAAAGGAAATCCTGGTCCGTAACGAGCTGCCCGGCAACAACTGCGGCGGCTGCGGATACGCGGGCTGTGACGCACTGGCAAAGGCAATCGCAGCCGGCCAGGCGGACGTAGGCGCATGTCCTGTGGGCGGCGCTTCCACCGCGGAGAAAATCGGAGCCATCATGGGCGTTGCAGGCGGAGCCGCCGAGAAGAAGGTAGCCTTCGTGAAATGTAAAGGTTCATGTGACAAGACCGCCGTACAGTATAACTATTACGGTGTGGATGACTGTAAGAAGGTATCTGTTGTCCCGGGCGCCGGGGAGAAGGCCTGCGCATACGGATGTATGGGCTACGGCTCCTGTGTCAGGGCATGCGCCTTTGACGCCATCCATGTGGTGGACGGCGTGGCAGTGGTGGACAAGGAGAAATGTGTTGCCTGCGGCAAGTGCGTGGCTTCCTGTCCAAACCACCTGATTGAGCTGGTGCCGTATAAGGAAGAGCACCTGGTACAG
>OLFV01001863.1_pt1 | contig 18116 bp, 17 predicted proteins | sample 1605551 | NCBI WGS metagenome assembly OLFV01 (sample SAMEA3888922, study PRJEB22519) | human gut metagenome | biome: human gut; feature: human-associated habitat; material: faeces | place: Denmark | collected 2011
CGGCATCGAAGCAGCGTGTTGATGCCCTTGAGGCCCAGCTGCGCACTGCACAGTGCCGTGCGCGTGCTATGGTGGTACAGCTGCTGCGCTCTGAGGAGTGGGGTGTGACAGAGCAGGCGCAGAACTTCGTGCGCCACATATACACGGAGCACTACTTCTTCTTTGCACAAGGCATCCCAAGCCGGTCGTACAAGGACTGGGAGGCTATGCAACGTGCTATCAGCGAGGCAGAGGAGCAGCTGCGCGTGCGCTTCTCCGACGAGCAGATAGACGATGTGCTGAAGGCTTATCGCTGCAAGGACAAAAAGAATATGGCAGAGTACGGAGGGTTCGTTCAGCTGGCGCGCGACTTTGTTGACCTCTGGGCTACCGACGGTGACGGAGCACTGCACTCCGCTCTCTTCCGACGCATGGAGCGCCTCGTTGAGGGCAATCCGGAAACATTCTGCATTTACCCCACTACTACGGCGTACAGCTCGGCACACATACTGACGTTCAGCAACAAAAAAGAATCTTCTGCATTTCTCTTCAATGGATAAAATAGAACTCACATGCCCCAAGTCGTGGAGCGAGCTGACACAAGAGCAGCTGCGCTACACCTTCTTTCTGCTTTCCACCTTCGCCGACAAGGTGATGGTGAAGACATATATGTTCGTGCGCTTCACTGGTATCAACGTCATCAAGAAGAACCGCTTCGGATGGCAGTGTGTCTACCAGCCCGAGGGTGAGAAGCGCAAACGAGTGTTCTATCTGCAGCTATGGCAGATACGCTCGTTCCTGGAGCAGCTCGCTTGGGTGGACAGCATAGAGCAAATGGATAATAGGTTGGATGTTGTCCAGGGGCTCGAAGCTGTCCATCCATTGCTGCAGGAGGACACCGAGCACCATCGCATCATAACCTTCGAGGAGTACCTCTGCATGGAGAAGTACTACCAACGCTTTCACTCTACGGGCAATGATGACGCTATCGATGTGCTCGCCTCTTTCCTCTACCGCAATCCCGACTTCTCGCGACCAGCAGAACTGACACTGACACCTGCGGAGCGCCTTGCCACGCTCGCATGGTTTGCACACGTGAAAGTCGTCATGTCGCACGCTTTCCCACACTTCTTCCGCAGAACGGAGAGCGACGACGACATATCCGAGCTATCGATGCTGCAGTCGTTCAATGTGCAGCTGCGTGCTCTCACCGACGGCGACGTGACAAAGGAGACACTTGTGAAGCAGACCGACTGCTGGCGTGCTCTTACTGAGCTCGAAGCCAAAGCGCGTGAGGCAGAGGAGTTCAAACGCAAATATCCTAAGCTAACAAGTTAATATACGTGATATATGAAAGACTTATTTCCGGCTCTCGACTACTTCACTCAACTCGCGAAGAGCAACCGCCTCGCCACCGAGCATGACTTCCACCCATGTCTTTGCTCTGGTCCCGACTCGATACAAGGTGTTATGGACTCGTTCCGCAAGTACAAGAACTTCATCATGGTCGACGACACCACATCGCAGCAGACCTTCAGCAACGGTGTGGGCTATTTCCGACGCGATGTGTACACCGTCTTCATCGTAGCTCACTACCGCTACGACGACATGGCGGAGCGCGAGCAGAAGTTGAACCTCTGCCGCCAGTTGTTCCGACAGTTTCATTCCCGACTGCTGCACGATCGCGATGGACTCGGCGACGAGCGTCTGACATACCTGCAGCTGAACAACATCTACTCTACCGAGCTCGGTCGCTACGCCATGAATGGCGTGACGGGACTCTACTTCATGGTGCAGAACGAACAACCTATAGATATTAGTTATGAGCAGTCAGACTGGACTTAAACCGAACATGACCGACGCCGAGCACCAGAAGTGGCTTGAGGGTTGGAGCGAGTTTATGGTTAAGATGTGGCGCGAGCGTATGATGCAGTTCGCGCCACCAGTTTACGATACCGGTGCTTTGTCGCGCTCCGTGCAGGGTGTCATACATCCTGGCCCGGTGACATCGATAGAGCACCGTTTTTTGGAGTATGGCATCTATGTGGCACGTGGTGTCGGCAACGGCTACCGCCATAACAACGGTGGCGACCTGACATTCCTGAAGGACTGGAAGTCGAACCCACACCATCGGCAGAAACGCGACTGGTTCTCAAAGAAGTACATGTACTCGCTACACCGTCTCAACGAGTTCGAGGCTGCTTATTACGGCACTACATACAATGGTCTCGTGTCATCATTCCTACGGCAACTCTTCACTGGTGGGTCAAGCACCATCGACCGCGCGGTAGCGCAGCTGTAGTGCTTTTCTCGTTTTTTTATTCTCACCTCCATCGCCTTATCTTTGTATCATAAAAATAACATCAGAGTAATATGTCAACAAATAACGATAGCCTACGCAAAGACTTGGAGCAGATACGCGACGAGCGTGCTACTCATGCTAACACCGCACAACGCATCGGCAATGCGCTGCTGGGGCTGTTGCAGGTTATTGAGCAGAAGCTGGACCTAAGCCGTTTTCTGCGACGCGACATTGACGACAAGGCAGAGGGGCATATACGCTTCTTGCGTGGACTATCTGTAGGTTCTGGTACACACGGCATGGCTCAAGATGGCTCTGCAATACTGAGCAAGCTCACATCAATGCTTTACAGCACCGAATCGCAGTCGGGCTTCGGCTTGGTAGACCGCGGTGACGGCAAGTATCGCCTTGACATCACCGACCTTATGGTGTGGGGTAAAGCCATTTTCAACGAGCTGGAGGTGCGCAAGCTCTCATACGTTGGTGGCAATATCTACCTCAGTGGTGCTGGTAGCAAGATTGTGGCTGTGCAAGAAATATATGACCTTCAACGCAACCTCACCGGGTGGAAGTGTTTCTTGCTCGCAGACGACGGCACAACGGCTACTCAGAACTATTGGAAGATTGGCGACCAAGCACGCTGCCAGACTTTCGACATTAAGCCTGGTGTGTATGAGGGTAAACAGAACCACCTCTACTGGCGCATTGTAACAGAGGTGAGCACCAAGGCTGAAGTGGTGACTAATGGTATGGGTGATGTGCTCTATGATGGCAAGTTGTTTAATTGGATAGTGCTCGCCAAAGGTAACTGCGCGGAGGGTAGCGATGAGCCAACTGCAGGAGATACCATTGTGCTTGACGGCTGCCAAGACCCTGCAAAGATAGATCGTCAAGGGGTGCTTATGTTAGAGACTACTGGACCTGACACGCCACGCATCGTTGCTTACAAGGGTGTCAATAGCTACACGCATGATGGCAGAGAGGTGTTCTGTCTGTCGCCGAATGGCTCGCGCATAACATCTACGTCGTTCGAGTGGATATCGTCATCTGGACAGACTATACACATGGTAAACTACCGCGGTGAATGGCAGCGTGGCACTACTTACGACTATTACGACCAGGTGAACCACAACAACGCTGTGTGGCTCTGCACTAACGAGAACGGTACTGCAGCTGAGCCGGTAAACGGCTCGGCGGACTGGCTGAAGCAAATCGAAGGTGAGAAGGGCGAGAAGGGAGATCCAGGCGAGGATGGCTTGGCGTACCAAATAGTGATAACGAGTAGTTCGGGCACGGTGATGATTAACGGCACCGGGCAGTTGACTCTCGAAGCTAAACTGTTACGCAACGGCGAGGACATAAGCGACACCATAAGCGATAGTGCGTGGTCGTGGCGAAGACAATCGGCAGATACGGCAGATGATACAACGTGGAATACTCTGCATGAGGGTATCGGTAGAGTCTGCGTTGTGAGTAGTGACGATGTCGTAAGGCAGGCGCAGTTCGAGTGTGAAGTTGTGATATAGTGCTTCAATATTTCATTTTTAACGACTTGTATAAATATCATTAATTATAAAAATTAAAAATATGGCAAAAGTATTAGCGAATGGTCAAATCACTATCGTTGACCTTAACGACGGCAAAGCCGTTCAGTGTTTCACGCAAGCTTCGCAGGGTCAGACTCAGATTTTCACGCCTGATACCGGTGTGTACGCTCCGAGTTACACAACGAGTGCACCTAACGTCATCACAGCTCGTGTGTATGTGACGGGTAGCTCGACCGACCAAGCTCCAACAGCTGCTTGTACCAAATGGAAGTGGACTGTAGATGGCGCAGCAGCGACACCAGTGAGCGGCAAGTCGTATCAGCTCAACATCGTCAGCAACATTGCGAAGAATGGCAGCGTGAAGAATATCGAGTGGGCATGTACATATACCGACCCCGAGACTAAAGCTACCACGGAGTGCAGAGGTTATCTGACTATCAGCCTTGCGAAGTCGGGTGGTGCTTTACAGACGGTGCAGATAGAGACTCCTGACGGCAACACCTTCGACTCTACCAACAACTCCAAGCCATTGCGTGCTGTGGCTAAATTCTTCCGCGGCTCTGTGCAAGACACTACAATGACAAGCATGACGTGGGAGGTGCTCAATATTAGTGCTGGCACCTGGGGTGCAGTAGCTGCTGGCAACGTCACTACATCGGGTGGTGTGAGCACGCTGAATGTGAATGCCGACGATGTGCTGAACTTCCAGACATTCCGCTGCACGGTGAAGGATGGTGCTGATACTGCTAACGCCATTGTCACATTCTTCGATGCCAGCGACCCTTATGTCGTAGAGGTTTACTCACTCACAGGCGACAAAATTGTCAATGGTGCTCAGTCTACAGAGCTGTTCGCACGTCTATGGAAAGATGGTCAGGTGGTCGAAGACGGCACAGCTGTTAAGGCTGACAGCACTCACGCCTGCAAATATCAGTACAAGTGGACTAAGTATGACTCGAACGGCGTAGCAACAAACTGGAGCGGCACATCAAGTCCCGTGAATGCTTCTACAAAGCCGTATGTCACGGTGGCGAACGCTGATGTGGCAGTGAGAGGTACATTTACTTGTGAGGTGTCTAAATAGGGCACCTCACCCTATTTCTAAAAACAAAAAGATATGGCAACAATACTTGCACGTGGCTGGATAACAATTGTGGCTGTGAAAGATGGCGACAAGGGCGACAAAGGTGATAAGGGTGACAAAGGTGATAAGGGAACAGCTGGCACTGATGCTTACACTGTTGAGCTACAAGGTGCACCTATCACCATCTCTACTTCTGATGACGGAGTACCGTCCGGCACAACATCGGGCGGCATCAACACCTATGGTTATGCTGCAGTAGTGTGCCGTAAGGGTGGTGCCGTCGTGAGCGCAAGTTCTATTACTATCAAAACGCCTGTTAACTGCACGGCAAGTGTGTCTGGCACATCGGTTCGTATCAACTCCATACGCACATACAGCACCGGTAGCAATACTATGTACTACACCGATGGCTATGTCGATGTGTCGGTGGTGGTGGGTGGCAAGACGTTCGTCGTGCGCCTGACGTGGCACTTAGACTACACCAAGTACTTAGGCGGACTCAAAACGACTTCGCGTCAGCTGCAGTCAAACTACACAGAACTGACAAATAAGGTGGACGGTATGCCGCTGCAAACAAACTCAGCACTACAACAATACTCTTCCGAGATCCTGCAGTCGGCACGCGAGATATCTCTGAAGGTGGGCTATGCTCTCGCCGATCGGCGCAACCTTCTTGCAGGCTCTACATTCAATAAACGAGGCTTAGGCCCAGACTTCCTGCGAGCTAAAATATACCGCACGTCGTCACACGATGGAGCTAATGTAGTATTCCTGCCCGAGGCGAAGGCTGCTGGCCCCATATGGCAAAGTGGCGGTGTCGGCTTGGGTAATATACATGTCGAGAAGGGCAAGACGTACACCATCTCGTTTTGGACAAAAGCCAAGTCTGTTAGTGTGAGCTTCGCAGCCGAAGTAAAGTGGAAAAGTTCAGCCACAGACAAAACTAACCCTGCTGGTTATACAGGCCCAAATGGTAGTGCTTATTTAGGTGCAGATGCAGTCACTCCGAGTGAAGGCTGGCACCTCTATCAGCGCACATTCACCGTTGCTAAGAACGCATCTTATGAGTGGATTTCTGTTGGCTGCTTGAAAATTAACGACTCCACCGCAAGCCAGCAGGCGTACATCGCCCACCCTATACTCATTGAGGGCACAGCGAAGGATCTCGTATGTTGGAGCGCTTCGCCCAATGATTACAACTACATCGGTGGCAATCTTCTCGACAACACGCGCACGTTCGCCAAAGCCGGCAATCTGATGCGCTTGGATGCCTCGGTGGTCACTAACGAGTCGTACAACAACGGATGCTCGGTAATATATGCCAACGCTGCTTCCAAGTACGTCGAGATGGCGCAGTGGAGCGTGAATACCATCATCAAAAAAGATGAGGACTATATATTCTCCTTTATGGCAAAAGGTAGTGGCAGCATCGACGCATACATGTATAGTGGCTCTAATCTAAGCATATTCGCCGAGGACAGCGAGCGCGATACAACAACGAGCAACGCCGACGGAGGTCGTCGCTTCTCTCTCACAAGCGAGTGGAAGCGTTATTGGGTACACTGGCGTTCGGAGGGTACAGGCATACCTAATTATGTCTTAATCCGTTGTTTTCAAGGCGGAAAGGCGTGGGTGACAATGCCGAAGTTGGAGGTCGGTGCAACGCCTACCGATTGGATAGAGGGCAAGAGTGGTTTTGTCGAGGACAGTGGCATTGCAGCCAAACTACTGCGCACTGGCTTTGACATCGAGAATGGCAAGATAACGGCAACGGCGGACAAGTTCGAGATACGCAACAATAGCGGCGAGACAACCGCAAGCGTTAATGAGAAAGGTTTGTTAGAGGTTGGCGCAGGTCTGTTTGGTGGTTTTGTCAAAAAGAAAAAGACAATTATTACACCAGAGAACGTAGACCAATACCGAATACCTTCTTCCTCCCTCAGTGTTGTGTTATTCGACTTTAGTAGTTCGGGTTCGTTTGTGGAGTTTCAAGGCGATTTCCTAAATTATTTTAAAACCACGGATATTTACCTTGTATTGCCATTCAACAACCCTAAGGATAATCTCTATCAACTTCATGGCGTGACGCGTGACGAAGCATTACAATATGTTGGACAAACACTAATAATCAAGAACAATTCAAATGTTGCAATCAGTGTCCGTGGGGGTGGTACTATCAATAAATTCGGTACAACAAATCAAAGCGCAGGCATTGTCCCTTTTGAACTTGGTGTTGGTAATAGGCTTATTTTAACATGTGAAGTTATGACCACGTTCGGCGATGCTACAGGCAAGAAGCACAACAGTTTCACTGTAGTATGGAATGGCAACAACTATGGCTCGTAATTTTTAAACAAAAATACAATATGAAGAAGATAGTTAGAGGCAACGATTTTATGTTGCGCATACCAGTAAAGAAGATAGTCAATGGTGAACAGGTATGTTATTAACAGTTATCAATAATAACAAAACAATAAATATCATGGAAGTAAAAGTAAGACGAATAGCAAAAAAGGAGACATACACCATCGGCAAGATGTACGTCAACGGTGCATACGTCTGCGACACGCTCGAAGATAAAGACAGAGGACTAACCTCTAATATGTCGGTGGCGCAGATATGCGGAGTGAAGATTAAGGGCGAAACCGCCATCCCGACTGGCAGATACCTCGTCGATATGAAGACGGTGTCGCCAAGGTTCGGAGGTCGGGCGCAGTATAAGTTCTGCAATGGCAGACTACCAAGGTTGTGCAATACGCCCGGCTACCAAGGTGTGCTGATACACTGTGGCAACACGGCGAAGGATACGGAGGGCTGCATCCTCGTCGGTTTGAACAAAGCCGTCGGTCAGGTGCTGAACTCAACGGCGACGTTCCGTAAAGTGTACGCCATGCTGAAGGCTGCGGATGAGCGGTGTGAGCAGATTTGGATAACAATAGAGTAAGGAGGTGCAGATGGATATGGTTTTACAGATACTTTCACTGCTTGTAAGCGGTGGCATCGTCGGTCAGCTGCTCTACTACAACTCGCGGAAGCGCAAAGAGGCAGCTGCAGCACAAAAGGAGGAGGACGCTAATGCCCTCGCTTACGCCCAGGAGTGGCGCAACCTCTACACCCACGAACACGAGGAGCACATGGAGGAGCGCACAAGACTCAACAACAAAATCGACTCTCTCTATGACGACATTGGCAAGCAGCGTGATCTCATCCGAGAGCTGCGTGCGGAGAAGCACGACTTGCTCCTTCGCACGCACGAGCTGCAGTGGAACGAGTGTACCGTGAACGGATGCATGAAGCGCAAACCGCCAAGAGACTACGGCAAGGCGGAGACCGACTAATAACGTGTGTGAAAAGTGATAGTTAATATATAATATAAGGGAAGCGTTCTTTGACTTGTTGGAATACCGCAGAATGTTAAAAATGTTAAGTCATTAGCTAAAAAAATGATAAATCGTTGCTTTGTAAGCGTATTATATTTAACTTTGCGACAGTTTAGTAAAAGCTAAAACAATGGCAAATAAATACGAAGAAAAAATCTTTGAGCCAATAAACAATAAAACATACGAATTTCGCGAAGTATCTGTAAATGGAAGGTTTCTGTTTCAAGAATTCATTGACAACTTAAAAGATACCCCAAAAGACATGAAGAAAATAATGCAGATATACGCATATATGAATGAATTTTCGCCTTCTACCCTCTTGCCTAAAACAAAATTTCGGCAGATTAAGGGGGTGAAGCGTGATGATGTCTACGAATTCAAAAAAGATGACATACGTATATACGTAATAAAGAAATACCCTTCTATTTTTGTCATATTAGGTGCATATAAAGGCACTCAGGATAAAAATATAAGTCGTATAAAAAAATTGTTTGGTGGCTTCTAAAATACAGTATCCTATGAATAGAGAAGAAGTATTAAAAAGTCCGGATTACTGGACTGCTAAGACCCAGATTGAACTTTACAACCAAGCAGAAAAGTTCATGAAAGATACGGGGCGCAGCAGGAGTCAGCTTGCTGATTATCTTGGTGTTTCAAAAGGTTATGTTACCCAATTGCTGAATGGCGATTACGATCATCGAATGTCTAAATTCTTCGAATTGGCACTTGCTTTTGGTGTGGTTCCCCAAATTGAATTTATACCGGTTGAAAATTATATTGCGGATGACATTTGTTTGAGTAAGTTTAAGAGAAGGGTTCCCGTTTCAAAAGCATTGTCTACAGAATGGAAGGAATGTAACGCTCCTAAAAAATTCTCGTTGGAATGTAAAGTAACAATGTGTCCTACCGTTACTGGGGCACCTAAGGATGTAGCATAAGATATGACAAGATTTAGAATGTTCGGTATTCATTTAGAACAATTTGCAATACTGACTGACAAAAGTAAGAATGATGCTTTGAGTATGAATACCGAAGTAAATTTCAAATACGCAGAGGAAGGTGAAAAGATAGCCTGCTATGCAAAGTTTGATTTTTCGGAGGAGCAACAAAGACTAATGGTGCTTGCCATAAATTGTGAATTTGAAATCCACAATGAGGATTTTAAAGAGTTACGAAAAGATGGGAAGACTATAATCCCTAAAGCCCTATTGGAGTTCTTTGCCGTCCATACTATTGGAACAGCAAGAGGTATATTGTTCTGCAAAACAGAAAGTACACAGTTTAACAATGTGATAATTCCACCGATTAATGTTTCTGAGTTAATACAAAGCGACATGGTAATTGAGTAGATATTATGCATATATAGGACTATAAGTAAGACATTTTCTTTCTTACTTACTACACAAAGCGGTATTCCGACAATTCGGAGTGCCGCTTTTCCTTTTTAAATGAGAAAAGGATTATGGATAAAATCGACAAATTGTTAGAAATATTGTGCGGTGTGCTGTTAGGTTTGTTAGCCTGCGTAATGCTGACACTATTGTGCGGATGCTCTACACCGCAGCCAGTGGTTGTAGAGCGAGTGGTCGTTAAGACTGATACACTCTATAAGGCGAGGACGAGTGCCGACACCTTTCGGCTGCACGACTCGGTGTATGTTGAACACTACACTCGTGGCGACACAGTGTATAGGCTAAAGAGCGTGTGGCGATGGCGTGACCGCATAAGCGTGAAGACCGACACTCTATATAAAGCAATGCTCCAGACCGACACAACACGTCTTCCCATACCAGTGGAGCGCAAGCTATCGACGTGGGAGCGCACGCAGATGCACGTCGGGCAGTTTACTATCGGCGCGGTGGTGATTGTAGTTCTGTCGCTGTTGTTGTGGCTGATACATCGCCGACGATGATGCCCCGCCGCGTATACCAAAATATTTTGGCTCTACACTTTGCAGTCTCAATTTTTTTGCGTATATTTGCGGTATAACCAATTAAATCGTCTGCAATATGTTAGGAATACTTATTTTCAGCTGGATAGTATCAGTTCTTCTTGTACTTTTAGCCGAAAGAAATAACGGCTATTCTTCATCGTTGAGTCACGATGAAAAAATAAAAAGAATTAGAGAAAAAAGACGCAGAGTAGAACAAGAAATAGCTGCTATGACTGCAAAGCGAAAAGAAGAACACCGTATATGGATGGAGCTTATGGGCTTTGCAAAAGAAGAAAAAAAAGAAACTGATAAAGACAAACTATAATATCGTATTTTTTCAGGGCTTATATAAATGCTACTTTTGGTTCACAAACCAAAAGTAGCATTTTTTATGGCAACAACTCAAACATTCGAGACCATCGTCACGCTCAATGCACAACAAGCGAAAGACGAGATGGCAGCACTAAAAAAGACCCTCGACGATCTAAAGCAGAAGAAAGCCGAGGCCCTCAAAGATTCTGGCACGTCCGTAAATGATATCAAACAGATAAACAAAGAGATACGAAAAGCAGAAGATCATGTAAATGCGTACAGATCGAAAGTTAGCGACACAATAAATACGCTTCAAAATCTTTCGACGGCTTCTATCGGCGAGATCGAAAAGGTATCGCGTGTGCTCAAGCAGCAGATGAAGTCGGCAACAAATCCTGAGGACTACAAGCGACTTGAAGAACACCTTGAGAGATGCAAGGCACGCATCAACGAACTAAAGCAGCCTATATCGGCTACTCTCAGCCAATACAATACGGCTATAGCTGAAGCAACACGGCGAGCTGAGAATTTTGACCAGGAGAACGCTCTGATAGACCGTACTCTAAAAAACATCAGCGGTTCGACTGCGCTTGAATTGGAGACATCGCTTAAACTCGTAAATGAACAACTCGCCAATACGCATCGAGGTACCGAAGAGTATCGCGAGCTGACAGAAAAGGCGAAATCGCTAAAAAAAGAAATAGCAGCCGTCGGTGCTGAGCAAGATTTGACAAAAAGCAAGTGGTCGAAATTCGTCAATATCTTTAACACCAATTGGGGTGCCATCACTCAAGGTCTTGCAGCTGTCACTGGCTTATCTGCGACTGTACGCGACTGCACCAATAAGTACGCCGCGATGAACCAGGAGATGTTCAACGTCACTAAGTATACGGGGCAGGCCATCGAGGAGGTCGAAGTGATGAACGAGAGTTTTAAGAAGATGGACACCCGTACAGCGCGCGGTGAACTGAACAGACTTGCTCAAGATGCAGGTAGGCTTGGCATCACCAATAGAGAAATGATTGAGGAGTTTGTCGACGGTTCCGACAAAATCAATGTAGCGCTTGGCGACGACCTCGGCGATGACGCTGTTGCCAAGATTGGCAAATTGGCGCAGATGTTTGGCGAGGATAAGACAAAAGGCTTGCGTGGTGCTATGCTTGCCACGGGTTCTGCTGTCAACGATCTTGCGCAGTCGTCCTCAGCTAATGCCGGTTACATTGTTGACTTCACTGCAGACTTGTCTGGTGTTGCCCGTCAGGCAGGCATGACACAAGCGCAAATCATGGGTCTCGCTTCGGCACTCGACCAAAATATGCAAGACGAAGCGACATCTTCTACCGTCTTCTCACAACTTATCACTAAGATGTTCCAGGAGCCGATGAAGTTTGCAAAGTTGGCTGGCGTAGAGGTGAGCACATTCACGACCATGCTGAAGACAGATGCGAATGGCGCATTATTAGAGTTCCTGCAGGCAATGTCTAATCGCGGTGGCTTCGACCAATTGGCACCAATGTTCTCGCAAATGGGACTTGAGGGTACACGTGCTGTAGGCGTTCTATCATCAGTGGCTTCTAATCTTGATCAAGTGCGAGAGGCACAAGCTACAGCTACGCAGTCATACCAAGATGGTACAAGCGTTCTCAATGAGTTCAATGTGCAGAACAATACTGTGCAGGCAGGTCTCGATAAAGCGAAAAAACAATTTGATGACATGTGCATCGAACTCGGCGAAAAACTGATGCCCATTGCTAAATATAGCGTATCTCTGACTTCAATGGGCATAAAAACCTTGTACGTTCTTATAGAATACGTATCAAAACACATCGTTGTTTTGGCTGCACTCGCAACAACCATGCTGGTCTATAACAACGTCCTCACTGCCACGATGATAAAAGAGAAAGCATGGCTGGTAATACGAAATACAAGCAAAGTCCTAAATGTTGCATTAACAGCTTCTACAAGACTCCTTAGATCCGCTCTTTTGGCACTTGAGCTAACATACAAAAGATTGAGATATGGTGTAGAAGCGTACAGACTGGCTATGGAGAAGGCAAAACTTGCGAGTCTGACCAACCCATGGGCTGCCCTTGCCACGGTTCTTACCGTTGTTGGCATTGCTGTATATTCTGCGGTTAAGGCTTGGCAGGCGCACAAAAAGGCTGTGCATGACAACTTGCAAAGCGTTAAAGAAGCTAATGCCATAAAAAAGCAGCAAGAAACCATTAATAAGCGAGTTGCAGAGAGCTACATTGACGAGAAGACACGCGTGCAGCAGCTTACTAAGATAATCCATTCAAACGCATTCTCTATCAGAGAGCGACGGAGTGCTATTGCCGAACTGCAAAAAATAATTCCGGAATACCATGCAACAATCAAGAACGAGGGTAAGCTTTACGAGGAGAATGCTAATGCTATTGATGACTACCTCAAAAAGCTTGACCAGGCTGCTATGGCAGAAGCCATCTACGAGCAGAAGAAAGAAATAGCAAAGAAAAGGCTTGAGCTAAAACAGACGGAGAGACGCAAGGTGAATAATATTAAGCATGTTAATGCAGAGATTGCGTCTCATCCTGAAGCTTATCGTTCATACGGTACTTATGTATATGCTCATGGATCTAATGGTGAAGCTTTAGAGAAAGATGGTAATTGGCGACTACAAAAGAAACTTTTCGAACGTGCTGCACATGAAAAGGCCCTCAAGGCGGCACAAAGCGATTTACGTATCTTGGATGCCCGAGAACGCGAACTTACCAAGCTCATAAATTCCGATAAGGGCTTACGCAAAGCGTTCGCCGATCTAACCATAAATGGCGGTGGCAACGGCAGTGGTAATGGTGGTAATGGTGGCAACGGTGGCAATGGCGGTGGTAATGGTGGCAATGGTGGTGGCAACAGCAATACCACTAAGACAGACCCAAAGAAAGAGAAGTACGACAAAGAGAGCTCTGCACTCAAGCATACGCTTGACACCGATGAACTGGCTCTCAAGCAGCAGCTCGAACGTAAAGAGATAGACGAAGACGAGTATGCTAAGCGAATGTATGAGAAGAAACAGCAGTATTATGTTAAGCTTGTAGACCTACAAACAAAGTACGACCAGGACACTACACAAACACAGCAATCGATGGTAGATGCAGCTATCGCTGAGAGCAAACGACTGGCTGATGTTCAGGAGCGACAGATGACCGAGAGCCTTGACGCAAAGACGCGTGCATACAATGCAGAACAAATGTCTCTTCTCCAGCAACGCACACAAGGACTGTTGACCGAAGAGGAATATAACGAGAAGCTAAAAGAGGCAGAGAGACAATATCACCAAGACCGTCTCGCCATCATTCATGAGCACGGAGGCGATGAATACGACGAACAGAAGTGGTTACTCGACAAAGAACTGGAGGCTGTACGCCAAAATGAAGAAGATAAGAAGAACGCACAAATGGAGGTACTCGAGGCGCAATATGACAACGCCGATAGTGCAAGTGGCCAAATGGCAGCTGTGCAAGCCATGTACGAGCAACAGCTCATTACCTACGAGCAGTTTCAGGAGCGCATGACGGAGATAGCGCGAAACAAAGAAGAGGCACGCAAGGCTATTATGCAGCAGGCGTTCGATACGGTGAACACTATGTTGTCGGCTGCATCGTCATACTCGCAAGCGTGCTCGGATCTCGAAACGGCTCGCATTAATGCCAACTACGATAAACAGATAGAAGCAGCAGGCAACAACTCTGCAAAGAGAAAAAAACTTGAAGAGAAACGTGACAAAGAACTCGCTGCAGCCAAGAAAAAGGCTAACAAGCGAGCTATGGTTATACAGTTAGCTCAGGCTGTTGCATCAACAGCGATGGCTGCTATCAATGCCTATAGCTCCGCTGCGCAAGTTCCTTTCGTCGGTTATATTCTCGCCCCTATAGCTGCAGCTACAGCTGTTGCTGCAGGTATGCTACAAATAGCCACTATCAAAAAAGCAGCAAGCGCAGGAGGCTGGCTACTACGAGGGTGGCTTTACGGGCGGTTCAAGCTATCGACGCAAGGCGGGCATCGTGCACGAGGGCGAGTTTGTAGCTAACCACAATGCGGTGAACAACCCGCAGGTTCTGCCAGCTCTGCAGCTCATCGACGAGGCGCAGCGCAATAATACGGTCGGTTCGCTTACTGCAGCTGACATATCGCGCTCGCTCGGCCAGGGCGGTGCTACGGTGGTGTCTGCGCCATCGGTGACGGTCAACACCGACAACTCAGAGCTGAATGCTACCCTCGGCGAAGCTCGCGATGTTATCGACCAACTATCGCTGGTGCTCGCGCAGGGCATACATGCCAAGTGTTACATCGATGGCGATGATGGCATTGCCAAGAATCTCGACCACTATAAAAAATTAAATTCACGCACATAACATAAAATATAACATGATACACTGCAGTTTAGACGGCAAGGTCGCCTATCCATCATCCTCTGAGAAGATAAAAATCACGTTGAACAACCCATACGTTCAAGACTCCGGCACGTACACGTACGACATATCATTCCCGATGTCGATACACCAGAATGCTGTTGTCTTCAATAATATCCACCGCCTCGATGTCAGAAAACGCATATCGTCATTCGAGACCTGCGAACTCTACGCTGACAACAAACTTATAATATCCGGTAAAGGCACCGTCACGTCTGTCAACAATACTACCGTAAAGCTGCAAATCGTTGGCGGTGCTTCACGCATCAAGTTTAACTCGAAGTTCGAGAAGCATTTTATAGACGAGATTGACTATCCATCACTCTACATTACAAAGGGCATAAATCGCTCGCACTATGATAAAGTTGGCATTAATAAAGTTCCCGTGAAAAGGGGATTCGGTACTTTGATGATAGATCTTACCGACTATAATATGGTTGGTACTCCTGGCGTAGTCGCTTTTAATCCAATATTCGACGAGAAGACTGGCTACACATCAAATAATATCCTTAAATTCAAACCAGACAAAATCACAATAAATAACATTACGTACAAGAAAAAGAGCGTGGCACTTATGACATACTTAGCCGTGCAGCCTTACTTGTTTTACGTATTGAAACAAGTGCTCCAATACGAGGGCTATACACTCATACGCAATGATTTTGACTGCGAGCCATGGAATCGACTTATAGTCGCTTCTGCTCGTCGTACGGCTCTTATTAAACGTTCCCTACCGCATTGGTCGGTTTACACCTTTATCGAGGAGGTGCAAAAATTGCTGAATGCCAGATTTATTTTCGACGAAGTGAAGAAAACCGTTAGCATTCTGCCTTTCGATGAGGTGAATTCGAACTCTGCCATCACTTATGAGTGTCTCGACGAGTTTTCTTCAGAATATGATGAAGATGGGGTGAAATACCTTTCGACATCGAATATCGAGTACGAATTTGACCAATCTACAGCACGAGACTGGCGAGACTGCATACCTATTTCTGTTTTCCGGGAGTTTACAACAAAAGAATACACTTCAGTTGACGATATGCTTACTGCAGCTAATAAGATGATGACCAAAGAGCGCCGAACTACCATTTTTAAAGTCGGATGCGACTATTATGTTTGGGCTATTCTCTCAGATAAAACGGGGTCATTAGAACCCATAGGAAAACCAGGTTCAGCAATAAACACAGAGCAATGCGTACTCTGCGGCTTATTTAGTCCGGTCATTCGTGATACAGAGAGTGATGATAGTATAGCATTAAAAATAAGTCCTGCAGCTATCGTTGAGGGTAAGGTTGACGCAAGACCCAGCTCCTTTTCTCAGATAAAGGGCATTCACGTGTGCTTAGCTTCCGTACCGAACACCAATGACTTTTCTCTCGACAAAACTTCATCTTCTGACGACGACACTTACATTTCCGTACAAGATGCAATGGAGGGCAGCGATATAGAGAGCAACGACGCAGAGCCTGATGAAGGTCAGCTCCCCGTGATGTTCCAGGGTGTGAACGTGGTAAATATTGTGAAACGACAGACATGTTCGTATTCGTCAAGACTTGAAAACGAGGATACCCTTGCAAGGTTCCCAATTACACTCACTGACTATCGACGTTTCCCAAACTGGGTCGGCAGCGGTGAAACAGCTTCCCTTTCTCTCAATATTTTGCCTCGCCGAGGCTATCGCGACGAGGAAGGCAAGTGGCATTTCGGTAGCTGGGGAGCAGGGCCTGCGGTGGGGTATGATACAAAAGTAAATATCGACACCCATAACCTCCACAATATCAAGTTCATCACTGATGAAATCCCCGACCCCTCAAAGATCTATATCTTCCGAAACCAAAAGTTTATCTGCCAAAAGATAGAAGTAGAGGTGGCTAATGGTAGCGTGAACCGCGTGAAGACCGGCTACTTCTACAAGTGTTTATAAGTCGCCAACAAAGTGCTTTGTACTCTCATGCGCCACCTTCGGACTCTTCAGATACCTATTGGTAACAGATATGTCCGAGTGTCGTGCTTGGTCGCGAGCTACGACAATGCCTTCGGCGTTGGCGAGGTCGCGAATTCCGGAGTCCTTCAGGCTATAGAACTGGTATGTGTCGGGGAAGCAGAGAGCTTTCCTCACTCGTACCCATTCTTGCCTAAAGCGGTTCACCGCTATCTGCTCACTGCCCGGCCGTATATGCTTGCCAAAGAGATAGTCTTGTGACGGGTGGCTGAACACGCCCTGCTCGATCATCACCTTCAGTAATGTGTCGTTGAGTGCTACCGCCTGCTCCTTGCCGTTCTTCGCTACCTCTGCAGGTATCGTTATGCACTGCTCCTTTATTGATATGTCGCCTATCTTGATGTGACGCAGTTCTTCCGGTCTGATAAAGGTGTAATACTCCATCAGACAAGCGAGGTAGAACGCCGGACGCTTCTCCTTTGTGTATTCCTTCAATCTCCGCAGATCCTCGGGCTTGATGCTGTCGCGGAACTTCTCGGTCTCCTTCATCATCTTGATACTCTCAACGAAGTTCTCAGTGATGTACTGCCTATCCACAAGCCACGTGGCGAAGGTTGACAGCCATGTGCGATAGTTGTTGCGAGTCGTGGCAGACCGCTCCTTGTCGAACACAATGTAGTCAAGAAAATCAATGACAAGGAGTCGGTCAAACTGGTGTACGTACTTTATGCAGGTCTTTGCCTCGTCGATGTAGGAGAGCAATACTGCCAAACGGCTGCGATAATCAGTAGCCGTCTTCGCCTTTATCATACTTTTCTTCTCAGCAACCTTCAGATAATCGGTGTAGCGCTTCACCACGGCTTCCCATGTTGTGTAGCTACGTGCCTTATCATTATTGACAAATGGGTTCCAGCCGGCTGTGAGCTGCTGTGTGAGGTTGGTGATGAGCACGGTGGCGATGTGCTTACGCTCCTTTAGCTTGTAGCCATCGAGCATATATTTCTTGCGACGGAGCCCGTCAATAATGGGGTCGTAAGCATAAAAGTCTACATACCAGTGTTTGCCAGTATGTAACCGCGGAAGAGTATATCCTACTATATCTCTTACAGATAAAAGTTTTTTCGCAGAAGTGTACATTTTTTTACATTGTTCGCCAGATGGCAACCAATGCTATTAAACAATC
>OLFV01001864.1_pt1 | contig 18111 bp, 12 predicted proteins | sample 1605551 | NCBI WGS metagenome assembly OLFV01 (sample SAMEA3888922, study PRJEB22519) | human gut metagenome | biome: human gut; feature: human-associated habitat; material: faeces | place: Denmark | collected 2011
AGTCCTTGAATTGCACCGACATACGGGCCGCAGCCAAACACGCGGCGACCTTATTTCCATACACAGGGGCAACGCAGCCGAGAAGCTGCGCTGCCCCTGCTTTTAATTTTGCCGCTATCAGCCGCGGAATAGTGGCTCCTCCAACTGCACCCGAAATTTGACACCCCTCCATACACCATTGATGCCGGACGCTGATTTTTATGGGCCGATAGAGGCGCCGATTGACGCTTTTTTTGTAACTTTGGAGCGTGAAGCTGAAGGCAGTCAAATATGCCGTAATGATGACCGTGGCCATACTTGCAGGTAGCGGGTTGGCTGTGGCCGCGCCCGTAGCGCCGCGCCCGGGTGTCGTGGTGCGTTCGACCGTATCCACAACGGACGATGGCGACATCGAGGTGGTTGTGCGCGGCTTGACAATATATGTCACCACGTCGCGACCCATACAAGTGAAAATTTTCACCATACTCGGTCAGTTGATTGTTCAGCAAAACGTGCCGGCGGGTACTACGCGGCTAAGCGTCAAAGCCCGCGGCATATACATACTCAAGGCCGGTGATGCCACCTGCCGCATAACCGTGTGATGCCGATTCGAAGTCGGTGCCACCCAACATTATAGACATCCCGTAATATGGATAATATCAGTGTAAAGATTGTGAACACCTCCGGACACGCACTTCCGTCGTATGCCACGGTCTCATCCGCCGGCATGGATGTACGGGCGCATCTGTCCGAGCCGGTAGTGCTTGGTCCGCTTGAACGCGCCCTAATACCCACCGGGTTGCGAGTCCAGCTTCCCGAAGGCTACGAGATGCAGCTGCGTCCGCGCAGCGGCCTTGCCCTCAAGCACGGCATCACCCTGGTAAATACGCCCGGGACGATAGATGCCGACTATCGCGGCGAAATCGGAGTGATACTTGTCAACCTTTCCGACCGGCCCTTTACAGTCAACGATGGCGAGCGCATTTGCCAGATGGTGATAGCACCGTATACCAGGGTGCAATGGACGTCGACCGAGACTTTGGATGACAGCGAGCGGGGCGCCGGGGGCTTTGGACACACCGGCGTCAAGTAACCCATTCCGGGGCACAGTCGGGGGAGTACTCTCGCGCATGACGCCGCTGCATTAGGCAGGCGACCTCGTGGATTGTAGACAATAATAATTACAACAACAGTCAGATATGACCCTACGTCGAGCATTTGGCACAATGGCGGCCATGGTGACACTGATGGCCGCAGTATCGTGGGCGGCTTCCGGCCACCGTCAAACATCATGGGAGAAGGCCGCAGACATGCGCAAGGCCGACTATGCCTATTTGCAGGCTGTGTCAGCCTTAAATATCGATTCTAACGACTTGGCACAGCGACTTGTAGAATATGCCGCGGCGCTTGATCCGGAGGACATCAACATCAAGGCCTTGCAAGCGCTGCTGACCCTGAATATGGATCCCGATTCGGCGGAGGTATATCGCAGCTATGCCGTGCTGTGGGACGAGTTCCGCGCCGATCCGACGCAGTATTATAACGGCTCGGCTATAGCCTCGATAGCGCGATACCTGCACCGCTATGACGATGTCATCGAGGTGTGGCGCACACTTGACTCAATATATCCGGAACGCACAGAGACTGCCGCCAATCTGGCCAATGCATATATCGTTAAATATGCCACGGGCGACACCTCTGCATATACCAAGGCTATGGCCATATTCGAACGTCTGGAACGCGGAACCGGTAAGGACATGGGCTTGTCTTCGCAAAAGATACGCGCCATGGCGCTCAAAAAAGACACCATGGCCATAGTACGCGAACTCAACCAACTGGAGAATGCCAATCCGCGAGACCCCGATGTATTCCTATATGCTTCAGAGATATACAAAACCTTGGATGCAGACTCGTTGCGCCATGCGTCCATACGCCGGGCGTGCGAGATAGACAGCACCTATGGAGCGGCACTCATAGCCATGGCGCAGTACTATGCGGACAGGAACGACTCGGCCGCATACGATCGTCAGGTGTTCCGTGCCCTGGTGAGTCCAACGCTGGAGTACGAGACCAAGCACGAGCTGTTGCGCGGATACGTAGGCCGTATGTACTCGGACACGGCTCAATGGCCGCGCATCGAGAATGTCTTTGCGCGTATGCAGCAGGTCAACCCGGGCGAGCCATCGTTGCACTCGCTGTACAGCGCCTTTGAGTACACTTGCGGCAATTTGGTACAGGCCACCGAGCAGATGGAATATGCACTATCGCTTGATCCGTCGGACGAGGATGTGCGTTCGTCGCTGTACTCGTTGCAAATACAGCGCGGCGACACGGCGGCGGCCATAGCTACGGCAGTGGGCGGCATTACCTACTCACCTGACAATCTCGGTTTCCCGATACTGGCCGCTTCGGCTAATATCGTCAACGGCAGGCCGCAAGAGGCTTTGGAAGTATTGCATAAGGTCAAAATCAACGAGGTGAACAACCCCGAAGCCGTATCCAATTTTATGTCCACACTCGGCGATGCCTATCAGGCGGCCGATTCGTTGAGCAAGGCTATCGAGACGTACAACAAGTCCATAGAGATTTATCCTTCCAACTTCCTGGCGTACAACAACGCCGCGTATGCTATGGCTCAGAACGACACGCTGCTGGATCAAGCCTTGTCGTATGCACGCTATGCGGTGCTCTCTGACATGGAAAATCCCACGTATCTGGACACATATGCGTGGGTGTATTTCAAAAAACGTGACTATCCGCAGGCAAAAAAATATATAGACCTGACACTGAAGTACTCGTTGCCCGTCGAAGACAGTATTGCAGTTGACTCTGTGGCGTCACCCGAAGGCTTTGCCTCCGATTCGATAGCGCCTGATTCGGCATACATCGGCACGGAAGCAACGGATGCCGGCTCGGATATAATTGAAGGCGAGGACTTTGACACAAACGATATAGTGTCTGCCGAAGTGCTATCGCACGCAGGAGACATATACTTTATGAGCGGGCTGCCCGAACAGGCTTTGGAATTCTGGAAACGAGCCGCCATTCTCGCTCCCGATGACGAGATGCTGGCACGCAAAGTCAAGTACAAGACTTATTTCTATGAAGACAAAAAGGGTAAGGCCAAACAGGCTGCGGACGACCGGGACAAACCGTCCAAGTCAGGCGCGTCCAAGCCCGATACATCCAAGCCGAAGCCGTCCAAACAAAAACATTGACACTCAGACATGAAGATTAAGACTACAATTTACATGATGATAGCCGCGATGATATGCGGCATATTTGTCGGATGCTCCGGTCACAAGGCCGCGCTATCGCTCGCCACCGAAGGCGGGACGTGGCACGACATGACGCTTCCGGTCAAGTTGTCGCTCAAGTCACCGACCTCGTTTTCGATGGGCGGACGTGCAACCATTGTGCGTGACAGCGTGGTATACATGTCTTTTCGCGTACTCGGGTTCGAAGCCGCAGTGCTCAACGTGACTGCCGACTCGGTATTTTTTGTGGACAAGTACCACAAGTATTTCTTTGCAGAGTCGATGGATGCAGTCCTCGGACATTATCGCAAAGACATGGGCATAGGGCATATACAGGAATTGCTGATGGGCCGCTCGCCCTTGGCCGTAGACAACGTCGTCTCCTTTGGTGCAACCTCGACGTTGCCTGTACGCGTCACCTACAGCAATTATGAGAACGCAGGGTCGGAACGCATGGCGCGAAGTGTCGGCATAGATGCCACGATGAAGAAAACGGACGTGCGTGCCGCTATCGAGTGGTCGCCCTCATCGGCGCGGTGCAATACCTTTCCGCAGGTGCGCTTCCGCCGTCCCGGCAAGGGATATCGTAATATCACCATCGCCGAGGCCCAGCATATCTTCAAGAACATAACGCTCTGATATGAAAAATCTTGCCGTCATAGCCATTACCGTCATAGTCTGTGCCATCGGCGGCACCGTCTTTGCACCGGATGCCTATGCCAAGAAGACACGAAAAGCCAAGCCGCGTACCACGGCCGCAGCATCCAAGCCGCGCACAGCCTCGGACATAAAACGCGAGCGAACAAATACGGCACGCGAAATCACTGAAACGCGGCGTAAAATCGATGACAATAAACGTGCGACACAACGTCGGCTCAACCAGCTCAACGACCTCAATTCGCGCATATTCACCCAAAACAGACACATATCATCGCTGCAAATCACGGTAGACTCGCTCAATCGAGGTATTGCATCTATGCAGGATTCGATACAGGGCATGGAGGCGCTTGTCGATTCGCTGCGTGCCGATGTGGCTGTCGCCCTGCGCCGGCAGCGTGCACGCCGCCGTCAGGCTAATAATTTGGCTTTTGTCTTTGCTTCCAAGGATTTCAACATGGCAGTACGGCGCATAGGCTACCTTAAGCAGCTCAATCGACATCGCGTGGCCAAAATCACGCGACTGCGCGAAGCTATAGCGCAGCTGGACAGCCGTCGCAACGACCTGAATAATATACTGGCACATCAGACAGACGCAATCAATCGACTTAGCGTAGCACGCAATGTCCTGGTGACGCAACAAAACCGGTCGCAGCAGATGGTCAACGATTTACGTCGCCAAGGATCGTCCTTGCAGGAAGTGCTGGCTCAGCGCCGTCGCCGCATGCAGCAATTGGACCGCGAATTGGACCGTATCGTTGCCGAGGAACAGCGCCGCATAGCCCGCGAGCAAGAGGAAGCACGCCGGCGCGAGCGACAGCGGCAACAACAAAATCGCCGGGGGCAGGAACAGCCGTCCAAGCCGACCGCCCCCGAACCTCCAATGGCCGAAACAACGGCAGATGCGGCAACGCGCAAGTTGACAGGTAGTTTCGAAGCCAATAAAGGTCGTATGCCGTTTCCGGTATCGGGCAAATATACCATTACCGCCACCTTTGGTACGCAGACCTACGAAGGTCTGACCATCAACAGCTCGGGTATAGAGATGAACACCGCGCCCGGCACGCGCGCCCGCGCCGTCTTTGCCGGAACGGTACGTTCCATCAGCTATATGGCCGGGATGAACATGGTGATAATCATCACCCACGGCAAGTATCTCACCATATACGGCGGCATCGGGACGCTCAATGTCAAAAAAGGAGATCAAGTGGTCACCGGGCAGGCCTTGGGCACGCTATTTACGGACAAGGTGGAGAACGTGACCCGACTGCACTTCGAGGTACGGCGCGGCGCACACAAACTTAATCCTTTGGAATGGGTCGCTCGGTAAGCCGGATACTCGGGGCGATAAGCCTGTTTTCGGGCATACGTGTGCTGAATATCGTATGCTCGCTGGTACGCAACAAGCTTTTTGCAGTGCTTGTGGGACCTATAGGCCTTGGCCTGCTGATGCTGTACAATACGACTTTGGACCTTGTCTCGATAGTCACGCGTATGTCCATGGACCAGAGCGCTGTGCGTGACATTGCGCGTGAGGGGTCGGATGCGGCCGGCGACACGGCTGTGGTGGTGCGCCGATGGAGTCTGTGGCTCGGCTGCGGCGGCATGGCGCTGATATTGTTGCTATCGCCGCTGTTGAGCTATTGGATGTTTGACACCACGGACAAGTGGTGGACCTTGGCTATACTGTCTCCGGTGGCGTTGTGCTCTTCTTACGGCGGCGCAGAGAACGCTTTGATGCAAGGGCTCGGACGTCTTCGTCGACTGGCCAAGAGCGGCGCAGTAGCGGCGGTGGCATCCACCGTGGTTGCCGTGGCTCTTATATGGTGGTTGCGCGAGTCTTCGGTCATCCCGGTGATACTTGCCGCCTCGATATGCATGGCCGTGGCAGCTCATTTCTACCGTGTGCGCACGCCGCGCAGCGCCTTAGCCGCACGCGAGATTATACGCCGCGGACGCGGATTTGTCAAGCTGGGTGCATTGATGACCTTGTCGGCCGTGGTGACTCAGCTGATGAATTACGTCTTTGTACTATGGCTCAACCATACGGGGTCCACCGCCGACCTCGGACTTTACCAGGCGGGATATACGATTATCAACACCTATGTAGGCGTGGTGCTTACCGGGGCATGGGTGGAGTACTATCCGCATCTGTCGGCAGTGACGCACTCGCGGCATCGCACTTCGGTGCTCGTGGCTCATGAGTGCGAACTGGCTTTGCGCATCCTCGTGCCGGTTGTATTGGGCATGATTGTGCTTGACGGGTTGATGGTGCGCATCTTGTACGCCGAGCGTTTTCTGGAGATGCTGCCGCTGGTTTCGATAGGTATTATCGGCGTGTTTTTCCGCGCAACGTCCTGGTGCATGGCTTTTGTCATTTTGGCAAAGGGCGATGGTGCGGTCTACATACTCACCGAAAGCCTCAGCGCATTCTTGGGGCTGGCTTTGAATGTCTTGGGCTACTCGCTTTGGCGTTTCGAGGGTCTGGGCGTGTCGTACATAGTATGGTATGCGTTATATACGGTCATTACATATGTGGTGTATGTACGCCGCTATCGTCTTGTATGGCCGCGCCGTCTATGGCTGTTGCTAGCCGTGGTGACGGTCTGCGCCGTGCTTACGCTTGTGCTCAAAAATTTTGTTTCGCCGTGGGTGGCTGCCATCGTGCCCGTTGTCGCTACGATTCCGGCTGTGCGCCCGCTTTTGCGTCCGTGGTTTGAGGCTTTCAAGCGCAGACACGCATAAGCCTGTAAAATAGCCAATATAGGCGTCATAGCATAGCCATTACAGTTGTAATAGCTATAATAGCCTTTTACGACACATTACTATAAAAACCAATATAGGCGTCAATCCACTCGCCACGACAAAGCGTAGGCGCATCGATTCCGAGTTATCGATGCGCCTACGCTTTGTTGTGGAATTATGTCGTTTAGTCAAAGACGTCGCCGACGGTGGCTTCCTCGGCCTCAACCTCGGGGCCTTCGTATCCGTCGCATAGGCTGATGCCGGGCGGGAAGGCGAAGGCGGTGCTTTGGCTGTACGGCAATGTCTTGTCATTGTAGACCTTGCGCATGTAGCGGCCGTAGATTGGCAGCGCCATTTCGGCGCCTTGGCCATCGGCCATGGTATTGAAGTGTATGTATCGTTCGTCACCGCCGACCCATACGCCGGACACCAGCTCGGGCGTGAAGCCCATGAACCAGCCGTCGGCATTGAAGTTGGTGGTGCCGGTTTTGCCGCCTATCTGCGCCGTCAGTGCATATGGAGCGCGGCGCAGGCGATTGCCGGTGCCGGAGTCGACGACGTTGAGCAATATGGACAGTATGCGATAATATGCGGTTTCGCTGATGACCTCGGTCTGGTTGGGTGAGAATTGGGCCAGAACGTTGCCGTTGTTGTCCGTGATGGCGGTGACGTATATGGGGTCTACGCGCATGCCTTTATTGGCGAAGGCGCTATATGCGGCCACCATCTCGCGCACTGAAACTTCGCAGGGTCCCAGAGCCAGGGACATCACCGAGGGCAACTTGTTGGTAATACCGAGGTTGTGCATCAGATTGACCAGTCGCGACGGACCTACTTCGTTGATTAGTCGTGCCGAAATCCAGTTGTTCGAGTTGGTCAGAGCCCAGCGCAGGTCTACCATTTCTCCTATTCGAGCACGTCCGGAGTTGCGCGGCGACCAGACGTTGCCGGCGGCATCGGTATAGGTGGGTTGTGCGTTCAGGAATGTGCTGCATGGCGAGAATCCGCTTTCCATGGCCAGGGTGTATAGGAACGGCTTGATGGTCGAACCTATCTGTCGGCGGCCCGTGGACACCATGTCGTATTGGAAGAATCGGAAGTCGGGTCCGCCGACGTAGGCCTTGACGTGTCCATTGCGCGGATCCATGGACATGAAGCCTGTGCGCAGGAAGGACTTGACGTACAATATCGAGTCGCGTGGGGTCATGGTCTTTTCGACGGGGCCGTTGTAGGAGAATAACGTCATGTCCACCGGGGTGTCGAACTGTTTGGTGATTTCGTCATCGGAGAGGCCGGCGGCTTTGGCCACGCGGTAGCGCTCGCTTTGGCGTATGGCATTGCGTATGAGTTTTTCGCGTCCGGCGGCGCTGAGCTCGTTGGGATTGGATGTGTAGGGCATTCCGCGCTTTTCGCGGTCGAAGCGACGTTGCAGGTCGGACAGATGTTCGTGTACGGCCTCTTCGGCATAGCGCTGCATACGCGAGTCTATGGTTGTGTAGATGCGCAGTCCGTCGGCGTAGATGTCATAGTACGAGCCGTCGGCTTTGGGGTTCTTGGCTATCCAGCCGTACAGGGGGTTGGTGTCCCACGCTATGGAGTCGTCCACGAAACGCTGCCGGTCCCATGAGGGATAATTGGAGCGTTCGGGCTTATTGGCGGTAAGAATACGGCGCAGTTCCTCGCGGAAGTAGGGCGCGATGCCATCGTTGTGATCCATGCGGTGGAAGTCAAGACCCAGAGGCAGGCGGCTGAGCGAATCGCGCTGCGCTTCGCTGATTATCCCGGCTTTCTGCATTTGCTCGAAGACGATGTTGCGTCGCTTGGTGGCGCGCTCGGGATGGCGCACGGGGTTGTAATATGTCGGGTTTTTGACCATTCCCACCAGCAGGGCGGATTCTTGTAGGTTGAGGTTGCGTGCCTCTTTATTGAAGTATACTTGAGCGGCCGATTTGATACCCACGGCATTGTACAGGAAGTCAAACTGGTTGAGGTACATCTTGACAATTTCTTCCTTGGAGTAGTAGCGCTCGAGTTTGATGGCTATCATCCATTCGATAGGCTTCTGCATGGCGCGCTCGAAGAGTCCGTCACTTGGCGGGGTGTACAGCAGTTTGGCTAACTGTTGGGTGATGGTCGATCCGCCGCCGGCGCTTTTGTCGCGAAGTATGACGGTCTTGACTATGGCGCGGAACAGGGCACGGAAGTCTATGCCGGAATGTTCTTCGAAGCGAGCGTCCTCGGTGGCTACCAGGGCGTCCACCACGTGTTGCGAAATTTCATCGTAGTCGGCATAGACACGGTTGCCGGTGCTGCGGAAGTAGCGGCCCATCTCGACGCCGTCGGCGGTGTATAATACCGAGGCAAAGCGGTCCTTGGGGTTCTTGAGCTCCTCGACGGGGGGCATATACCCGATGATGCCGTTGTATACCATAATGAAAAACAGCAGGCCGGCGACTGCAAGGCTGCCGAAGACTATCCACATGCGGCGGACGATGCGTCGATTGCGTTCGTCGCGGCTCAGCGGAGCGTCGTTGTCTTGCTTTTGGCTGCTGTCTTGTGCCTTATTGTGGGGTGTAATAATGCTCATGCATGAAATGTCATAAAGGTGACGGCGCATTGCGCCTTGTGTGCAAAATTACAAATAATAGCGGTTACGGCCAAATGCTTTGCCTTTGCGATTATTTTTCGCAAAAAAATACGTCCCGGCATCGTGTCTGCCGGGACGTGGTGTCGTGCGGGGCGCCTGAGGCGTGCATCATCAGGCACGCGCGGCGCTTGGTCGCAAGTGTGTCAAAATGCGCGGAAATTGAGCTTGAAGGTCAGCGTGGGGTACACCTTGAGCGCATCGGCAATCTTATTGAAGGTGTTGTCGTCCTCAACTATAGCGGGATCGATTTCGCCGTAATCGGTGTACAACTCGGGCTTGCCCTGAAATTGGACACCGAGGTCAAGGGCGAAGTTGACCAATTTGCCGGGAATGGCACGGCCCCAGCCGATGCCTATATAGGGGCGGAAGCTATTCACCTTCAGGCCGCCGGAGATATTGCCCTGCGGATCTACGGGTATTTTGTATCCGCCGATGACAGCACCGCCGTTTGTGGAGGCTAAGGCTGCCAGCTCGGGTGCTTGACCGGAAATTTTGAGCAGTGTACCACCGCCGAAGTATGCGCCTACAGCCACGTAGAAGGGTACTACGGGCGCCGGATAGACGTTGAAGATAACTTGGCCTTGGACGCGGCCGAGGTCGCCCTTGAGGCTTACCGTGCCGGTGCGGTTGATTGTCGCCACGCTATAGGTGTAATCGGCATCGGCATGGAAGGTGAAGCCGGGCATATATGACACGCCGGCACGCATATTGACGAAGCCGGTGATGGGAGTGGCTACCTCAAAGGATAGACCGTTGGTACCGACAGCGGCACCGATACCGAGGTGGTTGAATACGTTGGGCGCGGCTTGCGCTACCGATAGGCCTGCGCATAGAAGGATGGTCGCAAAAATTTTTCTCATATTAGCAATGCTTTTTGGTTATATAAATTACTATTGCGGTAGTATAAAGATACGTTCGGTCTCTATTTGCAAAGATAGTACGCTCCGGGCATCATTCCAAATCAAAAGTGCATTCAGCCCCGTTTTTGTCCTATTTTGACATGCGAATGTCCTATTTTGCAATGTGTCCGAGCAGTCGCGCCGCCGCCCGTCCCACGCGGCTGTGCCACAGCGGCACCAATGCGCGGTTGCGTCGTTGGAGGTTGTGTATCTCGCCATAGGGGGAAATGCGTCGCTCGGGCCGGTCGGCGATAGCGTTGAGAAACTCGGCCAGGCGCGTATCCATTCGCGCCACAGTATCGCCTATATGCGAAGGTGCGCGAAGCATGGCCAGGTAGGCCGCCGAGTCGTTGTCCAAACGCCTGAGCTCGGCCACGAGACTGTCAAATGTGGCATAATCATTGACGCACACAAACGATTCGGGATTGAAATCGTGCTTCGCTGCATCCGCACCCCAGTATATAGGGACGGTGGCGGCGGCCAGCGGTTCGAGCAGCTTCTCGGTGACGTAGCCCGGCATGACCGAGTTCTCGAGCGCCAGATTGAACTTGTAGCCGCTAATAAACGAAATCTTGTCCTCCACACGTGAGCCGACATTATTGCGGAAGGCGCCGCCGTAGGCCAATGGTCGGTAAGCCTCGATGGCATCGACAATTTCAAGCCGCCGGGGGTGGCAATTAGAGGCATTGCTCATCACCAGCGAGCAAAAGCCGCGGTCCAAGGCCTCGGCATCCGACAACACCGGCGGACAAGCCGCCTCATCGCACTCGTAGAGCATATACAGCGGATAGCGCAAATTGCGACCGCCGCAGTCGCACTCGTAAAACGACAAGGCATAATCGCATTCGTTAAAATCCGGAAAATCATTTTCGCCCGTAAAATACACTTTCAGGCAATCATATCGCAGATGGTCGCATCCCGGGCCGCGCGAGTAGAACAGAATATCCGGCACCTCCGGCGACAACGGCTCCAGCACCGTCACTTGCCGCTGCGACCTCAGCGCCCGCACGAAGCGGTTGTCCCGCCAATCAAACGACTGCCAGAAATCCACGAACTTCACTGTCACCGTCCGGTTTCCCATATTCGTCTTTTATTTCGCTTAAGATTTTAATGCTTTATACTATATCTCTGCTCAAGACTATATCTCTGCTCAAGATTATATCTCTGCTCAAAATTTCGCTTTCTCCCGGCAAAGTTACCCATATCCCCCGACATCCGCAATAGCCCCACTCTACCCCATTCCCGTTTTATATAAGTGCATCAACTCGTTTAATCTGTAAAATAACAATGTTGCTGCAGATGATATTATCAGCTCGTAGGAACTTTTTTTGCTATGGTGAGTATGATACATTCGCAAAAATTAGTACCTTTGTTTTGTATATGATACGACTTGCAAATGGCCACAAATATGATTAACCGAACAATAAACTTAAACTACTGATTTTTTTGTAGAGAATAGGGCATGGCCGGCCTGCAAGCCCTACAAAGAGCTGAGCTTTCGCATTGTGTATGAGTATTAAATTTAATGAAGCTACACGCGTTCAAATGCCAGCGATGGTGCATTTGACAAGATTAGGATATAAGTATTTTGGTAAGATTTCAGAAGAAGATGCCGGCAAAGTATATGATCCGGAAACAAATATACTCACGGACATTTTTTGCTCGCAATTTGACAAGTTGAATCCTTCGCACTTGGGCGAAGGATTGCAAACGTTGCAATCGATTAGACAAGAATTGAAAAATGATGATTTAGGTCACGCATTTTATCGACGTCTAAAGGCTATATCACCTACCAAATTAATCGATTTTGATAATCCAAACAACAACGAATTCCATTTTACTGCAGAGTTTACTTGCAAAAATGGACAAGATGAATTTCGACCCGATATTACCCTATTTGTAAATGGACTTCCTCTTTGCTTTGTCGAAGTGAAGAAACCTAACAATACCGGTGGAATGGTGGCTGAGAGTCGAAGGATGAACCTTCAGCGGTTTCCCAACAAGAAATTCCGCTCGTTCATTAACATCACCCAATTGATGATTTTCTCTAATAACATGGAGTATGACACAATGGGAGGCATTGTACCTCTGCAAGGGGCATTCTATTGTACCGCCGCACGACAATCTGCTCCATTCAATTGCTTTAGGGAAGAAAATCGCTCAAATCTCGATGTCGCGCCATATAATAAGGATTTCCCATATAGGTCTATTGACAAAGAGGTGGAAAAACAAATACTCAAAGACTATAACTGTCAAGTAATACACACCACTCCGGAATATCAAACCAATCTAAGCACTAACACGCTGACAAACAGAATATTAACGTCCATGTGCTCGCCTGAAAGGCTTCTTTTTATTCTGCATTATGGCATAGCTTATGTAAAGTCGGAACGAGAAGTTGATGGTAAAATCGAAGTTACCGACCAAAAGCACATTATGCGATATCAGCAAATGTTTGCTTCGATGGCTATATGCGACAATCTTGACAATGGTGCTAAGTCCGGTGTGGTGTGGCATACACAGGGAAGCGGAAAGACTGCTTTAGCTTTTCACCTCACTTATATTCTGAATGACTATTTTGCCCGGCAAAACAAAGTAACAAGATTCTACTTTATCGTTGATCGCCTGGACTTACTTGAACAGGCTTCCCAAGAGTTTGAGGCTCGCGGCTTGGTTGTGACAACAGCCAATTCAAAAAAAGAATTAATGGAGCAATTCCGTAATTCACAGTCACAACAGGGTACGAGTGGTAAACAAGAAATTACAGTAGTCAATATTCAGCGTTTTGCCGAAGACAGGGAAAAGGTGGACTTGCCCGGGTATGCCACCAATCTTCAGCGAGTATTCATTCTTGATGAAGCACATAGGGGATACCGTCCCGGCGGATGCTTCCTTGCCAATTTGTTTGATGCTGATACAAACTCGATTAAAATAGCATTGACAGGCACCCCTCTATTAAAGGATGAAAGAGCTACGGCTACTGTATTTAACAGCTATTTCCATACCTACTATTACGATCGTTCTATTGCTGATGGATATACACTAAAAATAATTCGTGAAGACATCGAAACCTCATACAAAGAGAAGCTCACACAAGTTATGGCAAAGCTGGAAGAACTTGTGCTTAAGAAAGATGTGAAGAAAGCCGCCATAGTGGAACACGAAAGCTATGTGAAAGAGTTGATTCGTTATGTCATTTCCGACTTGTCTCGCTTTCGTATGCAGCATGGCGATGAAACTCTTGGTGGTATGGTTATTTGTGAAACGAGTGGACAAGCACGCAATCTTGCCGCTTATTGGGACGAGGTACAGGCCGAAATGAATAAAACAGCGTCTTTCCCAACATCGCTGAAGGCCAGACTCATTCTTCATGACACCGACGATAAGGAGACTCGCAAGCAGATAGTCAAGGATTTCAAGAAGAATATGACTGTGGATGTGCTTATTGTGTATAATATGCTTTTAACCGGATTTGATGCGCCCAGATTGAAACGCTTATATTTTGGGCGAAAGCTAAAGGATCACAATTTGTTACAGGCACTTACGCGTGTGAATCGTCCTTATAAGGATAATCGCTATGGATACGTCATTGACTTCGCTGACATTAAGCGAAATTTTGATGAAACAAATGAAGCATATCTTAAAGAATTGAACAAATTCAATGATCCTGAAGAAACAGGCCTCAATACGACGAATACGTTTACTCAAGTTCTTGAATCTCCGCAGGAAATTTTGGATATGATGCACAGCATTCAAGATGCGCTCTTTGAATATACCATCGACAATGTTGAAGACTTCAGCTCCGAAGTTTCCACTATTCAAGACAAGAAAACACTCCTCGACTTGAGAAAAGCACTTGAAGCCGCTAAAGATTGCGGCAACCTTGTGCGCACGTTTGGCGATGATGAATTGAAAGAAAAGTTTGCGAAAGTGGAACTCACAAGACTTCCTGAAATGCTGAAGGAAGTTCAACATCACATTACTATCATCAATCAGAAGGAAGCTTTTTCCAGTAATGAACAAACCACGGTACTTATAAATGAGGCAATGCAAGATATTGAGTTTACTTTCTCAAAAATTGGCGAGGAAGAACTCAAAATTATAGCCGGAGGACGAGAACTCAAAGACAAGTGGCGTGATACCATTCGTGCTTTTACCGCCAATATCGACCAAGACGACCCTGAATTCATCACCTTGCGTCAGGCGTTCACCGAACGTTTCAAAGAACATGGATTTGTGATTGATTCCATCGCCAAATACAATGAAGAAACCGCAGCTTTAGACTCCATTATCACAAGACTTAAAACTATTCAGCAGACAAATAACAATCTACTGAAGAAATATAATGGAGATGCTAAATTTGCCCGTGTACACAAACGCATCAGAGAAGTTAACTCTGACCGTAAGTCACACGAAAAGAAGCCACTGTTTACATTCTCTGACAGCGAGATTTGTGTCATTTTGAATATGATAAAAGATGAGGTGGACTCCAAGGTATATGACCGTAATGATATCTTAAAAAAGGATGCTTATTTTGAACAGACGGTACTGTCAACAGTCAATGATATCTTGTATCATTTCCCACAAGTTTCCGATACGGCAACGCCGGATGACTACGACTTTGTAAAAAACGGCATCGCTCGACAATATCTCAATCAATACAACGCAACGTACCCTGCATAGTAATATGAATATAAAAGAAGAAACAATCCGTCTTATAGACGATTTGAAAGCCACGTGCCAATCATACGGACTTGGTAATGACGGTAACGAATATAAAATTATCACCCAAGTATTCTTATATAAGTTCTTGAATGACAAGTTCGGTTACGAACTGAAACGTGCAAAAAGTCGCTATGCCGACAAGATCCGCGAAGCGGATAAATGGGAGGATGCCTATATCGCGCTGTCTGACCAAGAGCGTCAGATGTTGATGATTGCTCTGCCACCCGAGTCGCTCAAGCTACAACCTCAGCACTTGCTATCTGTTTTGTGGAATCAATCAAGCCGAGGTGATTTCGACACCATATTCGATGCTACAATGACAGATATTGCGGAGCAAAATCTCGACATTTTCTGTACTCAAACTACGCAGAACACCAAAATTCCACTGTTTGAGAGGCTGACACCTTACGTTACCGACTCCGACCAACGCTCGGCTTTCGCTCGCGCTCTGGTAGACAAACTCGTGAATTTTTCGTTTGAGCGTGCGTTTGCCGGAGGTTATGACTTTTTCGCCACCATATTTGAGTATCTTATCAAGGATTACAACACGGCTGGTGGTGGCAAATATGCCGAATATTATACTCCTCACGCTATTGCCACCATTATGGCGCGACTGCTTGTCGGTGATGATGAAGACTTGCATAATATTGAGGTGTATGATCCCTCGGCAGGCACCGGTACGCTCTTGATGGCATTAGCCCATCAGATAGGCAATAGCAAATGCACTATCTTTGCACAAGACATATCGCAACGAAGCAATAAGATGCTTAAACTTAATCTATTGCTTAACGGCCTTATTACTTCACTCGACCATGCTATCCAAGGTGATACGCTCATAGCCCCATACCACAAAAACGACAGCGGCACGGCACTGCGACAGTTCGACTACGTGGTTTCTAATCCACCATTCAAAATGGACTTTTCTGACACACGCGAAAAGATTGCCGCTCAGCCTGCCAGGTTCTGGGCAGGAGTACCCAATGTTCCTGCGAAGAAAAAAGACAGTATGGCCATATATACCTGCTTCATTCAGCACGTGGTGAATTCGCTCAAAGATACGGGTAAAGGTGCAATCGTAATACCAACCGGATTTATTACCGCCAAGTCGGGTATTGAAAATAAAATACTGAAACACATTGTGAATAATCGTATAGTGTATGGCGTGGTGTCGATGCCGTCGAATGTGTTTGCCAACACCGGCACAAATGTATCAGTGCTGTTTTTTGATAAGTCGAAGACGCGCGATAAGGTGGTACTTGTAGACGCGTCGAAACTTGGCGAAAAAGTCAAGGTTGATGGCAACCAAAAAACCGTACTCCACGATGATGACGTGGAGAAAATCATTTCCACTTTCCGCAACGCTGAAGCCGTTGACAACTTCTCGGTGGTGGTCGGTTATGATGAAATTAAAGAGAAAAACTACTCATTGTCGGCCGGTCAATATTTCGACATCAAGATTGAATATGTTGATATTACCGAAGACGAGTTCAATCGCCGTATGGCTGATTACCGCTCCAAGCTCACCGAAATGTTTGCCGAGAGCCACCGCCTCGAAACCGAAATCCTCGACCAACTCGACACTCTCCACTTCAACGAACACTGATTATGGCAAGGGAAATCCAGTTTATTCTATATAATCTCCCCGATGGTAGTGGAGCGGTTCGGGCATACGTTAAGGACGAAACCCTTTGGCTAACGCAAAAGGCGATGGCCGAGTTGTTTGGCGTTGGTGTACCTGCTGTGAACAAACACCTTACCAATATCTACGAGGAGGGAGAACTTGATATGGCGGCAACTATTTCCAAAATGGAAATAGTTCAACAAGAAGGCACCCGACAAGTGCGGAGAGAGCATATATTCTACAACCTCGATGTTATAATAAGTGTAGGCTATCGTGTCAACTCTCAGCGTGCCACCTATTTCCGACAGTGGGCTACAAAGATACTCAATGAGTTCATCCGTAAGGGATTCGTGCTTGATGACAACCGCCTCAAACAGGGCAATACGGCTTTTGGCGTTGACTATTTTCGCGAACTTTTGGAGCGCGTCCGCTCTATCCGCGCTAGTGAGCGGCGTATATGGCAGCAGATAACGGATATATACGCCGAGTGCAGCATTGACTACGACCGTCTGGCACCGACCACAAAGGAGTTCTACGCTATGGTGCAGAACCGCTTTCACTATGCCATTACCGGGAAGACAGCCGCCGAAATCATCTACAACTGTGCCGACCATACCAAGCCTAATATGGGCTTGACAACATGGAAGTATGCACCTGACGGACGTGTGTTGAAATCCGATGTTTCCATTGCAAAGAACTATCTTGACCAAAAGCAGATACGCCAACTTGAACGTACCGTCACATCTTATTTCGACTACATTGAGGGACAGATAGAACGGCACAGTGCATTTACGATGGAAGAATTTGCGGCAAGTGTCAACAAATTTTTGACGTTCAACGACTACCGCATTCTCCCCAATCGTGGCAGCATATCCGCAGTCGAAGCGAAGTCGAAGGCCGAGGGCGAATACGACATCTTCAACCGCACCCAGCAGATAGACTCCGACTTCGACAAGGAAATTCGCAAAATTAAAGGGAACGAGGACAAATTATGAAAGTGGCCGAATATAAACTTGGAGAGCTTATAGATGTGACTCGTGGGGCGAGTTTAAGCGGTGAATTTTACTCTACAATTGGTAAATATGTTCGCTTGACGTGTGGCAACTTTGACTATCAGAACAACTGCTTTAAGAAAAATACGTCAAAGGATAATTTGTATTACACAGGCGATTTTAAACAGGAGTTCCTGCTTGAAAAAGGAGATATAATCACACCTCTTACCGAGCAAGCGATTGGCTTGCTCGGTTCTACGGCACTAATACCGGAAAGCGGAAAATACATTCAGAGCCAAGATATAGCAAAAATCACGTGCAACGAAGAATTGTTAGATAGACGCTTTGCTTTTTATCTGATTTCTTCCAATCTGATTAAGCAACAACTTAGTGTGGGAGCACAACAAACAAAAATCAGACATACTTCACCTGACAAAATAAAAGACTGTACGGTATGGATCCCAAATCTTGAAACACAGGCAAGATTTGGTAAACTACTATTCGATATCGACCGAAAAATTGCGCTCAATCGTAAGATAAATCGCAATTTAGAGGCGATGGCCCGCCAGCTCTACGACTACTGGTTCGT
>OLFV01001865.1_pt1 | contig 18110 bp, 15 predicted proteins | sample 1605551 | NCBI WGS metagenome assembly OLFV01 (sample SAMEA3888922, study PRJEB22519) | human gut metagenome | biome: human gut; feature: human-associated habitat; material: faeces | place: Denmark | collected 2011
CTTAGTAACTACTTCCTATTTTTATTTTTTACCAAAACGTTTAGGACAACATTGGCTAAAGCCCGGAATCTGTGAGGCAAATTCCGGGCTTTGTGGTTTTGACTAATTTTGAATGTTTACCAGATGATGACGCGGTCGGAGGGGATACGGAACATCGGGTCGCCTTCCTTGATGCCAAATGCAGCGAAGAAAGGCTCAATATTGCGTAGAGTGGCATTTACACGCCAACGGCCAAGAGAGTGCGGGTCGCTCTTGGTACGTTTGAGGATTTCGGCGTCGCGAATGTTAGCAGCCCAAACGTTGGCATAGGAAAGATAGAAACGTTGATCCGGGGTGAATCCGTCAATTTCCGCGCCATTATCGCCTAAGGCATTATGATACGCAGTATACGCTACACGAAGACCTCCTTGATCGGCGATATTCTCGCCAAGCGTCAAGCGACCATTGGCATGTGTATCGCCAAGGACGATAACGCTGTCAAATTGAGCCACAAGTTTATCTGCAAGAATCTTGAAGGCCTCTGCATCTTCGGGTGCCCACCATTCCTTGAAGTTGCCGTCTTTGTCAAATTGGCGTCCTTGGTCGTCAAATCCATGAGTCATTTCGTGGCCTATCACGACGCCGATAGCGCCATAGTTGATGGCATCGTCAGCCTCCGGGTCAAAGAACGGAGCTTGAAGTATTCCGGCAGGGAAGCAGATCTCATTGCTTGATGGCGAGTAGTATGCGTTGACTGTTTGCGGCGTCATATACCAGCGAGCCTTGTCTACAGGTTTGCCATAGTCGGCTACGTCAAGGGCGGTGACAAAAAGCATTGCTTGCTTGATATTTTCCCAATAAGTGAGTGTCGGATCTATGGTCAAGGCGGAGTAGTCACGCCATTTATCAGGATATCCTATCTTCACGGTGAAGGCATTGAGTTTTTCCAAAGCGCGTGCTTTGGTGGCTTCGCTCATCCACGTGAGGTTGGATATATGTTGCCCCAAGGCTGATCTCAGATTATTGACTAAGGTCAGCATCTTCTCTTTTGAACTTGCAGGGAAATATTTAGCCACATAGAGTTCGCCAAGTGCTTCACCGAGCATGCCGTTGGGTACGCTGAGTGCGCGTTTCCATCTGGGTTGTATTTGCTGTACTCCGGATACGGCCTTTTGAAGTTCGAAACCGGCATTGATAAAGTCGTCGCTTAGGAATGACGAAGCAGAAGATATGTATCCGGCTGCAAGGTAGTCCCGCAGTGATTGTATCGATGCCTTGGCAAGTATCGAGTCTACGGCAGCTATGGAGCCAAGTTGTCCAATAACGATACTATCTACAGAGTTTAGGCCTTGCGCCTTAAAGTAGGATTTGAAGTCTATATGAGGATACTTTGCGTTAACTTCAGTCATACTCATAGGATTGTAGTTCGCACCCGGATCTCGAAGGCCTTCATTGGTCGTTGCAGCTTCGGCAAGTGACGTCTCTATGGCGATGGTGTTGTTGACCAGACGTTGTGCGTCTTTCTCGTTATAGCCCGCAAGTGAGGCTATGGTATTTAGATACGTCTTGTAAGCATCAAGTACTGCTTGTTCATTTGGATCATTTGAGATGTAGTAATCTCTATTACCCAGGCCGAGACCTCCTTGCTGCCAATATATTACGTTTATATTGGAGTTGATCATGTCTGCGCCTGTACCTGTTCCGAAGAATCCGGATGCGCCTGGTAGACCGCCAAGAATTGCTGCTATATCGGAACGTCTGGCTTTATTGATACGGCGAAGGTCGTTCTTAAGAGCCTGTGCCCCCTCGCGGTTAAGGCGGATACTATCCATGCCCATTGCAAAAAGATCTGCAATCTTCTGTTCGTTGGTGCCTTTTGTTGCCTTCTTTGGGTCAAGGCCTGTGACAAGGTCGTATACTTGTTTTCGGTTGAGTTCTCCAAGCTGGTCAAAAGTGCCGAAGCGTGAATATTCGGCTTTCAGGGGATTGGTTTTAATCCAGCCTCCGCATGCGTAGTCGTAGAAGTCTGTACCGGGGCTTACGGAGGTGTCGATATTGGCGACATTGATCCCATGTGGTGTGGCGGCAAAGGCGCCCATTGTAAGTGCCATTGTCATAACGGTTGTAAAAGTTCTCATAATACTTTTATATTATAAATGATTGTGAGTATGTATTTTGCGTAGTGTAATTTATATCATAGCTTTAATGTATTCAGCTTCTTTATTTGACTTTGAGATCTTCGTAATCCATCGTAGCCAATTCCCAAACGCTCATAGCATTCTCAAGGTCTTTATTGGCTGTTGCATGCTTGTCGTATATTTTAGGGTCGGTCGAACCGTCAGCTATTTGTTGTTCGATATCCTTGACTGCTGCTTCAAGGCGAGTTACTTCCGCTTCGGCTTCTTCAACTTTTTTGAAAGCCCTGCGTATAGCTTTGTCGCGTTCGCGCTGTTCGGTGTAACTCAACCGCGGTTTGGACTCCGAAGGCTTATCCGAGGATCTATTTTCTACTGTCTGGAGTTTAGGCGAGTCTTGCTTGGTCTGTTGTTGTATCGGGCGTTTTTCCAGTTCGCCAAGGCTGGCTATACGCTTGCGCTCAAGGAAGTCGTATATTCCTCCAAGACATTCCGTCACTTTACCATGGCCGAATTCATAAACTTTTTCAACAAGTCCGTCTAAGAATTCTCTGTCGTGGCTGACAACTATTACAGTACCCGTAAAGTCTTTAATAGCTTGCTTGAGAATATCTTTTGTCTTCATGTCCAAGTGGTTGGTGGGCTCATCAAGTATAAGGAGGTTAACTGGTTCGAGCAACAACCGTATCATTGCCAATCTCGTCTTCTCGCCACCCGAAAGTACCTTGACTTTCTTGTCCGAAGCTTCGCCGCCAAACATGAAGGCGCCTAATATATCTCTTATTTTAGTGCGTATGTCACCTACAGCCACGCGATCAATGGTGTCAAAAACCGTAATATCGCCATCAAGCATTTGTGCCTGATTTTGGGCAAAATAGCCTATCTTCACATTGTGTCCGATTTTCAGGATGCCTGTATAAGGGATTTCGCCCATGATGCATTTGACAAGTGTAGATTTACCTTCGCCGTTTTTGCCTACAAAGGCAACCTTTTCGCCCCGCTTTATGGTAAATGTCGCGTGGTCAAAAACCTGATGGTCTCCGTAAGCTTTGCCTACGTTGTCCAAAATCAAGGGATAGTCTCCTGAGCGTGGTGCAGGCGGAAAGCGTAGGTTTAGTCGTGAGTTGTCTACTTCATCAACCTCTATGCGCTCTATTTTAGCCAGTTGTTTCATTCGGCTTTGCACTTGCACAGCCTTGGTGGCTTTGTACCGGAAGCGTTCAATGAAAGCTTCAGTGTCGGCTATTTGCTTTTGCTGGTTCTGATAGGCTCGCATCTGCTGTTCGATGCGTTCTTGGCGTAGTTGGACAAATTTGCTGTAATTGACAGAATAATCGTAGATTTTTCCTAGGGATATTTCTATGGTACGGTTTGTTACATTATCTATAAATGCCCTGTCGTGCGACACAAGTACCACGGCCTTGGCCTTTGTCATTAAGAAATTTTCGAGCCATTGTATGGACTCTATGTCCAAATGGTTAGTGGGTTCGTCAAGCAGCAGAACGTCCGGACGACGCAAAAGTATCTTGGCCAACTCTATTCGCATACGCCACCCTCCGGAAAACTCACTGGTAGGCCGCTGAAAATCGCTACGTTCAAAGCCCAGGCCGGTCAGTGTCTTCTCGGCTTCGGCAATGCAGTTGTCGGCATTAGAGTATGCCAATTGTTCGGTCAGTGTGGATATGTGGTCTATTAGCTTGGCATATGACTCGCTGTCATAGTCGCTGCGTTCGGACAACTCGGTATTAAGCTTGTCAAGCTCGTGTTGCTGTTGATGAACGTGTTCAAAGGCCTTGGAGGCTTCTTCCATTACCGTAACATCATCTTCCAGTATCATTTGCTGTGGCAGGTATCCGACGGTCACATCTGTCGGAATTGCCACTGTCCCCGATGTCGGGCTTTGCAATCCTGCAATAATCTTGAGCATGGTAGATTTTCCTGCTCCGTTTTTTCCCACAAGGGCTATTTTGTCCTTGGGGTTGATGACATAATTTATATTGTCAAATAATGTCTTGGCACTAAATTCTACCGTAAGATTGTTTATGGAAATCATCTGGATTATTTCGAATAAAATGTTCTTGGACTGTCACGGCGTCAACGGCTTGCCGTTATGGATAATCGCTTGAAGTATACGACCATCAGTCTTCACTTCAAGTATCCCGTCCAGATATAATGTTGACGGCGTTTCGCTTTCAAATGGCGTAATCGACACTCCGCCATCTGAAGTAATCGTAACCACGCACAGTCCCATATCTACGCCGTCAGCGATGACGTGGCGACAAAGATATCTTTTCATCTTTTGGCATTGTATAGGCGCTGGCGATAACGCTGGGAATACATATCCGGTCTAAAGCGATTTCGTACAAGCCGTATACTATCTACATATACATCTCCCTGTAGGTTGTCGCCAAAAACTATTGCTCCGTATATGCGCCTTGCTGTCTTGGCCGTATCGGCTATAAATATCAAGTCGTGCCACCCATCGCCTGTGAATTGCCCGGTAAGGACTTCGATGGCTCCATCAATATAGTCGGCACACAATTGCCAGCGGATGACGCTACGGTTGTTGGTAAAGTGTGCACGCCAAGCGTAGCAATCACCTTTGTCCCAGTTTTGGTCTCGTTCATAATCAAAGGAAACCACCGAAGTGGGCGATGTACGACCTATTGCAAATCCGGAAGCACCATTCCATACATCAACGCTGTCGCCTGCAACTATTGTTGCTGTATTGGCTGTGCCTATGGCTGACGAATTAGCCAAACGGTCCTTCAATATTTCTTCGGTACGCTCGTATACCTTGATATATTTGTCTATATGTGCACCGTACCACATCATTGAGGTGTCTACTAGTTGTTGTGTCAAATGATGCCGCTCGAGTATCGCCTGTTTAAGCGCCTGACGAACCGAGTCATTTGAATATTCGGAGTAGTTCATTTCTACGGCGCTCTCGCCTACGTATATGTCTGCCAAGTATTGGCTCATGTCCTCTGGCTGCACTATGTCCCCGGGTACTTTGCGGCATGCTGTTACAAGTAATGCAACAGCAATCATTACATTTATGAATTGACGAACATTCATCTTGTATGAGTACAGTGCTACATCCGGGCGTATTGGCAATGGTTTTCTGTCTGTTTATTCTGACACTTCAGCCGATTGATGTTCCATCTCCTTTTTTTTGCCGGATTCGGTATCGTTGCCGTTCTTTTTTCCGCCAAGATAACGATAATATCCAAAGATAAGAATAATGAATCCAACGGTGATGGCCGCATCCGCGAAGTTGAATACAGGATCAAAAAAGGAGAATGCTTTGCCGCCTATCAATGGCACCCATTCGGGCCAAGTGAAACTAAACAACGGAAAGTAGAACATATCGACTACCATGCCATGGAACAATTCACCATATCCATCACCCCAAGGTACAACAGATGCGACCTCGGGAGGAAATGGATTGTTGAAGATTTCGCCATAGAATACGCAATCTATGATATTACCGCCGGCACCGGCCGTAATCAGCGCAATACATGCAACATACCCCTTGGATGCGGACTTGTCACGACATAAACGCGTAATGTACCATATAAGCAGGCTGACGGCTATTATTCTGAATATGGTCAGAAACAATTTGTTACCAAGAGTCATGCCAAAGGCCATTCCCGGATTTTCGATAAACCGCATATGGAACCAGGACGTCAGTTCCACATCTTCGCCCAAATAGAATGAGGTCTTGACCCAAACCTTTATGATTTGGTCTATAATTATGACAGCGAGGACTATGGCCACCGCTGTCTGTCCCTTGGTTAGGGTTGCTTTCACTTATTTCCTTTCTTTTTGTTCGACGCACAAGGTGGCATGAGGCACGACACGCAAGCGCTCTTTGGGTATCAACTGGCCTGTGATACGATCAATGCCATAGGTCTTGTTCTCTATGCGTACAAGTGCAGCCTGAAGCTTGTTTATAAACTTGCGTTGACGCTCGGCAAGGCGTGCGGCTTCTTCTTTGTCGCGTGTGTAAGCTCCTTCTTCAAGCACCTTGAATGTTGTCGATGTATCGGATATGTCATTTCCGTCATTCTTGACTATAGAGCAATAGCTCTCGTATTCTTTAGTGGCTTTTTCGAGCTTCTCTATTATCAGCTGCTTGAACTCTTGCAGCTCTTCATCTGAATATCTTAATTTTTCAGCCATAAATGGAGGGATTATGAACAGTTCGTGTAATAGCTTATTTGTCTCGTGTGATATTTACCGGCAGTGTTATATCGTCTATGGTGAGTGCCTCGTAATTGTCTCTTACGTTGGGCATAATCTCAATGGATTTGGCCAACACTTGCGTTGAAATATAGTCTTTATATTCCTTTATAGCTTCGTCTGTCTCCGGATTGGCCCCAAAAGATAGGCATATGCGGTCTGTGATTGCATAGTCACGACTCTTGCGAATGTTCTGTACTCGATTGACGATTTCTCTAGCGATACCTTCACGCCGCAATTCGTCTGTAACTATGACGTCAATGGCCACAGTAAGGTTGCCGTCATTGGCCACCTGCCATCCGGGAATGTCCTCGCTGATGATTTCGACATCGGCAATATCTATCTTCGCTTTTGTTCCATCAGCAAGAGTTAATTCCGAATATCCATCGCGTTCCATAGCTATCACATCAGCAGTATCAAACGCTGTAAGTGCTTGTGCTACCGACTTCATCTGCTTTCCGAATTTCGGCCCGAGTTTCTTGAAGTCGGGCTTGATGCGTTTCACTAATATTCCGGTATCGGAATCTACTATATTCATTTCTTTGATATTGACCTCGCTAAGTACCAGGTCTTTGACTGCCTGAAGCATACGGCGCTGGTTGTCATCGTTGACCGGTATCATCACTACGGACAAAGGTTGGCGTACTTTGATGTTGACTTTGCGGCGCAAGGCCAATACCATAGAAGTTATACTTTGGGCCGTGCGCATACGTGCTTCAAGGTCGGCGTCTATCACAGCCGTATCGGCTTCAGGAAATATTGCCAAGTGTACCGAAGCATCGCACCCGGTAAGGTCGCGGTACAACTTATCGGCATAGAATGGCGAAACTGGCGCCATAAGCAGTGCTACCGTTTTAAGACACTGGTAAAGTGTCTGGTATGCAGCAAGTTTGTCTTCAGTCATGCCACCACCCCAAAAACGCTTTCGATTGAGGCGTACGTACCAGTTCGAAAGATTCTCTCCAACAAAATCGGCGATGGCTCTGGCCGCACGCGTGGGCTCGTAATCGGCCAGATTACGGTCTACATCTTGTATCAGGGTATTCAACACTGAAATAATCCAACGATCAATTTCTGGGCGACGTTCCATCGGGACCTGTGCAGTCGAGGTGTCGAAGCCATCGACATTGGCATATAGGGCAAAGAATGAATACGTATTGTATATCGTTGCAAAAAACTTACGTGCCGACTCCTGAACGCCTGCCGGGTCAAACTTTAGGTTGTCCCATGGTGATGAATTGGATATCATATACCAGCGTAACGGGTCGCTGCCATATTTCTCTATGGCTTCGAAGGGATTGACGGCGTTGCCCAAACGCTTGGACATCTTGTTGCCATCCTTGTCAAGCACAAGGCCATTTGAAACTACATTACGGTACGCCACAGAGTCGAATATCATTCCGGCAATGGCATGGAGCGTAAAGAACCATCCTCGTGTCTGATCGACGCCTTCAGCAATGAAGTCTGCGGGAAATGCAGTGCCGTTGTCGATGTCTTCTTTGTGCTCAAACGGATAGTGCTGCTGTGCATAGGGCATTGAACCCGAGTCGAACCAAACATCGATAAGGTCGGTTTCGCGATGCATCGGACGACCGTCTTCGCTTACCAGAACGATGTCGTCCACATATGGACGGTGCAGGTCTATTTTCTCGTAGTTTGATTTAGCGTAATTACCCGGTTCAAAGCCTTTTTCGCGCAAAGGATTAACAGTCATGACTCCGGCTGCTACTGCGCGTTCTATTTCGATGTACAACTCTTCTACGGAACCTATGCACTTCTCGAATTTGCCGTCTTCGGTACGCCATATAGGCAGTGGGGTACCCCAATATCGACTACGGCTGAGATTCCAGTCCTGAACGTTTTCAAGCCATTTGCCAAATCGACCGCTACCTGTACTTGCCGGTTTCCAATTGATGGTGCTGTTGAGGGCAATAAGACGGTCGCGAGCTGCTGTCGTGCGGATAAACCAGCTGTCCAACGGATAGTATAGTACGGGCTTGTCTGTGCGCCAGCAGTGCGGATAGTTATGCGTTTGTTTTTCTATGCGGAAGGCCTGGCCGTCACGCTTCATCTCTATGGAAATGACAATATTGAGGTCCTCAGCCTTGGCTGCGGCAGCTGCATCATAGATACCGTCTTCGTTGAAACGGGGGTCAAAGGCGTTCTTCACATAGTCTCCCGCATGATTGCTATATGCGGCAACGTCCACACATTTTTTGATAAACGTCTCATCAAGTTCATCAAGTGTGTAATACTTGCCTGTCAAGTCGACCATGGGACGCGTCTCGCCTTTATGGTTGATCATAAATAGTGGCGGAACGCCGGCAGCCTTGGCTACTTTAGCATCATCAGCACCAAAAGTTGGAGCAATATGTACTATGCCGGTACCGTCATCGATTGTGACATAATCTCCGGGGATAACTCGAAAGGCACATGCGGAAAGTTGGACAAAACGGTCTTTGCCCACTGTAAAAATTGTTTCGGGATGTTCATTGGCATATTTGCCAACGTATGCCGCACAATTGGCGTCCAAACGTTCGCACGGACGTACCCACGGCATAAGCTGCTGATAACGCATGCCTACAAGTTCGGAGCCTTTATAGCGGGCTACGATTTTCCAGGGTACAATTTTGTCCCCGGATGTATAATCTTCAAGAGGCTTCTCGGCGCCTTCAGCCTTGAAGTAGTTTTTTACAAGCGCTTCGGCAATGACTACTGTTATTTTTTCCCCGGTATACGGATTGTATGTACGTACTACGGCATAATCGAATTTTGGCCCGACACACAATGCGGTATTTGACGGTAGCGTCCACGGGGTGGTGGTCCATGCCATGAAACAAGGCTTACCCCACCCTGTCATGTCTTCTTTTGGGTCGGTAATTGTAAACAACGCCGTACACGTCGTGTCCTTGACATCGCGATAACATCCCGGCTGGTTCAATTCATGACTCGATAGTCCGGTTCCGGCAGCCGGTGAATATGGTTGAATGGTGTAACCTTTATATAGATAGCCTTTTTTGTACAATTGCGACAACAACCACCACACGCTTTCGATATAACGATTGTCGTAAGTGATGTAAGGATCGTCTGTGTCTACCCAATAGCCCATACGGTCTGTCAAGGTCTCCCATTCGCGAGTGTATTTCATCACTTCACGACGGCATGCCGCATTGTATTCGTCTACGCTTATCTTCTTGCCTATGTCTTCCTTGGTGATACCGAGGGATTTCTCCACACCGAGTTCGACGGGCAGTCCGTGGGTATCCCATCCGGCCTTGCGGAGTACCTTGTATCCTTTCATCGTCTTATATCGGCATACGATATCCTTTATGGTACGTGCCATCACGTGATGGATTCCGGGCATGCCGTTGGCCGAAGGCGGTCCTTCATAGAACACGAAAGAGGGATGTCCTTCGCGACATTCGATACTGCGGCGGAAAAGATCCTCCTTTTGCCAAATTCCCAGTACTTCTTTATTGATTTCGGACAGGTTAAAGCCTGTGTGTTCGGGAAATTTATTCATAGCTGGTTATGCGACTATGTAGTCTGAACTTGTATATGCGTATATGCTTTTGTCGGCGATGCAATCCTAAGGCATGCATCGCCTCCATTTTTGCTGACCGCAAATTTACGCATTTTTTATCAAATGGCAATGCCTTCGGCCATACTAACAGGACAACCGTCAATATTGCCCTAAATAAAATCGAATAAAAAGGAAAGGAAGTAGTCTCTAAGGCAAAAAAAAATACCTTAATAGTGCGTGAACCAAACTCGGACTACTTCCTATGGCAAAATTAACATTATTCGCGCAAATAATCTCGCTTCTGCCCAAAGAAAGATAAGGTCATTCCTATGTGATTTTTACGATGCACTATGGCATCGCACGTTACGTCGTCACCTCTTTTTTTAGGACAATATTGATTCCTACCATTCATCTTCTTGTTTAGTCATCTGCTTTTTTAGGCTAAATATAATATGACAGAAAACTTTATGAACATCTTTATCGCCAGCAGAACTCGGTTTTCTCTTTACGAATTTTCCAATATCAGACAGATCCCAATTCCATTCCAAATTGGAAAACTCATATTTATAGCGACCATCCTTAACCTGAATTGAAAGACTAAATGTAAACCATTGGCTTGGTCGACCTTCGTAATCTTCAGACTGAATAGCAATTGATTTGAGTGTGATTAAACCCAAATCAGAATCTTTTGTTTGAATGACAGTTTTGGGGCTATTAAAATTGTTGTTAATCCATATAATAGCATCTTGAAATAATGCATCCTTTGACTTATGGTCAACTGGCACCACTTCAGATATAACAAGTTCTCCATATTTCATTAAATAATTGGAAGACGTTGAATCTTTGGCTTTTATCGAAGTAAGGAGACACAACGATATTAGTGTAAGGAATAGCTTTTGCATACTTAGAATTACATTTGCTTTCTACAAAATTACACATAATCATCGACATACACAAATCTAATTTCAGTACTTAAACGCCAATAGGACCGACAGGACTTTGCTTTATCGTCCTATCGGTTCTATTGGCGTTATATGTCGTTATGTAACGATGCGTTATTCCTGGGCGAGAATGAGTGCCGAGTATGCCGGCACAGTCATATTTCCACCGTTTGATTTGCCCATGCCGTTTGCCTTAATTCTCCCATCGTAAGCGACTATGGTCCAGTTGCCTTTGGGTATACGTACGTCAACAGCCTTGTCGTTGCCGTTAAATACGATCTTGATTTCCTTCCAGGAGTCTCCGTTGGCGTGGTTTTTTAATGAATAGGATATGACATTGGTGCGGGTTTCGTTGTCAAACACAAGGTTCTTGGCGATGTCTGCTGCAGTAGTCATGCGGAACGCCGGATGAGCCTTGCGCAGTGCAATCAGTTCACGGTAGTATTCAAACTGGTCTATATTAGTGGTTTTTAAGTCCCAGTCGATGGCATTGATATAGTCCGGCGATACAAAAGAGTTATGCACACCCTTTTTGTCTCGGAAGATTTCTTCACCGGCAAACATGAATGGCGTACCTTGTGAAGTGAACACTATAGTTTGCGCCAATCTTGCTGCACGTTGACGTGTGGCGACATCCGCCTCAGGCATTGATTTAGCCAATTTGTCCGTAAGCATCAAGTCGTCATGGCAAGATACATAATTTATAATTTGAGTGGGAGCCGTCGCATAGGCAAATTTTGAGTTGTTGCCTTTGGTGTAATCCACCTGCGGATGTGCCGTAGATGCCACTATGCCTATTTTAACGGTTTCCTCGTTACCGGGTTTGCCTGTCGCGAAACCACGCTCGGCCTCATTGCTGTAATGTCCCTTGACGGCATCGCGAATGTCATCCGAGAATACGGCTATGTCCTGCATCTTACTTACGTTTTCTTTAAGCGCTCGGCGTTCGACGGGCAATGGCGAGTCGCCGGCAGTCCAACCCTCACCATACACAAAAATAGAAGGATTGATTGTTTTGAGCTCGCGTGCTACACGATTCATCGTTTCTATGTCATGTATTGCCATAAGGTCAAAGCGAAATCCGTCTATATGGTATTCACTCGCCCAGTATTTGACCGAATTGACGATGAAATTCTGCATCATCTGCCGATTACTTGCTGTTTCGTTGCCACATCCCGAGGCGTTGCTATAACTTCCATCGGGGTTATGACGATAGAAGTATCCGGGTGCCGTAAGCGAGAAATTGCTGCCGCTATTGTCCCCGGTATGGTTGTATACCACATCCATAATCACGCCTATCCCGGCATTATGCAGGGCTTGCACCATTTCTTTCATCTCACGGATGCGCACAGCCGGGTCGGATGGGTCTGTGGCATACGAGCCTTCAGGCGCATTGTAGTTTTGCGGATCGTAGCCCCAATTGTACTGATTGGCCGGTAGATTGCTTTCGTCCACCGAATTAAAATCATAGGATGGCAGTATGTGTACATGTGTCACCCCCAGTTCTTTGAGATGGTCTATACCGGTTTTGGCGCCTAAATTATTGTGTGTGCCAACCTCGGTCAGTGCCAGGAATTTGCCTTTGTGTACTATACCTCCGGAGTGGTGCATAGAGAAGTCGCGGTGATGCATCTCATATATCACGGCGTCATTGATGTTCTTCACCACCGGGCCATGGTCGTTATCCCATCCCTGAGGGTTTGTCTGTGACATATTTATGATTGCGGCACGTTTGCCATTGGTGCCCACTGCCTTGGCGTATATTCCGGGAGTTTCGGCAAGCCATCGCCCCTGACTTTGTACCTGGAAGGTGTAGAATTTGCCATAAAGCATCTGTGGAACGGCTGCACGCCATACGCCTTTTTCTCCGGGGTGCATCTCAAGCGTGTCTATTGCTACACCGTTGCGGTCTGTATCGTAGATTAACACACGCACATTCTGCACGGCCGGCGACCACAGTGTAAAGTGTGTTCCTGAATTGTCTACGATTAGCTCAAGGTCGTTGCCGTCATATACCGGATACGAATTGTAGATGTCTTCGACTGTTGGGACAGACGCATATGCCGACGCTGTCAGGCTCGCGGTCATTACCATAGTCAGTAATTTTAGTTGTTTCATTAGTTGTAAGATATGTCTTTAGAAGTCTATCGGTATGTGTATTCTTGTCAACATTATTTAAGGGTTGAGCGGACGTTTGTGTGCGATTCGTGCTGCGATGTATTTGTCTTGTCCCATATATACATGCGCTTTAAGTAAGGTAAGGATGAATATCCATACCGGCATATATGTTGTTAAAATTAAGGGAGTTATGGTGCATAACATACCCTCTGACTCAAGGCTTTTTTAACGCAAAATAACTCGCTGTGAATATCGCTCGCACCGTATGATGTAATAACCGGTAGGTAGGTCTATCTGGGTTGTTCCCGGATATATTGTCAATGTCTTGACTATTTGGCCCGTGAGCGAATAGCATACCACCACACGTGATTCATTGCCCTGAAGCGTGATTTCGACATGGCTGCCGATTACGCGGATGATAGGTTTACTTACAGCAACATTGGCTACCGATTCGTTGTTCTCGGCAGGTTCGGCGAAGGATGTGGCCGATACCGCTGACATCGCTGTCGCTATCATCAGAATGCGCAATATTCTGTTCATGTCTTTCGCTTGGTGGTATTGTTTTGCAAATATAATCCTTTTATTGTATAAGTTAGGGGAAATATAGGGAAAAATCTACCGCAATTAACCTAATTTAACACAAGCTAACGCTTTGTTTCATTGCCTTCGTAAAAATTAACAAAAGCTTTATTGACATTTACAACACCACCGGGCGTTGGATAGTCTCCGGTGAAATACCATCGGCCGGGACAGCCGGGGACAGCCGCAGCAAGCCCTTCGATGCTTTGGTAAAGTATGTCCACTGATGCGTGAATGTCTTTTGACAATAGTCCGGAAATCTCTAGTGAAATATCTTCGTCACTAAAAGGCGCATAGATATCTTTCACAACGTTTCGCTGTTGAGGCGCTGGCAGTTTAAGCTGCTCTATGCATTCTTCGTAAGCCTTACGCAGCACTTCTTCTCTACTCTGACGTCGCAAAAGATTGACGGCAGCACGAAATGCTATGAACTCGGCAAGCCGACTCATATCTATGCCGTAATAGTCAGGATATCGCACCTGTGGTGAAGATGATACAATAATTATGCGGCGCGGATGCAAACGGTCAAGCATCTTGAGTATAGATTCTTTGAGTGTTGTGCCGCGAACTATCGAGTCGTCAATTACAACAAGTGTATCTACATCGTTTTTCACTATACCATATGTCACATCATAGACATGTGAAGCAAGATTGTTGCGTGACTCGCCCTCGGCTATAAATGTACGCAGTTTGATATCTTTGATTACCAGTTTGTCGATGCGCAAATGTCGCCGTATTATGCGCTCTATAGATTGATCGGTAAGGTCTCCGGCATCTCTGTGGCGACGTAATTCGGCCATGCGACAAGCGTCAAGTCGTGCCTCGAGGCCTTCTATCATACCCAAAAACGCTACCTCGGCTGTATTAGGGATAAACGAGAATACTGTGTTCTCGAAATTATCGTTTATCATTATGGACAAGGGCTTGACAAGATTGCGTCCGAGAGATTTGCGCTCGCGGTAAATGTCAGCATCGCTACCACGCGAAAAATATATGCGTTCAAACGAACAACGCTCATTGATATCCTCGGCAAGTATCTGTGGCAATGATATTTCGCCGCTCTTAGTGACTACCAGTGCCTGCCCGGGACAAAGTTCGCATACGGACGAACGAGGCACATCAAAAACGGTTTGGATTACAGGGCGTTCGGATGCTACAACGACCACTTCATCGTCATAGTAGTAGAAAGCCGGACGTATTCCATGGCTGTCCCTAAGTGTAAACATGTCGCCCGAGCCGGTGATGCCGCAGATTACAAATCCGCCATCCCATGACGGAGCTACGCTGCGCAGTATCCGTGCCATATCCATATTATCTTCAATAGCTACGCCCAAAGCGGGTTCGACAAGCTTGTCCTTGTATTCGTGGTACAGCCTGTGGTTCTCTTTGTCCAACGCATATCCCAATTGTTCCAGCAGGACGATTGTGTCGCTGAAAAGTCGCGGATGCTGACCACGGGAAACAATTTCATCGAAAACTTCATCGACATTAGTCATATTGAAGTTGCCGCACAGCAATAAGTTGCGCGATTTCCAGTTATTGCGCCGTAAAAAGGGATGCACATACGACATTCCGCTACGGCCTGTCGTGGAATATCGAAGATGTCCCATGTATATTTGCCCGATAAATGGCGTGGGCGCATTGGCAGCTGCAGAATCCGCATCGTGACGCGAAATGCGATGTTGTACTTCGTCAAATATTGTGGCAATGGCATCACTACCCAATGCTCGTTCGCGATATACATATTCATATCCGGGAGCAGCATTGATATCTACAACACCTATACCGGCAGCCTCTTGCCCGCGATTATGCTGTTTCTCCATCAGCAGGTAAAGGCGATCCAAAGCCCAAGTCGCTGAGCCATATCGTTTGCGGTAGTATTCTATAGGCTTGCGCAGTCTTATCATGGCTACGCCGCACTCGTGTTTTAAAATCTCTGCCATATTAGCGGATAAAAAGAAGTTCGCGATACTTTGGTAAAGGCCACATCTCATTATCTACCATTAGTTCGAGTTTGTCTATATGGTAGCGTATTGTTTCCATCTGTGGCGCCACGTTGTCATGGTACATTATGGCTTTTTGTCGCTCGTTGTCGCATCCATTGGCCTTCTTACGAGCTTCGACCATGGCTTCGACTTCTGTTTTGATAGCCTCCATGTGCATGGATATGCCTTCAATGGTGTCCATGTCGTGCCCAAAAAGCGCTGCCGACTTGTGGTCGCCAAAGAGTGCTTTGATTTTTACGAGATTGTCCACAAGTATGGACTGATAGCGCGTAGCCACCGGAATTATATGGTTCAGGGCCAAATCACCAAGTACTCTGGCCTCTATCTGTACTTTCTTTGTGTACATTTCCCATTTGACCTCGTTGCGGGCTTCCAATTCGATACGGCTGAATACACCTGTACGGTCAAACATTTCCTCGGACTCGCGAGTCAGGTATGCATCAAATATCTTGGGGGCGCTGGTCTCGCAATCAAGACCGCGGCGTTTTGCCTCGTTAACCCACTCTTCGCTGTATCCGTTGCCATCGAAGTGTATCGGTCTACTTTGGATTATCAATTTGCGCACCTCGCTCAGTATAGCCTGTCGCAATGGAGTTCCAACGGCCACTGCCTTATCAACTTCGCTCTTGAATTGTGTAAGCTGGTCTGCGACAGCAGCATTTAGGACAATCATTGCAGAGGCGCAATTGGCGGACGAACCCACGGCTCGAAACTCGAAGCGGTTGCCGGTGAAGGCGAAGGGAGAGGTGCGATTACGATCAGTATTATCTATAAGAATTTCAGGAATTTGTGCCAATCCCACCGATATGCCTTCGCGATTTGTGAGATCTTCAAGTTGGTTGTCCGTGCTGTCTGCAAGTCGGTCAAGTACCGCGCTCAATTGGCTGCCGGTGAATATGGATATGATGGCAGGTGGAGCCTCATTAGCTCCAAGTCTATGGGCATTGGTAGCAGACATTATGGACGCCTTGATTAGTCCATTGTGCTTGTGTACGGCGGCCATCACATTGACTATAAATGTGATAAACTGCAAGTTTGCCTCCGGCGTCTTTCCGGGGGCAAATAATTGGGTACCCGTATCGGTACTGAGACTCCAATTGTTGTGCTTACCCGAACCATTAACTCCTGCAAAAGGTTTTTCGTGAAGCAATACGCGGAAGTTATGGCGACGAGCAACCTCATTCATCAAGGACATCAGCAGTAGGTTGTGGTCATTGGCTAAGTTGACGTCTTCGAATATCGGAGCAAGTTCAAACTGATTGGGCGCCACTTCATTATGGCATGTCTTGGCTGGGATTCCGAGGCGATGTGCCTCTATCTCGAGGTCAAGCATGAACGCCTCGACTCGGGATGGTATCGACCCGAAGTAATGGTCTTCAAGTTGTTGGTTCTTGGGACTTTCGTGGCCCATAAGTGTACGTCCGGTCATCACTAAATCTGGGCGTGCATTATATAGTGCTTCGTCTACAAGAAAGTACTCCTGTTCCCAGCCTAGATTTGCATTCACGTGCTTTACGGCCGGATCGAAATATTGTGCGATAGCTGTTGCTGCTGTGTCTACTGCGTTAAGTGCTCGCAATAGAGGTGTCTTGTAGTCTAAAGACTCGCCCGTATAAGATATGAATATTGTTGGAATACACAGTGTCTCGTCAAGTATGAATGCAGGAGAGGATATATCCCACGCTGAGTATCCGCGAGCCTCAAAAGTGTTGCGAATACCTCCGTTGGGGAATGACGATGCATCCGGCTCTTGCTGGACAAGAAGTTTACCATCAAACTTTTCTACGACCCCACCTTTGCCGTCATGTTCAATGAAGGCATCATGTTTTTCAGCAGTACCATCGGTGAGCGGGTGAAACCAATGCGTGTAGTGGCGTGCTCCGTTATCTATAGCCCAATGCTTCATTCCCATTGCAACGCTGTCTGCAAGCGTCCTGGATATAGGACGCTTATTCTCTATGGCAAAGACAAGCGCATCATATGTGTCTTTGGATAGGTATTCAAACATCTTTTGACGGTTAAATACAGCCTTGGCGTAGTATGTTTCAGGACGTTCGTCCGGAACGTGAATATGTACTGCCTTGCGGTTGTAGGCTTCTTCGATGACTTTGAAACGCAGGTGTGACATTGGTCTGTTTTCGCTTTATTATTATGTGTTGTGTGGCTTTTATTGTTTGTTCGTTAAATCCCGCGTTGTTATCTATAGGCCCGGCAGTCAACACTTGTTGGCAAGATAGCCCAACACCCTAAAAAAACTTAACCCCTGCGTTGTCGGAGCGGCAAAGGCCTCGGCAGTGCATCTGAAGATGTCTGCATGCGGCTTTGCCCATCTTAGGCACAGGAGCTTTGCTGTATTTCTAAAATCCGGGAGCTTCATTGTCGCGAGATTTTTTTTTGCAAAAACACTTTTCCAAGCATATTTTTCAAAGGATTCGTACGTATGCCTTTTCAAATGCATTCGGTTACTGCTTTTGACGACGCAAAGTTAGTGTTTTTTTTTGAAAAACATGTCCGCATGCTCGTTATATGCAGGGCAACCGCATCAAATTATGGCTGAGGCAAGGATTTCACGAAGGTAATCTTG
>OLFV01001874.1_pt1 | contig 18038 bp, 9 predicted proteins | sample 1605551 | NCBI WGS metagenome assembly OLFV01 (sample SAMEA3888922, study PRJEB22519) | human gut metagenome | biome: human gut; feature: human-associated habitat; material: faeces | place: Denmark | collected 2011
GGCTTGAACCTAGGACCTCCAGATTATGAGTCTGTTGCTCTAACCAACTGAGCTAAAAGCCCGACTTGTCACATGGAGATGTGATAAGTTTTGTGGTGCAAAGGTAAGAATAATGAGCGAGATGTGCAAATTTTTTTGTTATAAATTTGAAAATATAGGCGTGTAGGGCTGAAAATGACGTTGTTGCATGGGTGCTTTTAAACGAAAACGTTGTTGTAACTTCTTTTTTATTGTTTTGTAACATCTATTATTTGCATATAATTTTAGCAAACCGTAACTTTGCATTTAATTGCGGCAGTGTTGCGGTTTTTACGGTTTGTTGCAGCTTGTGGAAGGAGCCTTGCACCGCGATAAATGAACAAGATAATAAAAGCAAGAAGGCAGGGAAAGACCAAGCAGGAAGGCTGGAAAGATTAAGCAAGACGGCTGGAAAAGATTAAGCAAGACGGCTGGAAAGATTAAGCAAGACGGCTGGAAAGACCAAGCAAGAAGGCTGGAAAAGATCAAGCAAGAAGGCTGGAAAAGACCAAGCAAGAAGGCTATAAATTTTAAAAGACGACGTTTATTGTCAAGACAACAGATTTTTTTATAAAGATGACAGCAGAAAACAAAAAGACGATGAATGGGAAACCCATGACCGGGCAACCTGTGACGGGGCTTACGCCTGCTGAGGTGGAGGAGAGCCGCGCAAAGCATGGAGAAAATGTGCTCACACCGTCGGAGCGAACACCTCTGTGGAAACTCTACATTGAAAAATATAACGACCCGATAATAAAGATTCTTATCGTGGCGGCACTCGTGTCGCTGGGACTGGCGTTCCTGAACGGCGAGTTTATAGAAACCTTAGGCATATTCCTCGCCATCTTCATAGCCACAACCGTGGGTTTCGTGTTTGAGATGGATGCCGCGCGTAAGTTTAACGCCCTCACGGCCCTCGGCGAGGAGGAGCCCGTGAAGGTGAGACGCGACGGCGACGTGACGGAGATTCCAAGACATGACGTGGTGGTGGGCGATGTCATTATTGTTGAGACGGGCGATGAGATTCCTGCCGACGCGCGACTGGTCGAGGCCACCGACCTGCAATGTGACGAGAGTTCGCTCACAGGCGAGCCTGTCATGACAAAGCATGTGGTCGACGAAGACCATCCCGCCGACACCGAGGCAACCTATCCCTCAGGCCTCATTCTGCGTTCAACGATGGTCATGTCGGGTCGCGGCGTGGCTGTGGTCACGGCTGTGGGCGATGCAACGGAGATAGGCAAGGTGGCGCGTAAGGCCACGGAGATTACGGCGGTGAAGACACCGCTGAACATGCAGCTCACGAAGTTGGCAAAACTTATAAGTAAGGTAGGCACCGCCATCAGCGTCGCCGCCTTCGTCATATTCCTTTCCCACGACATGCTCACCTCGCCGCTCTGGCACACCACCAACTATGTGGGAATGGCCGGCGTGGTGCTCAAATATTTCATGATGGCCGTGACGCTCATCGTCATGGCTGTGCCCGAGGGTCTGCCCATGGCTGTGACGCTTGCCCTTGCCCTGAACATGAGGCGCATGCTCAAGAGCAACAACCTCGTGCGCAAGCTCCATGCTTGTGAGACCATGGGAGCCGTGACCGTGATATGCACCGACAAGACGGGCACGCTCACGCAGAACCGCATGCAGGTGGCCGACATCATGGTGATGAAGGACCAGGACGGTCTGCTCAACGAGGCCATAGCCCTTAACACCACCGCCGACATCGATGCTTCGGGACGCGGCATAGGCAACCCCACGGAGAGCGCGCTGCTGCTGTGGCTGCAAGGACAGGGTGCCGACTATCGCTCGCTGCGTTCAGACAACGCCGTGGCTGACCGCCTGCCGTTCAGCACGGAACGTAAGTATATGGCCACGGTGGCTGCCGTTGACGACGTCGAATGGCTGTTTGTGAAGGGCGCTCCCGAGGTGGTGATGGGCTTCTGCGACATTAGTGAGGCAGACGCTGAGGCTGTGCGCTCGCAGCTCCGCCAGTGGCAAGACAAGGCCATGCGCACTCTGGCGTTTGCTTGCCGACGTGCCGACACGCTCTCTGTCGAGCACCTCACGCTTCAGGCTGTTGTGGGCATCAGCGACCCCATACGCGAGGATGTGCCCAACGCTGTGGCCGACTGCCGCTCGGCCGGAATAGGCGTGAAGATCGTGACGGGCGACACCTCCGCCACAGCCATAGAGATTGCCCGACAGATAGGTGCGTGGGATGATCACACGCCTGCCGAGGCACAGATCACAGGTCCCGCCTTCGAGGCTCTCAGCGATGACGAGGCTTATCGCTATGTGGAGAAGATGAAGGTGATGAGCCGTGCCCGTCCCACCGACAAGCAACGTCTCGTGAACCTGTTGCAGAAGCACGGCGAGGTGGTGGCCGTGACGGGCGACGGCACCAACGATGCGCCCGCTCTCAACCACGCACATGTGGGCTTGTCGCTCGGTTCGGGCACCAGCGTGGCGAAGAACGCCAGCGACATAACGCTCATCGACGACTCCTTCCGCAGCATCGTGAAGGCGGTGATGTGGGGACGCTCGCTCTATAAGAACATACAGCGTTTCCTCTTCTTCCAGCTTGTGGTCAACGTGGTGGCTCTGCTGCTCGTGCTTGGCGGCTCCGTCATAGGCACCGAGCTGCCGCTCACCGTGACGCAGATTCTGTGGATAAACCTCATCATGGACACGTTTGCTGCCATGGCGCTGGCTTCGCTGCCGCCCACACATGACGTGATGTTGGAGAAGCCGCGCCGACAGACCGACTTCATCATAACGCGCCCCATCGCGAAGGGCATTCTCTCGGTGGGCCTGTTGCTGTTCCTCCCGATGATGGTGTTCCTCTTTTACTGTGAGCGAGGCGCCATGCTTGGGGCAAGTGGCAGCATGGCAGACGCAGGCATGGACGTGCATGAGATGACGCTCTTCTTCACGACGTTCGTCATGTTGCAATGGTGGAATCTGTTCAACGCCAAGGCCCTCAGCAGCGGACATTCGGCTTTCCACCATCTCTTCGCCAACCGCACATTGCTCTTCGTGCTCGCCATGGTGCTCGTGGGCCAGTGGATCATCGTTACCTTCGGCGGACAGATGTTCCGCACGGTGCCGCTGTCGGCTGCCGAGTGGGGATGGATCGTTCTGCTCACCTCGCCTGTGCTGTGGATTGGCGAGATCGTAAGGCTCTTCAAGGGCAAAAAGAATAAATAAAAAGCATGATGAAAGGCTTTGGGAAAAAAGCATGATGAAAGGATGGGAGGCTTTGGAAAAAGGCCTGGTGAAAGGATGGGAGGCTTTGGTTGTCTTAACTGACGGCTTGCGTTGTTTAAGTTTAAGACGCTGGGCTTCTAAAATCCAGACATGGGCTGTTTGAAAAAAAGAAATATGAATATAGAATCGAAAAAGAATATTATCTTCGACCTCGGGGGCATACTCGTAGGTTTGGACAACGAGCGTTGCATAGCGGCGTTTGAGAAGGTGGGCCTTGAGAAGATCGCGTTCTATGTGCGCGAACATAGGGTCGAAGACCTGTTCCTTGCTGCCGAGATGGGAGACATCACCACGGAGCAGTTTTGTGATGAGGTGCGTAGCATCTGCCAGTGTGACGTGCCCGACAAAGACATCATCTGGGCATGGAACGAACTGCTTACGGGCATTCCTGACGAGAAGAAGGCGGCGCTGCTCGCTCTCCGCAAACGCGGACATCGTGTCTATCTGCTCTCCAACACCAATTTTATGCATTGGGACAAGTGTGCCGACGACTTCTTTGGTTATCGCGACGGCGAAGGACATGAGTATGGCGTGGACGACTATTTCGATAAAATATTCCTCTCTTGCGCCATGCATCTGGCCAAGCCCGACCCTCAAATCTTCGTAGAGGCCCTTCAACAGGCTGGCATCAAAGCCGAAGACACGCTCTTCATCGACGACCGCAACGACAACTGCCAAGGAGCTGCTAAGGTGGGCATTGCAACGCTGCATGACCCTTATGGAACGGAATGGGAGAAATTGTTAAGTGAAAAGTGAAAAGAGAAAAGTGAAAAATCCAATAGCCTCTTTTAAGTGAAGAACGAAGAGTGATGAGTGAAGAATTCAATAGCCTTTAAAAAAGGAAAAATCAAAATTCGGAAACTCAAAATCAGCTGAAAGCCGATAATTCAAAAATCAAAATTCAACATTCAAAACTCTTATAGCCCTGGCTATTCACTCCCCTCCCTAAGGGGAGGGGGAAGCCACCGAAGGTGGCGCGGGGGTGGGGCTTCAGGTTGAGGCTTTTAAAAATATTATGTCATCATATAAAAATCTTTCACAGGCAGACGGGGCAGAGACCCCACATTGCTCATGTGCGGGCGTTGTTGCAACCATCGGCTTTTTTGACGGTGTGCATCGCGGACACCGTTACCTTATAAATAAGGTGATTGAGAGGGCGCATGCGCATGCTCAGCAGAGCATGGTCATAACCTTTGACCGGCATCCGCGTGAGGTGCTGCAGAGCGACTATCAGCCGCAGATGCTCACAACACTCAACACCAAGTTGAGACTGCTACATGAAACAGGTGTCGACCGCGTGGAGGTGTTACATTTCACGCGCCAGTTGGCAGCTCTCTCGGCCCGCCAGTTTATGGCTCAGGTGCTCAAAGAACGCCTTGGCGTCACAACGCTCGTCATAGGCTATGACCACCGCTTCGGACATGACCGTGCCGAAGGGTTCGACGATTATGTGCGCTATGGAAAAGAGCTGGGCATAGAGGTTGTGCAAAACTCGGAACTAACGATTCATGCAGAGCCTTGTCCTCCTGTCTCTTACTCTTCAGAGGCACCTGTCGCATCTTCTTCCGAGGTTTCAAAAGCTCCTTCTCCAAAGGTTCCCAACGTTTTCTCAGAGGTGGCTTCTTCTGTGAAAGGATTTTCTTCCGACGCTTCTTCAGAGGTGGTTTCTTCTGTGAAAGGATTTTCTTCCGGCGCTTCCTCAGAGGTGGCTTCTTCTTTGGAAGAATCTTCTTCCAAAGCTTGTTCTTTTGCTGAGAAATTGGGCAAGCATGTGAGTTCCAGTGCGATACGTCGTCTGCTGAAAGAGGGCGATGTGAGCAGAGCCAATCTGTTTCTTGACCGTCCCTACACCATTACGGGTTGTGTGACGCATGGTTTTGCCGAGGGCCGCAAAATGGGATTCCCGACAGCCAATCTCGACACCACGGGCTATCCTCTGCTCCTCCCAGCCAATGGCGTGTATGGTGTGTGGGTAAAGATAGGTTGTGCCGATGCTGTGATGGGGAAATGTGAGGTTCCGAACCTTGACGGTTGGCCTTCAGAAATGCCGATCCCAATAATGGATGACCACAATGGTTGGCTCCCGGCAATGCTTAACATAGGCACGCGTCCCACCTTTGACGGTTCAACCACCACCATTGAGGCTAACATCTTCGATTTCAATGACGACATCTACGGTCAGCCCATGACCATCGCCTTCTGTTTTAGACTGCGCAACGAGCAGCGCTTTGATAGCGTTGAGGCTCTTGAAGAGCAGTTGCACAAGGACAGAAAAGAGATTGAGAAAATGCTGACAGCATTTTAAAGGAAAAAAGGGCTGACGCCTTGAGAAGTGAAGAGTGAAGAACGAAGAGTGAAGAATTCAATAGCCTCTTTTAAGTGAAGAACGAAGAGTGATGAGTGAAGAATTCGATAGCCTTTAAAAAAGGAAAAATCAAAATTCGAAAATTCAACATCGGCTGAAAGCCGATAATTCAAAATTCAACATTCAAAAATCAACATTCCTATAGCGGGGGTGGGGCTTTAATTTTTTTATTATATGAAAAATATTCTAACCGCAGGACTCTACTTTGTAGCGTTCATGCTCATTCAGATCATTGTGCAAGGCTCTGCTGGCTTGCTTTGCAAACAGATGTCGGTGACAATGAGTTCGACGGCTCTTGTGCTGACAAGCATAATCGGTGGTGCCATAACCATCGGCGTGTTCGCGTGGCGTCGTTGGTCGCCGTTCAGTCGCGAATATATGCAGCAGCGACGCTGGGACGTGTTCGTGTGGACAGCACTCATGGCCCTCGGCATCGTGGCTCCCATGCAGCTCTTCATAGACCTCTCTGGTATGGAGATGCCCGTCACGGCACAGCAACTGTTCACACAGCTGCTCAGTAACCAGTGGGGCTTCCTTGCCGTTGCTGTCGTGGTGCCTTTGGCCGAAGAGATGGCGTTTCGTGGTGCCATCTTGCGCACCCTTCTTGACCATTTCGGTCCTTCGGGCCGTTGGTGGGCAATCCTCCTCTCAGCCTTGCTCTTCGGCATGGCCCATGGCAACACCGTGCAGTTTGTCAACGGCACGGTTGTGGGCCTACTCCTTGGTTGGCTCTATTGGCGCACGCGCAGCATTGCGCCGGGCGTGGTGTTCCATCTTGTCAACAACGCCATCGCTTTCTTTACCTTCAGGTTCATGCCGGGCTTGCAAAACATGAAGCTCACCGACTTCTTCGGCGGCGACTATGCACGTCTCGCCCTCTTTATCCTCTGCTCGCTCTGCGTGCTTGTGCCGGCGTGGTGGCAGGTAAAGAGACTTACTGACAGGTAAAAAGGCTTGAGGGGGCTTAAGGGGCTTATAAGGCTCTGAACTTTCGCTTTTTAAATATGAAAGTTCAGTAAGGCTTATAAAGTTTATGGGCCATTTAGACCTTATAGCCTTAAGCCCTTTCATCTTTTCACTTTTTTAACCTCCTTTTTCTTTATTTTTTTCTATTTATTACTAACTTTGTGCAATCAAAACCAATTCTAACTTATGATTGCAATCCGAAAACAATTGACGCTTATCGCAACTACAGTTTTTTTAAGCGCAGCATCTGCCATTGGCGCAATGGCAGGAAATCTTACAAAGTACGTTAATCCTTATATTGGAGCAGGCGGACACGGCCATGTGTTCGTGGGAGCCAATGTGCCGTTTGGCATGGTGCAGCTCGGTCCTACAGAGCCGACAAGAGGCTGGGACTGGTGCTCAGGCTACCACTACAGCGACAATGAGATCATCGGCTTTGGCCACACTCACCTCAGCGGCACAGGTATCGGCGACCTCGGCGACATCGCCCTTCTGCCCGTGAGCGATGACAAGCAGGCAAGCACAATCTTCTCTCATGACAACGAGACGGTCAAGCCCGGCTATTATGCCGTGAAGCTCACCAACCCCGGCGTGAACGTGGAGCTGACAGCCACCAACCGTGTGGGCTTCCATCGTTACACCTTCGCAGGGGGACAGAAGCAGAACCTCCTCGCCATCGACCTGAAGCAAGGTATCGGCTGGGACGCTATGACCGACTGCCTCCTGACACAGGAGAGCCCTACACGCATCACAGGTATGCGCCGCTCTAAGGGATGGAGCAACGACCACCGCTACTATTTCGACATGGAGTTTTCAAAGCCCGTGACAATAGTGTCGCGCGACACTGCCCTCACACGCACCGTCATAGCCACAGAGGCCGACGGCAAGCCGCTGCTCGTTAAGGTGGCCCTTTCGCCTATCGACGTTATGGGTGCAAAGGCAAACATGAAGGCAGAGTTGCCGGGATGGGACTTCGATGCCGCTGTGACCGCTGCCGACGAGGCATGGGACAAGCAGCTCGCACGCGTTACCGTGGAGACCGCCGACAAAGAAAAGAAAGAGGTGTTCTACACCGCGATGTACCACTTCATGATCGCTCCTTCGGTGTTCTGCGACGCCAACGGCGACTATCGCGGTGCCGACGGACGCATACACCGTGCCGGCTACACCACCTACAGCACCTTCTCGCTGTGGGATGCCTACCGCGCTGCTTATCCTCTCATGACCCTTGTGTGTCCTGACATGCAGAGCGACCTCGCCAACACGTTCATGAGCATCTTCCGTGAGCAGGGCAAGTTGCCCGTCTGGCACCTCGCCGGTTGCGAGACCAACTGTATGGTGGGCAGCCCCGGTGTGCCCATTCTCGCTGACCTCGTGCTCAAAGGCTTTGTCAAGGACAAGGAGCAGGCTTATGAGGCTCTGAAAAACAGCATGATGCTGGAAGAGCGCTCGCTCGGTCTGCTGAAGAAGCACGGCTTCATTCCTTGGGACAAGGAGCCGGAGAACGAGACCGTGGCAAAGGCGCTCGAATATTGTCTTGCCGATGCTGGCGTGGCCAAGGTGGCCAAGATGCTGGGTAAGACTGACGATTATGAATATTTCTTGAAGCGCAGTCAGAGCTACGCCAAATATTTCGACCCCGAGACACGTTTCATGCGCGCCGTCTCAGAAGACGGCAAGTTCCGCACACCGTTCGACCCCTTCGATGCGTCACACCGCACAAACGATTATACCGAGGGCAACGCATGGCAGTATACCTTCCTCGTGCCTCATGATGTTCACGGACTGGTAAACCTCTTCGGTTCAGAAAAGGCGTTCGTGACGAAGCTCGACTCGCTCTTCGTCGTAGAGGGATCGCTGGGCGACAACGCTTCTCCCGATGTCAGCGGACTGGTCGGACAGTATGCTCAGGGCAACGAGCCCAGCCATCACGTCATCTACATGTACAATTACATCGGCCAGCCTTGGAAGGCAGCACAGATGCTCCGCCGCATGATGAAGGAGATGTACACCACACAGCCCGACGGTCTGTCAGGCAACGAGGATGTCGGTCAGATGTCGGCATGGTATGTGCTCTCAAGCGTAGGTCTCTATCAGGTGGAGCCTTCAGGCGGCAAGTTCATCATCGGCTCACCGATCTTTGACAAGGCAACGCTCAACCTCGGCGATGGCAAGACCTTCACCGTGCGCACCGTCAACAACTCCGACAAGAACATATATGTTCAGAAGGTGACGCTCAACGGCAAGGCTTATAACAAGACCTACATCAACTTCAACGACATGAAGCGCGGCGGCACCCTCGTTCTCACCATGGGAGCAAAGCCCTCAAAGTGGGGAACAGCCAAGAAGGACCGTCCGTAATGGAGATGAGGCCGGGGGCTTTAAGTCCTTGTAAACCTTAAAGCCCCCTCTTAACATAAAAATCTTTAACTTTAAACAATAGGAGATATTAGCTATGAAGATGAATCTGAGCTCAACGATCGTGTTGAACAAGATACCAGAGCAGTTCTACCGCCCACGCACAGCTGTGGACAGGTCAGAGATCACTCGTTGTGAGAAAATAACAACCGAGATCTTCCCAAAGGTGGAGGAGGGCGCAAAGCTTATCGCCAACACCATTGAGGCAGAGATCAAAGCCGCACAGACAGCAGGTCGCGAGTGTGTGTTGGGTCTTGGCACAGGCCAAAGTCTCACACCCGTGTTTGAAGAGCTGATACGCCGTCATGAGGAAGGCTTGAGCTTCGCCAACGTGGTGGTGTTCAACGCCTACGAGTATTTCCCCCTGAAGGTCGGAAGCAAGAACAGCAGCCTGCATAAGCTCCATGAGCTGTTCCTCGACAAGGTAGACATTAAAGCCTGCAACATCTTCTCGCCCGACGGCACCATTGGACAGGATAACGTTCAGGCCCACTGCCGCGCATACGAGCAGAAAATTGCCGACAAGGGCGGTCTTGACATCATTGTGCTTGGCATCGGACGCATGGGCAACATCGCGACCAACGAGCCTGGCAGCACCATCACGAGCACATCACGCATCATCCTTACCGACGCCATCTCTCGCGAAGAGATGACCATGAGCTTCGGCTCACAGGAGCCTGTGCCGCCATGCACGCTGACCATGGGTGTGGCCACTATCCTCAAAGCTAAGAAAATATTCCTCACAGCATGGGGCGACGAGAAGGCAAACATCATAGAGAAGACGGTTGAAGGCCCCATCACCGACACCATTCCCGCCACATTCTTACAGACCCACAACGATGCCACCGTGGTCATTGACCTCGCAGCAGCGGCCAAGCTCACACGCATTGTGCGTCCATGGCTTGTTACCAACTGCGAGTGGACCGACAAGCTCACACGCTCTGCCGTGGTATGGCTCTGTCAGAAGACGGGCAAGCCCATCCTCAAGCTCACAAACAAAGATTATAACGACAACGGTCTGAGTGAGCTGCTCGCCCTCTATGGCTCTGGCTACAACGTTAACATCAAGATCTTCAACGACTTGCAGCACACCATCACAGGCTGGCCTGGCGGCAAGCCCAATGCCGACGACACCTACCGTCCAGAGCGTGCCAACCCGTTCCCCAAGCGCGTTGTCGTGTTCTCACCGCACCCCGACGACGATGTTATCTCGATGGGTGGAACCATACGCCGACTGGTGCAGCAGGGTCATGATGTGCACATTGCCTACGAGACCTCCGGCAACATTGCCGTGGGTGATGAGGAGGTGACACGCTTCATGCACTTCGTCAACGGCTTCAACCAGCTGTTCATCAACAACAGCGACGAGACCATAAAGAAAATGTATGCCGACATCAAGACGTTCCTCGCTGCAAAGAAGCCCGGCGACATGGACACCGCCGACATACGCACCATCAAGGGCCTGATCCGTCGTGGCGAGGCCCGCACGGCATGTACCTTCAACGGCATTCCTCTCGACCATGTCCACTTCCTTGACCTCCCCTTCTATGAGAGTGGAAAGATCGAGAAGCTCCCCATGGGTGAGCGCGATGTAAACATTGTGCGCGACCTGTTGTTGCAGATCAAGCCGCAGCAGATCTTTGTTGCCGGCGACCTTGCCGACCCCCACGGCACACACCGCAAGTGTACGGACGCTGTGCTTGCTGCTCTCGACCTTGAGAAAGAGGACAAGGCAGCATGGCTCAAAGACTGCCGCGTGTGGATGTATCGTGGCGCATGGGCTGAGTGGGAAATAGAGAACATCGAGATGTGTGTGCCCATGAGTCCTGAGGAGCTGCGTGCAAAGCGCAACTCTATCCTCAAACACTCGTCGCAGATGGAGAGCGCACCGTTCCTTGGCAACGACGAGCGTCTGTTCTGGCAGCGCTCAGAAGACCGCAACCACGACACCGCCAAGCTCTACCACGACCTTGGCCTTGCATGCTACGAGGCCATGGAGGCCTTCGTAGAGTATGTGCCATAAGCCAACGGGGAAGAAAAAAATATCATCCTGTATAAAAATCGATCGGCCACATCTTTATCTGGAAGGGTAGGGATGTGGCTTTTTCGTGCCCATAAGAAAGGGATGACACGTTTCTTCTTGTTATCTCTTCATGCCATTTTTTCTTTTTATCTCCTCGTGCCATTTTTTCTTTTTATCTCTTCATGCCATCATTTCCCTTTTTATCTCCTCGTGCCATCTTTTTTCTCTTCTTGTTTTCCAAAAAGACATGATTTTGCTAAAATTTGAACCAATGTGGTATCTTAAGTCTGTAAATGCTGACGAAACATGAGAAAAGACGAGAAAGAAGTGGCGAAATACATTAAAAAATTATACAAATAAAACAAAAAATGTTATCTTGTGTTAAAACATTAAGATTTTATTACATTGTTTTTGCAGTTCTTATACATTAATTATACAGTTTGCAAACTGTAAGCAAAAGGAAAGAAAAAATATCAAAAAAAAAAAACGTACACTTTTAGTTACGGATTGATATTTGTCAAGTGCTTTTCTGTTCAAACTATGAAAATGGACTTTGAATTTGTGTGCGTAAACACACAGAAAACTAGATAAACAAGAATAATGAAAAGGAGGTTAAAAGAAGATCTAAGGAGGTAAAGGTAAAAAGAAGATTTAAGGATTATGAAGAATGTGAACGTGACAGAGGATAACATTCTTTGCGATAGATTCGTCCTTCGTCATTAATGTTTTTTTAACAAAAAGCATTTTTTTAGACAAACGGCGGCTATAAACGACAATAAAAGAAAACAAACAAAACAACATAATTTTTTAATAAGCATTTAGAGAGAGATTCTTATGGAAAAAAGACTAACAATGATTTTTGCCACTCTGTTCCTTTGTATAGGAATGGCGATGGCACAGAGTAAAGTCAGCGGAGTCGTTACGTCGGCAGAAGACGGCGAACCCGTGGTCGGAGCTTCCGTAAAGGTTGTCGGCACCAACACGGGTACCGTAACCAACATCGACGGACAGTTCCAGCTTCAGATTGCTGATGGCGCGAAACTTGAGATTTCGTACATCGGCATGCAGACAAAAACCGTGAAAGCAACCCCCAAGATGAAGATTGTGCTCGATCCCGATAACCAGTCGCTTGACGAGGTTATGGTTGTGGCCTTCGGTACCGCCAAGAAGAGCGCGTTCACCGGTTCGGCTGCTGTGGTCGATGCCAAGGAGCTGTCGAAAAAGGTCGCCACCAACGTGGCAGAGAGCCTCGTAGGATCGGTTGCCGGTCTGCAGCTGCGTGGACAGTCGGGTCAGCCCGGCACCTCAGCCGTTCAGGGCGACGACCCCTCTTCAGGTATAAAGATTCGTGGTATCGCCTCAATGTATGCTTCTACCAACCCTCTGGTCATCGTTGACGGCGCACCTTATCCCGGCAACCTTTCAAGCATTCCTTCAGACGACATCGAGAGCGTTACCGTGCTCAAGGATGCCGCTTCGGCAGCCCTTTACGGTGCGCGTGGTGCCGCCGGTGTAATCATCGTGACCACCAAGAGCGGCAAGAACCGCGACGCAGAGATCACGGTAGACGCAAAGTGGGGTGCCAACTCACGCGCCGTGCAGGACTATGACGTCATCACCGACCCCGCCGAATATTATGAGGCTGTCTATGCTGCCGCCTATAATAAGTCTTACTATGGTGAGGGCCTCTCGGCATCGGCTGCCAACATCGCTGCCAACAACACCATGCTCAAGGGTCTGGCTTATAACATCTACACCCTGCCCGAGGGCCAGCAGCTCATCGGTATGGACGGTAAGATCAATCCCGCAGCCACACTCGGCCGCACATACGAGAAGAACGGTGAGAAATATTACCTCACCGGCGACGACTGGAACAAGGCTGCCTACAAGACAGCGATGCGCCAGGAGTATAACATCAGCGCAAAGGGCTCTTACGACCGAGGCTCGTTCTATGCCTCTGCAGGCTACCTCAACGACGAGGGTATCATCGACAACTCAAGCTACGAGCGCATCAGCGCACGCGCCAAGGCCGACTACCAGGCAAAGAAGTGGTTGAAGCTCGGCGTCAACGCACAGTATGTTCACTCTGACACCAAGTCGAGCCCTAACCTCGACGAGAATATGGGTTCTGCCAACATCATGTATTTTGCTTCACGCATCGCTCCCATCTACCCCATCTACATCCGTAAGATGGGCGACGACGGCAAGCCCTACATCGCTACCGACAAGTATGGTCACCAGCGTTACGACTACGGTCTGCCCGCCGGCTACGGCATGACACGTCCGTTCATGGCAACAGGTAACCCCCTCGGCGCCAACCTGTACAACACCAACGACCTCGGTGTGAACCAGCTCAACGGCACATTCATCGCCGACATCAGCTTCACCGACTGGTTGAAGCTCAACATCACGAGCAACGTAAACTACAACACTGCTGAGCAGAGCATCTATACCAACTCGTTTGAGGGTCCTGGCTCTGGCGACAACGGTCGTCTGCAGAAAGGCAACACCAACACCCTGCGCACCAACAACACGCAGACGCTGACCTTCATGAAGAGCTTCGGCAAGCACAATGTTGACGCTCTCGTGGGTCATGAATATTACAAGCAGCAGGTCAAGTATCTCTATTCAGCAGCCAAGGGCGAGTTCTCACCCTACCTGCAGGAGATCTATGCATACGCCAACAAGTATGACGGTTCGTCTTATACTAACAACTACAACGTAGAGGGCTTCTTCGGCCGCGCACAGTATAACTACGACGGCCGCTACTTCGCTTCGCTCTCTTATCGTCGCGATGCCTCTTCTTACTTTGCCAAGGATCACCGTTGGGGCGACTTCTGGTCTGTAGGTGGAGCATGGATCATCAGCAAGGAGCAGTGGTTCAACGCTCCCTTCGTCGACGAGTTGAAGCTCAAGGCTTCTATCGGTCAGCAGGGTAACGACAACATCGGCGCCTTTGCCTACACCGACCTCTACACTCTCACCCCCAACGCCTCTAACAACGGCATGTCACCGTCGTTTGGTCGTATGGGTAACGAGAACATTACATGGGAGACAACGACCAACTTCAATGCTGGCGTGGAGTTCTCTCTCTTTAAGAGCCGCCTCACAGGTTCTATCGACTTCTACACCAAGAAGACCTCTGACCTGCTGTTCTGGTTGTCTATACCTGAGGGTCAGGGTACCCGTGGCTACTACGGCAACCTCGGCGACATACGCAACACCGGTATAGAGCTTGTGCTCTCAGCTGCTGTTATCCGTACAAAGGATATCGACTGGAACATCACCGCCAACCTCTCGCACAACAGTACGAAGATCCTGAAGCTGCCCGCAAGCAAGATCCAGGACAACGGTGGCTTCCGCGAGGCCATGGAGCCTCTGCGCATCCTGCCTATGTGGTACCGTGAGGGCGGTCCTCTTTACAACGCCATGCTGCCCGACTATGCCGGTGTCAACGAGAAGGGTGAGGCCCTCTACTGGGTCGATGCCAACATCGCCGAGGGCAAGGAGTCGCAGATCGCTGCTCATGAGCACTCTTACACCACTACCGACTACAGCAAGGCCAGCTACTATGAGCAGGGCTCTCTGCTGCCCAAGGTGTTCGGCGGTCTGTCTACCAACTTCCGCTACAAGAGCTTCGATGTGTCCATGACCTTCGACTACCAGATTGGCGGCAAGGTTTACGACAACCAGTATGCTCAGCTCATGCAGATGCCTATCACATCGGGTGAGAACTGGGGCGCTGCCATCCACAAAGACTGGGCAAAGGCATGGAGCGCCAACAACACGTCAAGCAACATTCCGCGTTGGCAGAATGGTGACAACTATGCCACCTCTCAGTCAAGCCGCTTCCTCACCAACGCCGGCTACTTCAACTTCCAGTCGTTCTCTGTAGGCTACACCCTGCCGAAGGGACTGATACCTGAGGTTAGCAAGATCCGCGTCTATGTGATGGGTGAGAACCTGGCCTTCTGGTCAGCACGCAAGGGTCTTGACCCACGCTTCTCATTCCTTGGCTCAGGTTATGTAGGCACCTACTCACCCATCCGCAACATCTCGGGTGGCATACAGGTAAGCTTCTAATTTATAGCTGTTGACGAGCGGCAAGCAACGCTTCTTGTTACTTGTCTGCTCGTTACAGAAAGCAAGTATTTCTTGTCTTGCTAAACAATAAAAACAAAAAAAACGAATTCACGATATGAACAAAAATATATTAGCTTTGGTTGCCGCCGCTCTGGTGGTCTCTACCTCGATGACAAGCTGTATCGAGGAGTATGAGCCGTCAAAAGGCTATGCATCTGGCGATCAGGTGTCGCAGGCTCCTACCGCTTACGAGTCGCTTGTGAGCGGTCTCACATCAACTCTTTCCGGAACATTTATCTATAGTGGCGATGACTACAATGCCGACGACTTCGGCTATCCTGCCATGATGATCAAGCGCGACATGATGGGTCAGGACATCGCACCGACAGACGCATCGGGAAGCGAGTGGTTCTCCACTCAATATACTGCCAGCGTGGCCCTCGGCCCGCAGTATGCAGCCTGCCAGATGCCTTGGACCTACTACTATGGTTGGATCAAGAGCTGCAACAACGTGCTCAAGAGCTACGGCGGCGAGAACGTGTCAGAGAACCATTACACAGGTGTGGGCATAGCTTATGCTCTCCGCGCAATGTATTATCTTGACCTCGTGCGCACTTACGGTGCCGAGACCTACGCCAAGAACAAGCAGGCCGAGACCGTGCCTATGGTCACGGAGGTCGACGCAGCCGACATCACGAAGAACCCGCGTATGACCAATGAGGCTGCCTTCGCCTTCATCCTCTCCGACCTTGACCAGGCAGAGAAATATCTCGCCGACTATCAGCGTTCTGACAAGACCACTCCCGACCTCAGCGTGGTGTATGGTCTGAAGGCTCGCGCCTACCTCACCATGGAGGATTGGCCAAACGCCGAGAAGTATGCCAAGCTCGCTATGGCTGGCTACAGCGTGATGACTGGCGCACAGTACACCGACTACGAGACGGGCTTCAACACACCTAACGACGCGTGGATGTTCTGCGTGCAGTATAAGGCAACCGACGACAACATCAAGTTTAACGATGCTGACTCGTCATGGGGCTCAAAGATGATCACCGAGAACGGCATGCTCGACAATCCTGATGCAAGCTGTGGCTATGCTGCCAACTATGGCTACCCGCTGTTCATCGACCGTCATCTCTACGAGACAATACCTGCAACCGACTGCCGCAAGAAGTGTTTCGTCGACTTCTCTGCCGATGATGCTACAACAAAAGACGAGCTTTACTCTATCCTCAGCGCCAACACACAGAACCCCCAACTGCTCGCCATGAACAAGCCTAAGTTCGGTGGTCTGGAGGTTAAGTTCCGTTCAACAGGCGGCTCACAGGGCCGTTACGACAAGTATGTGGGCTACTGCGTGGCTGTGCCTCTCATGCGTGTTGAGGAGATGAAGCTCATCGAGGCCGAGGCTGTAGGCATGCAGAGCGGCCGTCAGGCTGAGGGCATCTCTCTGCTCACCGCCTTCGCCAAGCAGCGCGATGCCAGCTACGAGTATGGCAAGCACAACGAGGCTTACGGCAACAGCGCTACCTCTGCCTTCCAGAACGAGATTTGGTGGCAGCGCCGCGTAGAGTTCTGGGGCGAGGGTCTGTCGATGTATGACATCAAGCGCCTGCAGAAGGGCATCATACGCAGCTATGAGGGCACCAACCACGTTGACGGTTACCAGTGGAACACCACCACAACGCCAAATTGGATGAACTGGTGCATCACCAACGGCGAGTGCAACTACAACACCTCTTGTACCAACAACCCGACACCGTCGGCACCTTCAGGCAACTCTCAGAAGTTTGTGTGGTAACCAACGGTCGTGAGACAATCGCTAAGGGTTAGCAACAAAATTGTTCAAACAAAAAATTGACAACAACGATGAAAAAATATATTTTTGGATTGATGGCAGTCGCTGCTGCGATGTTCATGACATCGTGCTCTGCCGATGAGGGCACAGAGCCAGGCAACGACTCAAAGGCTTATGTGATGACCAACACTTACAGTGTGGCTCCGCCGCTTGATGCCGATGCCGACTTTAAGGTGCGCGTGTCTACAAACTCTGCCACCGAGAGCGCATACATTCTGCTTGAGAAGCATGCCGACTATTCTAAGCACATTGCCGAGCTTGGACAGGAAGGCTACAACGACTTTGTGGTAAAGAACGGCGGCTTGGTGAAAGGAGTGAAAGGCCAGTCGGAGGTTGACACTCTGTTCTACGGCCTCAAGGGCGATTATATGGCCACTGTGGTGGCTGTGAACGCCAAGGGTCAGGCACAGGCTGCCGACAGCGTGTCGTTCAGCGGCATAACATGGAACAAGGTGTGCGACGGAAAATATTATTTCAATGCAGACGTAGCTCCAATTGTGGGCAAGGAGTCGGCCGACTGTGAGCTCGACGTTGATGCCAACAATCCTTCAAGCTACCGCATTAAAAACGTCTACGGACAGGGCTACAACGTGAAGTTTAAGAAAGCAAAGAACGGAAGCACCGATGAGCAAGGCAATGCGTTCAACTACATCTTGGTGCCCAAGTTCTCGACAGGTCTCACCTACAAGACGTTTGGCACCGTCTACATGACCGATGCCTACAGCTTGACAGGCTCGGCAGACAATCTTGACAACGGCATCTACGCCGACAACAGCCTCTTCATCTGTACCGTTTACTCGGTATCACAGGGCAACTTTTCGGTGTTGAAGTATGACAAGTTTGTGCCGAACAATTAAAAGGCTGTAGGGCTTCAAAACATTGTTTTAAGCCATTATTGAAAACTTATATTTATTCAGTTCTTTTTATTCTGAATAGATCTTCTAAATAACAATTGAGGACGGACTACCAGTGATGGCAGTCCGTCTTTTGGTATGCTCGGCATGAGCTTATTCTAATGGGTGTAAGTCCCTAACAAGCCC
>OLFV01001875.1_pt1 | contig 18037 bp, 15 predicted proteins | sample 1605551 | NCBI WGS metagenome assembly OLFV01 (sample SAMEA3888922, study PRJEB22519) | human gut metagenome | biome: human gut; feature: human-associated habitat; material: faeces | place: Denmark | collected 2011
CATCAAGTGCTACCTTGTAGTCATTGACAGTGGTCTGTGGATAGTAAGAATAGAAATCCACATCTCCATCTATCGGGAAGAAAATAGTCTTACCTCCAGAAATAGGTGAAAAGCCTATACTTCCATTTGACTGGTAGCAAACATTGTCAACTCCCTCTTTGATTGCATCTGCCGAGAGAGACTGATTTGTACCTGTCATGAAGATACCAATCCTGTCACCATCAGCCCAGGCTAAACCGGCAGCACGGGTGTTTACGCTGATACCACCAGTAAACTGCACGGCAACCTTATCGTTCTGGGTAGAAGGTACGGTGTCTTCTGTACTGCATGAAACAATTGCACCTGCCAAGAGTGCAAGGGCGAAGAACTTAGTCATCTTTTTCATCTTATAAACATTTTAAAAGTTATTATTATTTTATTTCTACTTCATTGTTGAGGTTCGTCCAACCGTTGATGGTAGCTTCCAGATTCATCTTTGGCTGCATTTGGTTGTAGTTGAGTCGCAACTCATACTTTCCTCCAACCTTCATCGCAGGAGCGGTGATGTCATACTCTTGCAAGGTCCCGTTAGGCAGCAAGAGACGGAGATAAACATGAGAGGCGGGGCTTCCCTGTATGGTCGGCATCAGTCGGATGACTTCCGATTTCAGGGTTGACTCAGTAGCCAAGATAGTAGGTATTTCCACTTCCGTTGGCTTTATGCTCGGCAACCCATAGTCGCCATCACCATTCTTCTGTGTAGGGAACAGACACCAGGCTGCATCTAATGCCTTACCACTCATCTCTGTACCTTTAGGTACATTCTCTATGATGATGGTCAGTTCGGCAAGCACGCTCTTCATAGGATTCTGCACCACATAGTTGCCTTCCTTGTTGTCTATCCTCACGTCGGCAACTCCGAAATAAGCATTATGCTTCACATCCTTAGGATTGGTCAAGCCTATCTGGATATTGTTCCAATTAGTCAAAGCCCTGGTCTGTTCACCGATAGTAAACGGCTCTGTGAGATTGGTGGCAGCCAAGATGCGATACGACCCTTCAGGAAGAACGAAGCGCTGACTTGCCACCTCCTTAGCACTACTATAATGTTTTTCCTCTACCAAGGAGCCGTCATCGGCATTGAATATCCAGAGCTTCACATCCTTCACTTCCGTACCTTGGTCGGCTTCATCTGCCCAAGTGAGCGATACTGACAAACCACCATCATCCTCACCATCATGAACATCATGGTCGCAACTTGCCAACAGGCATGGGACGCATAACAGCACCCATAACCAAATATTAAATCTTCTTTTTGCTTTCATTTTCTATCTTGTTTTATGGGTTACTTATGATTGTCTTTAGTCTCTACTCGGCGAGCCTTATCCGCATCTTGTGTGTCATCGCTACCATTTCCTATTGCAGTAATGCGACTTGCCTCTATGCCATTCTTCACAAGCCAAGTCTTTACGGTTTCTGCACGCTGGCGAGATATACGTTTGTTGACAGCCACGCTGCCTTTCGTGTCGCACCAGCCGGTCACCGTCACCTTCATATTCGGATTCTCCTTCAATGTACGTAGGATACCATTCAGCTTAGACAGCTCGCTCTGCTTGATGCCGATACTGTTGAAAGCGAAGTAGACGACGGGGAATGTCGCCTTCGGCTGTTCAACCACCTCTTGCTCTCCCACTCTTGTCGCAGCCTTTTCGGCTGTCTCATGCTGGAGGGTGGTCTCCTTAGGAGTGGTCTCCAGCTGCTGCACTTCAGGTTCTGTTGTCCTCACTTCGGGTTCTGCTATCGGCGTTGTTTCCACAGCCACGTTCTTCTTTTTAGCCTTTGCGAAGCTTATCCCCAACCTTATGCCACTCTCCCATACAAAGTTGTTCTTATGCAGATGCTCCGGCATTGCGTCCATACGTTCGCCAGTAAGACGAGTCAAACCGGAATAGATGGCCAATTTCAGGCATGAAGTCAGTTGATAACCAACCTGCAAGTCTGCACCATAACCCAAATGCCAGTTGGTAGAACCTTTCATTACCTTGACATCATCGGCTATAGTCTGGATATCAGCCTTGGTCGTTACTGCATATATATGAGGTGAAACTGCCAAATCCCATCGGCTGTTAGCTGTCTTATGGAACAACCCAAGGAGATTAACGTTCACTCTTGCTCCGTATCTGCCCATCCTGACATGGCTTTTCAGATTGGCATACTCCCAACTGTCCATGCCTAAGACACCTGCCTTGTAAAGCACACCGTCGCTACCCAACCAATAGTTACGTTCTACGCAGCAGTCTTGTGCAGACATATTTACCTCTCCATACTTGGCAGATAACTCTGCCGAGAATATGGGGTTGAAACGATAGCCGCCATATAAGCCGGCAGCCCAACCGAGGTGAGTCTTGTCGTGTCCGAAACTTGAGAAAGTAGAGAAACCGAAAGGCATTCCACCTTCTACTCCGACGTACCAGCCTTGCGAAATAGTCTTTCCGTCTTCTTTTACTTCTGCTTTCACAAAAGCAAATGGAAGAATAAATGCAAGCATTGCGACCAGCAACCGATTTTTTGTTGTTAAATGATTTACCATATTATTTCGTTTATTTTTTTCATTCCAGGAAATACAAGAGGTTTGTCAGAAAGATAAATATGGATGCCAACAGCAAAAAGATATAAAAGCGTTCTCTCTTGATGAAGTCACGAAAGCTATAGCGAGCCTTCCAATGATTCTCAAGATACATCCTGTACTCATGTATCATGGCATATCCGAAGATAATACATAATATGAGTACAAACACCCCGATGATGATCAGGGCTAACTCTATCCTTGGCATAGTTTCTATTATTTCCTTCATGTTGCAAATATAGTGTATTGCCCCGAAAGAAGGTGCAGTTTTTCACTGTTCAAGTGTCGCATTCATACCAAAAAGGTGTCGCATTCCTATGAATACGACACCTTTTTGGCTGCTTCTCGATAAAGATTTTGCTTTTTCTTTGGTATTTTACGAAAAATGGTTATACTCAATTTGAATCATTTTGTGCTGCATCTGTAGATTGGAAGCCTCTCCATTCTGTAGGCGAACAGCCTTCTTTTGTCTTGAAGATTCGGTAAAGATGAGTGCGACAAGAGAATCCACACTCGGCTGAAATGATGTCGTTGCTATAATCTGGACATTCCAACATCATCTTCTTTGCAGCGTTGAGACGTATCTCGCTGAGCCATATTCGGAAGTTAGAGTGCAAGCATTGATCGAAAAACAGGCTCAATTCGTTCTTTGATATACAAAGTGTACGAGAAAGCGTCAACATATTTACGTTGCTGTCCTTATAGCCTCCATTCGCACACCACTCATCAAGCTTTTGCTGTACGAATACTCTACGCTCCTCCGAAATCGGGTTCATACGCTTTGTGGTAGCCTCCCGCGGGCTTTTCTGCCCATCCGAAAAAGGATTTCCCCCCCCGATGCTCCACACTCCACATTCGGCTTTACCGATTCCTCTTCATTATACAGGAGTTCTTCTGTTGGAATATAACTGCTGCCAAGAGCGATAAATGTAAGGTTGAAGAACAACAAGGCAAGCAATATGGCAGGACCTACTATATATAATAAGGTAGTAGAAAAGATGGCAATCGGCATAGCGAGAACTGCGAGCCAGAGAATGACTACACTTGCACGCGAATATCTCACGTAAGGCAACAAATCCGTTGCCGCCATTGTCTCCAACATATTTTTACGCCTAATCATCTCCTGAATAATCATGTATATGCAATAGAAAACACTTACGCAAAACAGAGTCAGCATCAGATAAAGCCCCTCTCTGATATACAGGCTATGATGAAGACTGATACCCACGCAAAAGACCACAATGATGGCAGCATAAATGCCACTACACATCAGTATCATCTTTCTGAGGTTGGAACGTGTGGTCTCTATGTTGTAGATACCTAAAGAGACAAGCGAGAAGCAGGGCGTATAGACGAGAATGTTGATGACCGCCCCAAGACTGTCGTCAGCAGCACGGAATCCGAAAACCATCTGCACCGCATATTGTATCGCCAGTCCTATCATGGCGACAACGATCATCCACCGTGAACGCTCATACCGCTTGTTCTCCCATCTTACATGAAGATGAGAGAGCCCCACAAACAGCCCGTTGATAAGCATGAATATGAAACATGCAAACTGAAGTAGAAATAATGAATCCATACGCTTCTATTCTTTTATTCACCCTCTCCGCTCGGCTCTGCCGCGTGGAGAGCAGGAACATCCTCACCACTCTTTTTAGTACCACTGCACGGCATTGCTATACCCCGAACGCTTGTCATACTTGAGCGCATCCGTAAGCGTAGCAGCGTTACAACGGAACGAGAAGTTATAACTCGTGTACGGTGCAAGCACTACGGAGCACGCCATGTTGAAGCAATGGAGGTCGCGCTGCAGCGAAGCTGTGGTCATTGAGAGCTTGTTTTGGTCGAAGTCGTAACCGCTCGAGAACGAGATGTTCCAGCCGTCGCTAAGCCGCAAGTTACCGCTCACGTTCAGGTTCTGCGAGAACTTGTACGGATAGCGCATCGTCTTCGTATTGAACTTGCCACCCGTGTTCTCGCGCATCGTGATGCCATAACCGAACGTCAGCGACCACGGCATATTGAAGCGCATGTAGCCGTCAGCATCCGTTTCAGCCTTGCCACCCCCACTCTTCTTGCGCGTGCTGCGCTGGGCGTTCACCATCGTATCGTCCACGTTCGACTCCACGTCGGTGTCGATGCCTTCCTCGTCGTCTTTTCCGTTACGCTTCTTGCGCTCCTTGTCGTCGCCACCGCCGAACCATTTCTTAATCTTGTCTGGCGTAAGCGTGAACGAGAAGTTCTGCGATGTACCCTGGAAGCGTCCGAACTTGCCCATGCCCCAAAGCGTGTGGTTGCCCACGTAAGGACGACCATTCTTGTCAAGCTCGTAGGCATACGACGCAAAGACAGCCGTCATGTTGAACGTGTAGTTCTTCCACCACTTCAAGCGGATACGCATAGTGAGGTCGGAAAGCGGTTTCTCCTTCGCAGCCATATTGTAGCTCATCGACAAACCCAACTCGTCGATAATACTAAGCTTCTTGAAACCCGTTGAGTCCTTACTGCTCTTCACCTTCATCTCCACATTGTTCGAGAGGTCGAATGCGATGTTGCCCGTTTTGCCTTTGCCCGGCACGCCGAAGAGCTGATCCTTATAAGGCGAGTATTCCACCAAGTCCACCGAACCGTCAGCATTCGTACGCTGATAAGTCTTGTAGTAGCCATAGCGCGACGCACTGAAATCGGGTGCATAACTGAAGCTCACACTCGGAGTCAGCACGTGGCGAATAGCCTGAATCTTATCGCCGAATATCTTACGGCTCGGCATATAGAAACCATAAAGCTTCGTCGACGCACCGATAGACATACTATAGTTGTACACGTTGTTGAAACCGTATATAGTGTCGCACACCTCGCGCTGCGCACCAGCATCCCACGAGCGCATCACCTTGTGCGTGTACATGCGGTCCTGGAAGTTGAACGACGGCGAAATGTTGATATAGTTGAACAGCGTGAAGTTGCCGCTGATAGGTATCGAGTGGTTCCAGCCGTTGCGCCAGTCCTTTATCAGATTGGAATGCAGCAGCTTATCCTCTTTCGTGTTGATGCTGTTGGAGATGTGACCCGTGTACGACATTGAGATCTTCTCGTACCAGCGCTCGTCGCCCGCAGCGTGTTTACGCTTGAACGGGTAGAAACGCGAGAGCGAGATGTTGAGGTCGGGCAATGTCATCGCAATCGACGAGTCGCGCATGTTCTGCGAGAGGTTGGCTGTGGAGCTCAGCGACAAACCGATACTCGAGAACGTTGTGCTCCACGACACAGATGATGTGCGTGTCGACTGCGTGAGGGTCTGCGGATTATAGAGCGAGCTGAGGTTGTTGCGCTCGTAGCTCGACGTAGCGAAGTTGACGCTGGCAGAGAGCGAGCTGTAAGGGTTTGCCTTCTGATCCTGGCGATGGCTCCACTGTATCTTGAAACTTTTCTGACGGGTGAAGTCGGGCATTCCCTTGTCGCCCGTCTGTGTGTTCTGAAAACTTGCATAGAAGCTGCCACTGAAGCGATAGCGCTTGGTGTAGTTCATAGCAGCGGAGAGTCCCCACGAGCCTTTTGTGTATATCTCGCCGAGAAGTTTCAGGTCCATCTTGTCGCTGATGGCGAAGTAGTAGCCGCCGTCGCGCAGATAGAAGCCGCGGTTGCTCTCGTCACCGTATGTAGGCATGATGAAGCCGCTCGAATAGCTCTTGGTGAACGGGAAGAAGCCGTAAGGAATGGCAAACGGCAGAGGCACGTCGGCAACCACAAGATAAGCAGGTCCGAACACCACTTCCTTACCAGGGCGCACCTTTGCACGCGAAAGAGCTATATAGAAGTCGGGGTGCTCGGCATCGCAAGTGGTATAGCGGCCGTGCTGAAGGAAGATGTCGCCGTTCGGACTGCGCTTCGATATCTCGCTACGCAGGAAGCCGTCCTCCTGCTGTGTGTACACGTTGCTGATAAGGCCTTTCTTTGTCTTGAAGTTGAACGCCATGGTGTCGCTCTCGTACTTGTCAGAGCCCATGGAGAACACGGGTGTGCCGAAGAGTGTCATGCCGGTGGTGTCTGCCTTGTCCTTGGCTCCGGTAGCGTGTACTAAGGATGAGTCGAGACTCATGTGTATGCGCTCGGCAGCGAGGTCCATATTCTCGTATTTCACGGTGGAGCTGCCATAGAGACGTGCAGTCTTCGTGACGGCATCGTACACGAGAGAGTCGTTTGCCGAATAGTTTACTGGAGAGTTGATGCCTCCCGCACGCTGGCGGTTGATTGAGTCGAGGCGTATGGAGTCGTCGATAGCCTTATTGTGGTGGTAGATAGCGAGTTGCAGAGAGTCCATCTTGGTTGTGTCAACGCCCAATGCGAGCGTTGTGTCAACAGTAAGAGTAAGCATAGTGTCGTTAGCCGACAACGAATCGCGCAAAATGGTATCCGCAATATCACTTATCTCTATTGAGTCGCGAAGAACTTTCGCTCTCTTCTTGCGTTGCTTAGAGGGTGCGTCAGCACTTGCCATCACAAACATGATGGCGCAAAGCAATAGGGCTATAGCTGTCTTTGTTCTCAATTTGAATAATGTTGGTTCTTGTTGTTTACTTCTCTGGCTCAAAGAGTTCCTTCATCTTGCGGAACCGTGCCAATGTGTCGCCACCGAACTTGGCGAGCGAACGTTCTGCCTGTTCAATGGTCTTCTCGCGGTCGAGATGTGTTTTCGAGTAGAACTTATCGGCATAGCAGATAAGTTTCTCCTCTATCGTTTCGGGCTGCAAGTCGTGATGTGGCAATGGCAGATCTTGCGAAACGATGTCGTCGAGGGTCAGTCCGGCGCCGGTATGACGCTCGCAGACGCGGGCGTAACGCTCTGGCAATCCCTCACTGCGCAGCATTTCAGCACCACAGACACCATGACGTATGTACGGCTCCGTGCCGTGACACTCTATACCTGGGGCATCTACACGAATGATTCCGATGTCGTGAAGCATCGCAGCCTGCTCTACAAAGTCGCAGTCGATATGCAGTTCGGGATGTAACGAAGCAATCTGCAGCGCACGTTGCGCTACAGATTGGCTATGAGTGAGTAGGATATGACGCAACGCATCACATCCTACGTAGTATTTGTCGATTATTTGCTTATACATATATTTTTACTCGTGCTCGCGCTCGATGTATGCAATCACGTCGCCCTTCTGTACCTTTGAGCCACGCTTTGCGTTGATTTCAACGAGCTTGCCACCAAGAGCAGCCGGCACCTCTACAAACTCGCCCCAAGGAGCCTGGATGTAGCAGAGCACATCGCCCTCCTTGTACTCCTTGCCGATGAACGGCTCTACAGTAGGTGCGCACTCGCCCTCGCCTGAGAACTCCCAGAAGATGTCACCCTTAACCGGAGCAACAACAGCGTCTGCCTTAGCGTGCTTGTAAGCACTGAGTTGCTCGGGAGAGAGGTTCGCACCGAGTTTGGCATCCTTGAGCTTCTGAAGGTCGGCGAGGAAGTTCTTCTTAGCCTGACCGCTCTTGTAGTTGCGATACTGCTCAGGGTGCATAGCGAGCTCGAAGAGTTCTTCGTCGTCCTGACCGCACTCCCATCCGTTCTCTGCCATCTCCTTGCGGAAGTCGTCGAGAGCGTCGGTGAGAAGTGTATGAGCGTCAACATCGGTAAACTCACGACCCTGCTTCTGTGCAAGCTCTACGAGCTCTGGGTCGATAGTTCCGGGGATCTTACCCGACTTGCCGAGAATCATACCCCACATAGAGTCGTCCATCATTACGAAGCGTCCCTTGCCCTGCTCGAGAGTGAGGAGGTTCATAAGGGCGATGTTCTTCACGTACTGTGAGAACGGTGTTACCAATGGAGGGTAGCCTACGCGTGGCCATACGTATTCCACCTCGTCGAAGAGCTTGATGAGGAGGTCGTCCATGGAGAGTTCGTCAAGGCCGTTCTTCTTGCGCACGTTGTTAATAGTGGTACGCATACCGCCGAGGTCAGCCATCATTGAACCCATCATACCGCCAGGCAGACCGCAACCGAGGAGGAGCGAAGACATGATCTTGTTGCCTGGGTTGATGAAGTAGCCGAGCCACTCGTCGATGAACTCCTGGGTCATGGCACGAGCCTTCATGTATGCGCTCATGTTGATTTCGGGAACGTCGAAGCCTTCGTTCTTCAACATGCTGATAACAGAGATAACGTCCGGATGCACCTTACCCCATGACAACGGCTCGATAGCTGTATCGATGATGTCGGCACCGTTCTGGCAAACCTCAAGGATTGAAGCCATTGAGAGACCAGGACCTGAGTGACCGTGATACTGGATGATGATTTCAGGATACTTGTCCTTGATCATCTTTGTGAGTTTGCCGAGGAATGCAGGCTGACCGATACCAGCCATATCCTTCAAGCAGATTTCCTCTGCGCCGGCAGCGATAAGCTGATCGGCAATGTTCATGTAGTACTCCAGAGTGTGAACCGGAGAGTTGGTGATGCAGAGAGCACACTGCGGAGTCATGCCGCCTTCCTTTGCCCACTTGATGCTCGGAATGATATTGCGAACGTCGTTCAGACCGTCGAAGATACGTGTGATGTTTGTACCCTGCTTTGCCTTCACCTTGTACATGAGGGCGCGAACGTCGTCAGGCACGGGGTACATACGCAGAGCGTTAAGACCACGGTCGAGCATGTGGGTCTTGATACCTACCTCATTGAAAGGCTTGCAGAAAGCGCGTACTGCATCGTTTGGATTCTCGCCTGCGAGAAGGTTCACCTGCTCGAAAGCTCCACCGTTGGTCTCAACACGGGCAAAGCAACCCATATCGATAATCACGGGAGCAATGCGCTCCAACTGGTCTTTGCGTGGCTGGAACTTGCCAGAAGACTGCCACATATCTCGATAAACGAGACTGAACTGGATTTTCTTTTTCATCTCTATTAGTTGATTTTTTATTGTTCGTATAACGCAATTTGAAGAGATAGCGTGACTTTAAGCCACTGCACACCTCTTCAAATATGCAAAATTAGAGAAAAAAATTCAATTACTCAGTAATATCAACGCTTTTTTAGTAAATATTAGAGCTGAATTTCTATTACTTTGTCAACATCTGTGGGCACTTCGTCGAGAGAAATCAGCACGCCACCGTCGCATTTCTGTGTCTTCACAGCCTTGCGTGTGGCGAAGTCGACAGCCTTGCGAATCTTCTTCGAGCCGATAGGCAGGAAGAGTGAGCGGTCCTGCAAGTTGAGAATATGCACAAAGAGACGGTTGTCCTTCTGTGTTGTCACACCCCAATCGTGCGGAGCAACGAGTCCGCCACGTGTGCCGTAGATTGTCTCGCCATAAACCTTCATCCACTCGCCCATCTCTTTCAGGCGCTGCACAGCAACCTCAGGCAGACAGCCGTCTGGCTGAGGACCGATGTTCATAAGCAAATTGGCGTTGCGTCCGGCAGCGTTCACGAGATAATGAATGAGAGTCTTGGTAGATTTATAGTTCTGGTCAGTAATCTTGTAGCCCCACATGCCGTTCATGGTCTCGCAGGTCTCAAGCGGAAGTTTGCTGATTGCTTGACCCGACAGACCGGCAGTATTCTCGCCTGGAAGGTCGCGTTCGAACATCTGGAAGTCTTCGCCGTCGAACGGCTGAGAGTGGTGGTTGTTGCCGATAAGGCAAGAGGGCTGCAGCTTATGTATGAGCGCATACTGCTCAGGCAAGCGCCAGTCGAACGACGGATTGATATCCTGATCCCACCAGCCGTCGAACCAGATAGCGTTCACCTCGCCATAGTTGGTGAGCAACTCTGTGAGCTGATTGTTCATGAACTGATAGTAGCTGTCCCAGTTCTGCGCCTCTTTCGGGCGGCCAGTGCCAAGACCGGTGCGTCCGAGCGGTGCGTCCTCGCGTCCCCAGTCGATGTGCGAGTAGTAGAAGTGCAAACCGATGCCCTGACGATGACACTCGTCGGCAAGTTCCTTCACGACGTCGCGCTTGAATGGCGAAGCGTCAACGATGTTATAGTCTGAGTATTTCGTATGGAACATTGAGAAGCCCTCGTGGTGGCGTGTTGTGAAGCAGATATACTTTGCACCGGAAGCCTTGATTGCTGACACCCACTCGCGTGCACTGAACTTTGAGGGATAGAAACCACCTGCAAGCTTGGCGTATTCCTTGTAGTTAAGATTGTTGTTTGTCATTGTCCACTCGCCGGTAGCGAGCATACTGTAAAGTCCCCAATGGAGGAAGATGCCGAACTTAGAGTCTTGGAAATGAGAGCGTGCTGCGAGGTTGCCTTCTGTTGGCACATACTTGTTCGCAACAGCCTTGTCGGCAGCGGTTCCGGCTGTGCTGTTAGCAGCATTTTCGGCAGAAACGCTGGCAGACATTGCAAGTGCAAACATCACTGTACAAAAGATTTTCTTCATACTTATTACATTAATTTTTAGGTAGTTACTATATACGAGAAAAGGTGCAGTTGCCCACAACTGCACCTAACGATGTTATTATCCACGCAAATCGTGCTCCTCAAAACGACGTTCTGCGAGCTTTTCATACTTTGTTCCTGGCTTGCCGTAGTTGGCATAAGGCCATATAGAAATGCCTCCACGCGGAGTGAAGAGACCAGTCACCTCGATATACTTAGGATCCATAAGCTTCACGAGGTCTTTCATAATGATGTTCACGCAGTCCTCGTGGAAGTCGCCATGATTACGGAAGCTGAAAAGGTAGAGCTTCAAGCTCTTGCTCTCCACCATCTTCACGTCCGGCACATACGATATGCGTATCTCCGCAAAGTCGGGCTGACCGGTAATCGGACACAGTGATGTGAACTCCGGACAGTTGAAACGCACCCAGTAGTCGTTGCCCTGATGCTTGTTGACAAACGTCTCAAGCACTTCCGGCGCATAGTCGTCACGATACTTTGTCTTCGCTCCGAGTGCCTGCAAGCCTTCGTCGCGGCGATTATCTGAATTTGTTGCCATTTATATACTTATTATATATACTACATTTTATATATACCACATTTTAAAGCACATTAACCTCTGAACGTTGTCTTAAATATTGAATATTCGCCAGATGCTATAATTCATTCCGGTATCGAAGTTGTCCTCGCCCTCGAACTTCTTTGTCCAGCGCACCACGCGTATGGTAAGAGGCAGAACGATTATCTCATAGAGTGTCTTAAGCACTACCTGCGAAATCATAAGCACGGGCAGTTCCTTCATCGGGATAACTCCTCCGAGCGCAAGCGGGAAGAAGATAATCGAATCGGCTGCCTCGCCGTACACCGTACTGAGTATAGCGCGAGCCGAGAAGTTCTTGCCGCCCGACGAGAGTTTCATGCGACTCATAACGTAAGCATTGACGAACGAACCGACGATGAACGCTAAGAATGATGCGAATGCGATACGTGGCGCAAGACCGAACACAGCATGAAAGCCTTCTTCGTTATGCCAGTAAGGCGCAGCGGGCAGTATGTCGCACAATGCTCCGAAGAGGACAAATAGAAAATTCATAGCGAAACCCAACCATATCAGCAATCGGGTTTTTCCATAGCCCCATACCTCACAAACGCAGTCGTTGATGATGTACGAAACGGGGAAGACGATTAATCCGCCTGTTACACTAATCGGACCTAACGCAATTTGCTTTGTCTCAAGCACGTTTGCCGTAATAAGACAAACGCAGAAAAGCGTACTGAAAAGCAAAAACAGCACACTCACGGTTTTCTTGTTTTTCTGCATAATCTTGTTTTTTAAGAGGTTTAGCAAGCACTCTATATAATATAATGTATATAGTAAACGATACTGCTACATTTATTTACGGCTGCAAAATTACTACTTTTTAATGAGAACGCAAACAAAAACACGGAGTAAATAGCAATAAAGAACGAGGAGCTACGCCGAAACGAATGGTTTCTGCGCAGCTCCTCGCTATAATGAAAATAAATATTGCGATGTAGTTTAGAACATCTTTGCAGGATAAACACCCTCGTCGGCAAGTTTCTGGAACTTAGCCACTACGTCCGGACGATCCTCCGGATAGGTCACGCCGAACCACTTAGATGTAGTGTCGAGCACCTCGCAAGTAGCGGTGCCGTCGTGGATGAGCTTGTCTACCATCAATGGGATGAAGAACTCACTCTTAAGGTTCTCCATGTTCTTCGGGTCAGAGAGGAACGCCTTGAAGTACTCCTCACTGTGCTTGAAGTAATCAGGTGTAAAGCCCCAGAAGTTCATAGATACCGGTGTTGTGTCAGGAATCTCTACCCATGTTTCGTTGTCGTCAGCAAGATATTTAACAACGCCGTCGAAGCGCTGAATCTTGGTGCGCTCTACAACAGATGTCAGGTGATGATGTTCATCGTTCTCACATACGCCACGGCTTACAGTGCCACTCTCAGAAAGAGTATTACCTACGCGGAAACCGACCATAGCATACTTACCAGTAGAACCCTCTGGCAACTCGCTGAGCCACTTGCCCATTACACGGAATGCGTCGCGGTCGTAGAAGTCGTCACAGTTGAGCACAGCGAACGGCTCATTGATAACGCTTGCACCCATCATCAGCGCATGGTTAGTACCCCAAGGTTTTGTGCGACCCTCAGGACATGTAAAGCCCTCGGGCAGTGCGTCGAGGCTTTGGAACACGAGCTCGCAAGGGATGTGACCTTCATATTTAGAAAGAACAATGCGACGGAAGTCGTCCTCAAAATCCTTACGGATAACGAACACAAGCTTGCCAAAGCCAGCATTGATTGCGTCGTAGATACTGTAATCCATGATTGTCTCACCGTGAGGACCGAGCTCGTCGAGCTGCTTCAGTCCGCCGTAACGGCTTCCCATACCTGCAGCGAGGAGGAAAAGTGTTGGTTTCATAACTCTGATATTTGTTTAAGTTAATTTATATTGACTTTCGATTATTATTAATCTGAACGCAAAAGTAACAAAATCGAATGAAATAAAAAAATTATTGATAGTATAAAATTGCGCACATCACTGAAAAATCGTAACTTTGCACGATACTATATCATAATGTAACGAAAGAAAGAAACAGAAAAAGTCTAAATATATGGCAATTACAGAAGAAAAGACAGTAGAAGAGAAGAATTTGAGTTTCGTAGAGCAGCTCGTTGAGCAGGACCTCGCTGAGGGCAAGAACGCCGGACGCATACAGACGCGTTTCCCGCCAGAGCCTAATGGTTATCTGCACATCGGACACGCTAAGGCTATCTGCATGGACTTCGGCGTGGCTGAAAAGTACAATGGAGTGTGCAACCTGCGCTTCGACGACACCAATCCTACAAAGGAGAACAACGAGTACGTTGAGAACATTCTCAACGACATCTCTTGGCTCGGTTTCAAATGGGGTAACATATACTATGCTTCCGACTATTTCGAGAAGCTTTGGGACTTCGCTGTGTGGATGATCCAGAACGGACACGCTTACATCGACGAGCAGACTGCTGAGCAGATTGCTGAGCAGAAGGGCACACCTACCACTCCGGGCGTTGCTTCGCCTTACCGCGACCGCCCCGTTGAGGAGAGTCTCGAGCTGTTCAACAAAATGAACACTCCGGAGGCTGTGGAAGGCAGCATGGTGCTACGTGCAAAGCTCGACATGGCTAACCCGAATATGCACTTCCGCGACCCGATCATCTATCGCATCATCCACACTCCACACCACCGCACAGGCACGAAGTGGCACGCTTATCCGATGTACGACTTCGCTCACGGACAGAGCGACTTCTTCGAGGGTGTAACCCACTCTATCTGTACACTCGAGTTCGTACCTCACCGCCCACTCTACGACAAGTTCATCGACTATCTGAAGGAGATGCGTGGCGAGACAGAGAATCTGCACGACTTCCGCCCGCGTCAGATCGAGTTCAACCGTCTGAACCTTACATACACAATGATGTCGAAGCGCAAGCTCCTGGCTCTCGTTGAGGAGAAGTTCGTGTCGGGTTGGGACGACCCGCGTATGCCGACACTCTCAGGTATGCGTCGCCGTGGCTACTCGCCCGAGTCAGTACGCAAGTTCATCGACTCAATCGGCTACACCAAGTTCGACGCTCTCAACGACATGGCGCTGCTCGAGGCTGCCGTTCGCGAGGACCTGAACAAGCGTGCGCTGCGCGTGTCTGCCGTGCTCAACCCTGTTAAACTCGTCATCACCAACTATCCTGAGGGTCAGACTGAGGAGATGGAGGCTATTAACAACCCGGAGAACGAGGCTGACGGCACACACACCATCACCTTCTCGCGCAATCTTTGGATCGAGCGCGACGACTTCATGGAGAATGCTCCGAAAAAATTCTTCCGCATGACTCCGGGCAAGGAGGTACGTCTGAAGAACGCCTACATCGTGAAGTGCACAGGCTGCACAAAGGATGCCGAGGGCAACATCGTGGAGATTCAGGCCGAGTACGACCCGATCAGCAAGAGCGGCCTTGAGGGTGCCAACCGCAAGGTGAAGGGCACACTCCACTGGGTATCTGCCGACCACTGCCACAAGGCTCAGGTGCGCGTTTACGACCGTCTGTTCTGCGTTGGGAACCCGTCGGCTGACGAGCGCGACTTCCGCGAACTGCTCAACCCGGAGAGCCTCAAAACTATCGAGAACTGCTACGTTGAGGACTACGCTGCCGACTGCAAGCCGGGACAGTATCTGCAGTTCCAGCGCATCGGCTACTTCATGGCAGACCTCGACTCTACAGCCGAGAACCCCGTGTTCAACAAGACTGTGGGTCTGAAGGACGCTTGGGCAAAGCAAAACAAGTAAAACTTTGATGGAGAAAAAAGAGAATTATTTCAACAGTCCCGAATTTCAAGAGACACTACACCGATACGAATCGTCGCTGCAAGAAGACCATCCAGAGTACTTCGGCAGCGACGAACTGTCGGACATTGCTGAATATTACTATGACAGTGGCAAGAGAAAGGAAGCTGTTGACGTTCTTGACTATGCCATCCAACTACACCCAGGAGCAGCTATGCCATTGGTGTTCAAGGGACGCATAGCTCTTATCGACAATAAAGACATCGACACAGCGCAACACTACGCTGACATGATTTCCGACCAGCTCGACCTCGACTGTCTTTATCTGCAAGCCGAGATTATGATTACACGTGGCAATGTTGAGGAAGCTGATAACTTCCTTAACAATGCGATGCACCAGATTGACGAGGACGACGTGCCCGACTATGTACTCGACATAGCTACTATTTTTATCGATTATAACCAACCCGACATAGCAGCCAAGTGGCTTGCCATGAGCGACGAGGATGACCTGCTCGACTATCGTGAGGTGAAAGCACGCATTGCTTTCGCCAAGGGCGACTACGAGCAGAGCGAACAGATATTCGAACAGCTGCTCGACGAAGACCCTTACTCGGGCAAGTACTGGAACTCACTCGCCGTAACGCAGCTCATGAGCAACCGCATCAACGACTCGATAACGTCGAGCGAATACTCCATAGCTATCGACCCCGAGGACGAGGAGGCACTGCTCAACAAGGCTAACGGTCTGTTCTCGCTTGGCAACTTCACCGAGGCAATGGACTACTACCAGCGTTTCCTCAAACTCTGTCCGGAGGAGGGTGCTGCATATATGTTCGTAGGCAACTGCCTGCTCAACATGGGCAGACCGGAGGAGGCTATGCCGCAGTACAACAAGGCGTTGGAGTGTTTCAAGAAATACAATATTAGTACATCGGAAGTGAACCAATGTCGTGCATTCACTCTCTCACAACTCGGACATATAGAACAGGCACTCGAATGTCTTGCCGAGACCGACAACGACCCCGATTGCAACCATAGCGAGATAAACGTAATACGTGGTCATATCCTCTTAGAGCATGGTAGAGTGAAAGAAGCAATAAAGAGTTTCGTTGAAGCCTTGCAAGCCACTCACTTCTCTCACGAGATTTTCTTCCGCATAGCCATCTCGGTGTACGACTGTGGCTACCCCACCATTGCCTACCGTATGTTCAAAACCTATCACGAAGCGCACCACAATCCAGGCGACGAGGGTGCGGCCTACCTTGCTTCGTGCTGCCGACAGCTGCAGAAGCGTGACGAATACTTGAAGTATCTCAACATAGCCTGTCAGCAGAACCCGTCGGAAGCGCGCAAGGTGCTCGGCGAATACTTCCCCACGGGCATGGACCCGAAGGATTACTTCGACTATGAAAAAGTAAAAGAGTAAAGTAGGTGGTATGGGCATCCTGCCCATACCCACGCACCCACAAAAAGCATATCTTTAAAAATAAAAGAGTAAAAAGAAATGAATACAGCAGAGCTTTTCCTTTGGATCCTCGACAACCTCAACTATTGGGTTGTCACCATGTTTATGGCTATCGAGAGTTCATTCATCCCATTCCCGTCCGAGGTGGTTGTTCCGCCGGCAGCATGGAAGGCTATGGACCCTGACAGCGGCATGAGCTTTGTGCTCGTCGTGGTGTTCGCCACAATCGGTGCCGATCTCGGTGCGCTCATCAACTATTACCTTGCCAAATGGCTCGGCAGACCTATCATCTACAAGTTTGCAGACAGCCGTATCGGACACATGTGCCTCATCGACCGTGCAGCTGTAGAGAAAGCCGAAGCGTTTTTCCGCGAACATGGTGCCACCTCAACATTCTTCGGACGCCTCGTGCCGGCTGTACGCCAGCTCATCAGCATCCCTGCTGGCCTCTCTGGTATGCACGTAGGCAAGTTCCTCCTCTACACCACTCTCGGCGCAGGCGTATGGAACACGGTGCTCGCCATGATCGGTTGGGGCATCTACAAGTACACCAACCTTAAGACCACAAAGGATGTTTACGAGCAGGCTCTGCAGTACAGCCACGAAATCGGCTACGTTCTGCTCGCTCTCGCCGCCCTCGTCGTCGCATTCCTTGCGTACAAGGGATTGAAGAAAACAAAATAAATTGCATGTACCGTTTTTGCACCTAATGGTTTGAAAGAGTCGTTTAACGAAAACGAAAACGACATTTGAAACGAGCGTTGTCTATACTATAATTAAACATAGAATGCACCCCTAAAGGTAGGGTGTTCAAAATCCTCATAATTCCTATGTCCAATTTGTCCCCCAAATATCCACCTAACTAACAGTAAATCAATAAACTGCATTTTTTAAATCGTGCAGGATTTCCATTCCTATACATTATGCATATAATTGTTGCAGAATATCAATGAGTTATGACGTTTATTGGGTCAAAAATCGTGCAGAAAAAATTGCGGATTTTGAACACCCTACCTGTAGGGGTACACGAACAAAGTTTTGAAATGAATTGGGTTGAATACTTCTTTCCATAATATTCGCATATAGATGCAAGGCAAGCACCCCACATTACATTGAATCTTTTTGCTTTATAAAGGGGAAGCGTTTCATTTTATTTACTTATCTGTGGTGTATTAAACTTACCTAAACCGGTATTGTCTTTACTTGATTCTA
>OLFV01001879.1_pt1 | contig 17984 bp, 23 predicted proteins | sample 1605551 | NCBI WGS metagenome assembly OLFV01 (sample SAMEA3888922, study PRJEB22519) | human gut metagenome | biome: human gut; feature: human-associated habitat; material: faeces | place: Denmark | collected 2011
CATCAGAAAAAATAAATTCTTCATTTTTGTATTTTTCATTTTTAAATTTTAAAACATCATATAAAAATCCATATGGCATTGTTTTTCTTATGCAATCAATAAGGCAAATATCTCCATTTCAAATTCCTGCTTTATATTTAGGACTAAATTTATAACCTGGAAATTTCTTAGTAAAAAAAATCTTTAAATCTTTCATTAATTGATAGTTATCTGATTCAAATTTTAAATCTAATTTATTTTTTTCAGATATAGATAATTTTAGCATAACTCCTTTATTTTAACTCCTATAGAATCGTGTAGTCATTTTGCAACCAAATGTCTATGACAAAATTTATTTGGCGGCTCATAACAACATAATGTTACATTTTCACCAAATAAATCAATAATTTCTAAATAAATTTCTCTGGGATCTAATTTATTTAATTGCTCATTATATATTGGAATGTATTCTTTTTTTCCAATTTCACCTCTAATATAAGCGCCTATAAGTTTGCCATTAGGTGCTAATTTTTTATATCAATTGCCACTAAATCATTCTGGATTTCTAGAGCTAATTGACACAGGATTTTCTATTTTTGATATATTTCCAAAATAACTTGTAAACATTTTAGAAACTCCTATGTGCTTCAAGAAAATTTTTCATATTTCAGCCAACTTTATCTAAAGCTTTGCAACAAAGCGTAAAATAATCAACATTCGTTTGCTGCTTTCGTATAATTGCATTTATTCTTATTATTTTTTTATCTCTAGGCAAATAATATTTTTCTATTTCAGGTTTTTGCAATTGTCTATCATCTTCAAATCTATAATAGTTATAAACATCTCCGATTATTTTTTCTTTAAGTTCAAGTAATTTATCCATTACGGCTTTTTCTCTATTTAATTGATCTTGATATTTTGCAAATAAAAATGCATTATTTTGAAGTTTTTCCGTAATATTAAATTCATTAAAACTTATATCTTCTTCAATTGGTCATTCTTTTTTAAGTTTTTCAAGCTGTTCTTCTTTTTCTTCTTCTTCTGTTTTTTTTCGCTCTTCTTGACTCATTATTTACCATCCTTATTTATGATTTCTATTATATCCCAAAACATATTTAAAAAATCACACTTAACACAATTAAATAATTTCATTTTCGATAAATTTGATAACTCTATTAAATCATAATAAAATGCTAACGAAACTAATAAATGATATTCATCATTATCAATAGTAATATTATTTTGAAGTTCAATAAAATTAAGATAACTTTTATTCTTTTGCTTAAATATATTTAAATTATCATTTATTATTTCAGAAAAATTAATTAACTGATTATGATCTTTCGATCCAAATAAAATATATACTTGAGGAATATAACGAGGCTTTCTTTTTTGTTCTAATATCATTCTTAAAGATAAGTGTCCACCACAAGAAAATTTTGTATATATTTTATTAAAATTTTGAGATTGAACAAATGAAGAATTAAATTCAGAAATAACATATATAATATCGTCATCAATAAAATCTAATTTATTTCAAACGCATGCAGGATGTCTACATTCATTCTCATTATTTAAATAAACACTATTACATATAGAACAAAATTTCATAAATATCATTTCCTTTTTGTGTTAAATATAAATTACAATTATATTTTTATAAATCATTCTTTAATTTAAAATATATTAAACATTATGTTAGAAATATGTAATATTAAATAGAAAATATTAAAAATATGAGGAAAAAATGAAAATAGAAGATAATGAGTTAATGGAAAAGTTAATTATTAAAGGACTTTATACAAATAAACATTTTTGTTCATTAATTGTTTCTGCTCTAGATAAAAAATTATTTGATTCAAATGAAGCAGCAAAACTTTATTCAAAGATTAATGAATATTTTAGAAAATATAAAGACATTCCAGATAAAAATTTAATAATAAACATGTTTGATGAAAAAGATCGCGAAGCAATTTACCAATATCAAAAAGAAATAGATTCATTTGAATTCGATATAGAAAAAAATATGAATTTTTTAATTGACCAAACGGATGATTGACTGAAGGGAGCATCATTAAAAAATGCAATTTTAGATTCTGTCAAAATAATTGAAAAAGGTGATTCAGACAATTATAATAAAATCAGTTCTTTAGTTAAAGAAGCATTATGTAGAACTGTTAAATTTGATGTTGGAGTTGATTATTTTAATACACTTGGCTCTAGACTTCAAAAGATGTTTAATTTAGTTGAATATAAAGTACCAAGTTGTTATCCAAGTTTAGATGAATTTACAGCTGGGGGATTTCCGCCGGCCACTCTCAGTATCGGCTTGGCAAAATCCCATATGGGAAAATGTTTGGGCAAAATGAATAAAATTAAAATTAGAAATAGAAAGAATAATAAAATCGAGGATGTGCAAATAGGGGAATTTGTTAATAGATTTGTTGATGCTAATGATTTTATAAAAGTTATTAAAGAATGTAAGCAAATAAAGGAATTATTTAATAAAAAATATGGCAATTATGGAGAAGAAAAATGGAAAAAGTGAATAACAATGCAAGTAAAAAATCTAAAGGAAAATTCTCTAAAGAATGATTTTATGTTATTATAATATTTTAACTATATGGGATAATGTATCAAGAAAAGAAAATATAGAAATATGTAAAAAGTTTATTCTAGAAAGAGAGAGTGAAGTAATGAAAAATAACGAAATTCTTATTTTATTTGAAAATGGAATAGAGTTTCTTTGTAATAAAGATTCTTTATTTAAAGATGAAAATAATAAAAATATTTGATTAAAAGATTTATCTTGTGGAGATAAAATTCTTTTTGAAAATGAGTTATTAACTATTTTTGATATATTTGAAGTTAATAATTTTGAATCTAATCTTGAAACAGAATTGGTTTTTAGAAAAGAAATAGAAGATTATGAGGTTTTTACTGATATTGGATGAGTGCCTATTAAAAATGTTATGATAACAAATAAATTGTTATTATATGAAGTAGAATTTGAAAATATTTCAGTTATATGTGCCCATAGACATATTTTTATTGATAAGTTTTATAATGAACAATTTGCTTTTGAACTAAGGGAAGGACAAGAGATTTTATCTGAAAATGGCATTGAAAGGGTTAAAACTGTTCGTAAATTGAATAAAGTTGATAATTGTTATGATTTAGAGTTGGATGGACATCATTTATATTATGCTAATGGAGTTTTGAGTCATAATTCAAATTTGATGTTGAATATAGCTGGACGTCAAGCACTTAAAGGAAAAAATGTTATTATTTTTACACTTGAGATGAGTGAATTTATGACAGCTCAAAGAATAGATGCTCATTTAACAGGATTAGATATTAATAGAATTTATATTGATCAGAAAAAGAATTTGGTAACAGAATTAGAAAAGGTTAAAAATATTGAAGGTAGGGGAAATCTTTTTATAAAAGAGTTTCCCACAGGAGCTGCTTCGACGAATACATTTAGAACTTACTTGTATGAAATGCAAGCAAGAAATGTTAATTTTGATATGTTATTTTGCGATTATTTAGGATTAATGAAGCCGGAATATAGAAATGATAGAGATGCAATGTATGAAATGGGAAAGCAAACATCTGTGGAGTTAAGAGGGTTATCATTCGAATTTAATATGCCAATTATGTCCGTATCACAGTTAAATAGAAGTGGTTCGCGAATGCCATTAAGTGATGTTGATATGATGGATATCGCAGAAGCATATGCGATTGCTCACACCTCAGATTTTATGATAGTTTTGGGCATTGATGAGGAAAGATCTGCATTTGAAAATGAAATATGTTATAAAATAATTAAAAATAGATTGGGTGGTAGAGTAGGAGAAATAGATAAATTTTATATAGATCCAAGAAGTTTAAAAATGTATGATTCATCAGAATTGGAAAAATGGATGGATGATGCTGTAAAATCTGGTTGTAAAACAAGGAACCCTTTAGAAAAGAGGAATTAGAATGCCTAAAAAGTTTGAAGTATATGAAAAATTTAAATGAATGTTATTTCATAAAAGAATAAGACTTATATCTTCAGAAGATGAATATAATAGAAAAACTAAAATAAGAGTTAAATGTTTAGTTTGTGGAAATGAATTTGAAACAGACTTTTCTGAATATCAATATGTTAATTGCAAATGTATAGAAAGAAAAAAATCAGATAAGTTAAATGAAATTATTGAATGATTAAAAGATCTTAATATCTTTTTGGTAGAAAATGATAATACATTATTATTGGATGATGAACTTGATATATTTTTGCCAGAATATAGAGTTGCAATAGATTTTGATGATTTATATTGGCATTCTGAGTTATATACACCTAGAAGGTATCATCTTGATAAAACAAATAAGTGTAAGAAGAAGAATGTACAATTATTACATATATTTGAAAATGAATGAGAAAATAAAAAAAATATTGTTAAGTCAATAATTTTATCAAAATTGGGTTTATATAATAGAAGATTTTATGCGAGAGCATGTAAATTAAAAGAGTTATCTAATGAAGAATATAAAGAATTTGTATTAAATTATCATTTGCAAGGATATGCTCCTGCTACATATCGTATAGGTTTATTTCATAATGATGAATTATTACAAATTTGTTCAATAGGAAAAAATAGATTTAAGAAAGATGAAATGGAACTTGTTAGACATTGTTCAAAAGAAGGCGTACAAATAATTGGGCGGTTTTAGTAAATTAATGAATTATTATAATTTCGAGAATCTTGTTACATATGCAGATTTAAGATATAGTAATGGTAATGGATATTTTAATTCAGGATGAAAATTAATCGAACAAACATATCCAAATTACTGATATTGGAATAAAAAGGATATGCATATAGATAATCGTATTAAATTTCAGAAACATAAATTGGAAATTAAATTAAAAAAGTATAACCCTGAATTGTCAGAAGTTGAAAATATGTATAACAATGGATTTACTAGGATATGGGATTGTGGTAATATAAAAATGAAATTAGAAAAATAATTTTTGAGAGGTTTTTTAAATGTTTTTTGATATAAAAATAGAAGATTTATTTAATAAACTTAATTTTACTATGAATCCCACACCTGATTTTCCAGAAATATCATGAAAATCAAATATAGACATAAAAATTAAAACACCAACAGGTTATTCAAAAATTAATGAATTTGTAAAAAAATGTTGTACGTCATATAAAATATTATTTAACAATAAAACGGAATTAATTTGTTCAGATAAACATATTTTATGTACATCAAATGGGCAAAAAGAAATCAGAAATATTAAGAAAAATGAAGAAATATATGGATTAAATAATGATAAAATTTGAACAATCAAAATAGAGAATATTGAAATATATAAAGAAAATGATATATTATACGATGTTTGTATCGATCATCCTCATTTATATTTAGATTCAAATGGTTTAATTCATCATAATAGTTTAATTTTAGCTTATATTTATAAAACATTATTTGAAAATAATTTAGTCAATAAGCAAATTGTTGTTGTGCCTAATTTAAATTTAATTACTCAATTCAAAAATGATTGAATAGATTATGGCATACCAAAAGAAAAATTAGGAGAAGTATGAGCAAATTCGAAGGAATGAGATAAAGATGTTGTAATATCTACATGACAATCTTTAAGTAAAGCTAGCGAAAAATATTTAAATATGTTTGATTCTGTTTTTTTAGATGAATGTCATACAAGTAGATCTACAGTTGTTAAAGAAACTTTATCTAAAATGGAAAATGCAGAATGAAGAATTGGTTGCACAGGTACATTACCAGATTCTGAAATAGATGATTTGAATATTAGAAGTTATTTAGGTCCAGTTATTATTGATTATTCAACAAAAAAACTTAAAAAAGCTGGATATCTAGCACCATGTGAAATACATCAAATAAATTTACATTACAATAAAGAGTATAAAGGACAATTTAATGATGTTAAAGATGAAATATTTAAAAATGATTTTAGATTAAATGTCATAAAGAATGAATTATCAAAACTAAATGATTGAAATGTTTTATTATTAGTTAATAAAGTTGAGGATGAAGGACAATTTCTACTTGATTATTTACTATTATTTGACAAATTTAAAGATTGTGAATTTGTTTTTTTATCAGGAAAAAATAAAAAAGACGAAAGAGAATATTGACGACAAGAATGCAATAAAAATGAAAGAAAAATAAGATTAATCTCTACATATCCAATACTTCAGGCTGGAACAAATATTCCTTCACTATCAAAAGTCTTTTTTGTAAGCCCATCAAAATCAAAAATTAGAGTTTTACAAAGTATAGGAAGAACATTAAGATTATTTGAAAGAAAAGATAAAGCAGAAATTTATGACTTTATCGATCATAACAATAAATGATTTGTTGATCATTCAGAAGTAAGAGAACTAAATTACCTCAGAGAAGACTTTGAAATAAATTCAATTGATTATTATGAAAAAGATCATCAAATTGATGATATTTTTAAAAGTTAAATCCCCTTATATAAATTTATTTGTTCTTATAAAACATTAATAAATTGCTCCAAATAATTTTGTTTTTCAACCATCTAGAATTAATGCTCTTATATAGGAGCATTAATTTTTTGCTTATATTAACATTTTTCTAGATTTGTTATAATTTAAACCTAACATAAAACGAAATGGATTTGTTATGAAAAATCATTGGATTTCAAATTTCTTTAAAAAAATAATTCAATTAAATAACGAAAATAAATTACTTTGGATTAACGAAAATAATGTTACAAGATGTGATTATAATGATGATATACTTTCTTTTTCGATAATTTTAAATGATGATGGAATAGAAATTAAAACTAAAACATTTAGATTTTGTCAGTCATATAGTGATTTTTCATTCCTTTTAAGAAGAAAAATTAAAAAAATTAGAGAGGGAAAAATGTTTTTTAATAAGCGATTTTTTTCAGAAGAAGAAAAAACTTTTGATTTTATTTTTAGAAAAATTAGAATGTTAACAGCATTAAGAATACTTAAATGGGAGCTATTTTTAGATGAAAAATATTGTCATAGAATAGTTTTAAAAACTAAAAATAAAGTGTTAATCGATTCTAATGAATATTTTATTTTTATTTGTATTGATGATGATTTTGATTTTGTATTTAAGATATCTGAAAATTTTGAATCAAATCCTCATTTTCGTTTTATAGTTATGGAAGGCGAAAAATCAAGTTCTAGATATAATAAAATGAATAATTTTTATTGTCGTTTGAGAGATAAATTATCAGAAACAGACAATATTGCAAAAAAAGTTAAGTTTTTAAAAATAAAAGAATTTCAAGTTATTAGATAATGCTTTAAAAGTTCTAAATTAATTTCCAAATATTAAGAATGAACTTGAACCTTTTAATTTTTACTTAAAAAGGAAAAAAGATGATTAGGGCTGAAAATCTCACTATTTCTGTTCCTGGAAATGTATGTAATAAAAATTGCCCCTATTGCATTTCTAAAATCACAGGCTTTACAACGTTTAATAATAAATTATGGTATAGAAATTTCGAAAAAGTTATGAATATTGCTGAAATGTCTCAAATTACAAATATTATGTTAACTGGAAAGGGCGAACCATTAATGCATGGAAAACTTTCCTATATTAAATTTATTATGAGTAAATTTAAGAAATGGCCTCTTGAAATTCAATCTAATGGAAGAATTTTCTTAAATAGCAATAATGATGCAAAAAATAGCTCTATTAAGAAAATGCTTTATGAGAATGGATTAGATATTTTTGCATTATCTGTTGATTTTTTTGAGATGACATCAGAAACAAATACTATCCATTCATTTTTTAAATATCTTCAAGATAAAATTTTTAATGAGTTTGCTCACCTTGGAATAACAATAAGAGTGACTATTAATATTACAAATCATGAAATTTTTTCTAATTTTATTCCTGATTCTAATTTCTTTAAAATGCTCAAAGAATGTAAAATTGATCAGGTTACATTTAGAAATATTGTAAAGCCAACTTATGTAAAAAATAAAAATAAAATCATAGAATGGATCGATAACAATTCTACTGGAGAATATTATAATAAAATTATTGGCTACATTAAAGACACTTATATTAACAAAGCTGAATTAATCAGAAAAACGATAAATAATACTTATATTTATGACATTGAAGGTGTGTCATTTATGTACTCAGATTATTGCATTCAAGAAAGTGCTACAGATGACAATATCAGATCTTTAATTTATGATGTTGATGGTCATCTCTATACATCATGGAACTCAAAAGCATCAAGACTTTTTTAGTTATCTAAAAAATCATTTATATATGCTTCATTCTTTTTATTTTCCCATTGAGAAAAACAAATTGCTAATTGCTGCTTTTGATCTCATTTATTTTCTTTTGAAACAAATCTCATACATCTTGAAATAAATTCATTTTTATTTTCATTTCTCTCAGGCTTTGGTATTGGCATATATTTAAAAACTCGCTTTTATAAAATATTTATAAGCTTAAAAGTATCTAGGTGAACTGCTTTCAACAATTCTACGCTAAAGACGTAGAATCTTCTTTTGTTGAAAGCTTCCTGCTTCTATGATCAAAATTTTATTGATTTAATTAGATTTTTTATAAACCCTTTCTTAGAACATAGCCTTTTTTAAAGAATAAAAATAACTACAATTAAATATAATAAAACTGAAACAATTGAACTTGTTAAAATATCACGTAGCCAATGAGCTCTTGCAATTACTCTTGATATGCCTGTAAATGCACCAAGTAAAACACCCAAAATACCCGGCAAAAGCCCTATTTGAAATCAAAAAACGCCTCCCATCATTGCAGACATTGTATGTCCTGAAGGAAATGAATTACCATCACTAGGGGATCAATCTAAATTTAAATCAGGATTCTCTGTTCCTTCAACTTCTCTAGGTCTAGGATTGTTAAATAATGCATTCAATAATGATAATATTATCATAGAAATAATAAATGTTACACAAAAAATAATTCCTAATTGATGTGTTCCAAAACAAGCAACATATGCAAGAAAGCCAATAGGTGTAATATATTGAACTTTATCTCCTAATTTTTTAATATCTTCTTTAATGGAATCTTTAATATTTCACAATTTTAAATAAAAATTATCTAGTTTCATATTTTTTCCTCCAAAAATATTTATATTTTTAATCTTATGAATCATTCAGTAGTGTATCCTTTAAAACTACTTAATTCAATGCCTGCAAGCCAGCATGGCCCATCAAATCAATATTGAGATGTCTTTCCATATTTTAAAAAATAATTGCCTGAAATAAATTCTGCACATTTGCCTGTCTTTGTATATTCTAAATATATGCCACTTGGATTTGAATCTAATTCGAAATCTTCTTCAGTTATATCATTATTTTTTAATCGTACAATAAAGTAAGCATATCCATTATATAATGTTAGATTCATTTTACCATAAACTTCTGTTTTATATGAATTATTGCGTAATAATTCGACACCTTTAATTTTGTTAGGATTTGATTCATATAAAATAATTTCATTATCTGCTCCGCATTCTATAATAAATATCTGCAGAACTTATACATGCATGAGCATTACATTGCTTATTTGTTTCAATTGATTGTGGTTTATCGATATTCATTTTATCACAATATATATTGTTAATATTCTCATCGTCTTTTTGACATTGGTCATATTTTATTATTATTTTTCCTCCTCCACAAGTTGTGGAACAATATTCATTTTTAGCTCATTTATATTTTCATATAGGTTTTCAAATATTAGCATTTTTAACATATATTTGAATATTTTCCTTTCAATTATTTCCTGTTTTAATATATGAATTTTGAATTTTGTTTCACCCAGATTCTGAACGTTTATATAGAGCCATTTTAATCCCTTTTTAATTAATAATTATTGGCTATGTTTTAAGAAAGGGTTTATATGTAGTTTGGAGCGATGGTTTTCTTGGAAAAATATAAACTTTAATTAACCAGTTTCACCAAAAATATATAAATATTTTAATATGTTATAAACCATTTTATAAAACAGAGCCAATAATTATTACTAATCTATATTAACAATTCTGGATTTTTTGTTATAATTATTATAAAAAAGGAATATTTGATGAGTACATGCTTTTATTATTTGAATGAGAATAATGATTTAATTTTGATTGGCAAACGTCAGGGGGCTGGGCCATTTTGTGAAAAATGTGGGATGTCATTAGCATCATCAAACGATAAATTGTTTGGAACAAATGCAATTCATTACAGTAACACAAAATGACTTAATAAATGTCCTATATGTTTTAAAAAATCAGATGATTTACCATCTGTGTGTTCATTTACATTTTCAATATCCCCTGAACTTTTAATGTTAATGTTTGAAAATAATTTTAAAATATTTGATGAATATCATATAGAATATTCATCAAATGAGTTTCGAGAAATTTTAACAGAGTGCAAAATAAAATTTTATCATGGACAAGGAGAATAAAAATGATGAATCTTATTCTTACTCCTGCATATGGCAGAGATTATAAGTCAAAAGCAGCAGTAATTAAAGATTGGAATGAGGGAAAGGATTTTGTTGCTCATTCATTATTTAAAACTACATATGTAAATGTAAATGATTGTCCAAAGGAAATTGATGTTCTTGAATTTAGATACAATAAGAATCAAAAAGTGTTTTTTTTAACGAATTTATAGGAAAAATAAAATGTTTAAAAATAAATATGAACGATTAAAATATGATTTAGAAACAAAGGGGTTTGGAAAAATGAAATGTTTTGGGAGTTCAATGCTCCCAATATTATCAAAAGCTGGACTTTGTGAATACGAAGTTAGAGAAGAGTATAATGTTGGCGATATTGTATTTTGTAAGGTTAATGGAAGATGGATTGACGCGCATTTAATTACAAAAAAAGATATTGACGGAAAAGGAATAAGATATTTAATTAGTAACAATCATGGATTTGATAATGGTTGGACTAGAAAAATCTTTGGGAAAGTTATAAAAGCAATTGATGATACTGGAAAAATAAAAACATTTAGTTAAGTTGGAAAATTATTTTTTAACATTTAGTGAATTCATATTAAAAAGGAGGTAAGTAACATGTCTAAAGTTCTTTTTACAATCACATTTTCTGAGTCAAAAATTCGTAAAATTCAACCTCCTATTTCAAAAATTTTTAAAGATAAGACCAAATATTCAAGAAAAATTAAACATAAAGAAAAATATATTCTTAAATCTAACTAAATTATAATAATTTTTTTAATTTGATATAATTATATTAAAAAACAAAAGGATTTTTTATGATTTATATTCATGGATTTAATTCTGGTCCTAATACATCTACTGCTAAATTATTAGGTCCAAATACTAAATGCGCTTCATATAAATCAGACAAATCTTTTTTTGAAAATTTTGAATCATTAAAAAAACAAATAAATTCTGAAGAAATTTTAGTCGGGACAAGTCTGGGGGGATTTTATGCAGCTATGTTAGGTATAAAATCTATTCTTGTTAATCCATGCACTTTTCCAGAAAAAGTTTTAGTTCCTGGATATTATTCAAATTATAATAATGTTTTGGAGAAAAAATTTTATTTATCTCAAGAGGTAATAAATACATATAAAGGTACTATTTTCCCTGCTGGGGTTCCGAGACTTATTATTATTGGTTTAAATGATACACTTATAGATCCTCAAGAAAATATTGATTTTTGGTCAAAAAGAGGAAGAGTTATAACAGGTAATTTTGGCCATAGGATTAAATCGTTTGAACCGTTTAAAGACGAAATGGAAAAGTTTAAATGATATGAGATTTTTTAATTGATTAAATGAAAAATATTTAAATTTGTTCACTAAAGATCAAAAAGAGATTTATATTGATCAAGTTTGAGATATGCTTCAAAAAGCATATGAATATGTTGGTGGATTAAAAGGAGCAGGCTTTTCTTCAAAAGAAGAAATGATAAAATCTATTCCATTTTGAAAGCTTGTAAAGAAAAATAATAAAATTATAGCATGTCAATTATATAAAGATAAAAATGGAAGAAAAATTGTAGCAGGTGCTTCGGATGGAACAAAAGAAGGTAAAAATGCACTTAAACAAGTCATATTTGACGATTTAACTAGAGCAAGAAGTTATATTGAAATTTCTGATAAACTTATTTATATTATAAAAAAGCAATTAGGAAATGAATTCGAAAAATATTTAATACCATCCTCTCAAGTTTCACAAATTTTAAATAAAGATATTCAAATAACAGGACCTTATACATATAAAAGAAAAATTGGTTCAGACGAAATTGAAAAAGTAATGCTTGGAACGCCAGGAGTAAAAATGTATTAATTCATTTAACATTTTCTAGCTAAAGTTGTAAAATATTTGTAATAGAAACTTTTTTATCATTTTAAAATGGGTAAGTAAGAGAAGATTATGAAAAATGAATGAAATTCTTTCCAAGAAGATTTATCTAAAATATATAAAGCGATTTCTAAACAGGTTCATCCGGATCATGGTGGAAATGAAAGTGATATGAAAAAATTGAATGAAGCATATACAGTATTTCGTTCAATTATTAAAAAATATGATGGCACTAATAATTTAAACGTAAATTTTAGATTTCCATATCCTAATTATGATTTTAGAGTAGAAGACAGAGTTTTTATCAATGATGACTCTGAACACAAAATAGGACTAATAACAAAAATTAAAAAAATAAATGATTCTTGCTACGAATTTGATGTTAAATTTAACGACGATGACAAAATTAAAAAATATATAAGAAAATCCTTAAAATGCAGTGAAGATCCAAAGTTCTATCTTTATAGTGCAAGATGGGATTATGAATCTTATTAACATCAAAAAATAAGAAAAATTATAACTAAAGTTTTGGTAGTTCCATTAATTGGGAATTTTTCCTAATTAATAAAATTGTCAAAAAATATTAACATTTTTTCTTCTGTTTTTTTAGTTAACTCAACAACGATCATTGATAATTCAATAGAGATTTTATTTTGACTTTTTTCAAAGTCGTATGTTCATATATTTATCAGAGATGCATTTTATTTTCCGGTAAATATATGAACATACGATAGAAAGTTTTAATTTTTTAAAATCATAAAAAAATATATTAACAAATCTCAAATACGTTGATATAAATATATTAACAACGATCATTGATAATTCAATAGAGATTTTGATTGAATATTTTATAATTTTTTTAAAGTATATACTCTATACGTTTGGTGGATAGCGTAGCAAGTAAAAATGAATGCTAAAAACACCAGATATTTTATGCGCTTGTAGCTCAGTTGGATAGAGCAGCTGCCTTCTAAGCAGCAAGTCGGGAGTTCGAATCTCTTCAAGCGCGCCAAATTAATTGGGTTGGTAACTCAGTTGGTAGAGTAGTTGCCTTTTAAGCAATTAGCCGAGGGTTCAATCCCCTCCCAACCCACCAAAAAATTTATGAATAGCATGCCACTCGATGGAGCTGGGAAACTAAGGAGACTGTAAATCTCTTGCCGAAAGGCTTGCTTGGTTCGATTCCAAGGTGTGGCACCAAATTTTTTGGGATGCGGCAGAATGAGTTACATCGTTTAGTTAGATACGAGAAATAAACCACATATACTCATTTTGATTATTCTCCCAAAATTATGCCACACTAGCGCAATTGGCAGAGGCAAGAGACTCAAAATCTCTCAAGTCGGGGTTCGAATCCCCGGTGTGGTACCAAAAAATTTATTAATACCCCTTATGTTGTAGGGATAAAGCCAAGCCCCTCAGAATGATTAAATCATTTGGTAAAAACAAGTGTGGAACCCACTTACAACATAAGAAATTTTTAACTTAACCGCAATTCATTTTATATCACCAATGAAAATTGGCTCAATTTACAAAATATGATTAAAAATGATATAAAACGAATTGCTTTTTAGAGACAGGTTTTAGATTTTTGTCCTGTTATATCCTCCTTGATAAACAAAAATCAAATATTTTTTAGAGGGTGTACATAACCTTTTGGGAGTTGGGATAATATTTTTATATTATCAGGTGTATCTACACCTCTACCTCTTTTATTCGGGATGTAGCTCAGAGGAAGAGCTCTGGTTTTGGGAACCAGATGTCGCAGGTTCGATCCCTGTCATCCCGACCAAAAATTTTTATAAAATAAGTTAACAAATTTTATTTGTTTGGATATAATATTTTTATATGGGTTGGTAACTCAGTTGGTAGAGTAGTTGCCTTTTAAGCAATTAGCCGAGGGTTCAATCCCCTCCCAACCCACCAAAAAATTTATGAATAGCATGCCACTCGATGGAGCTGGGAAACTAAGGAGACTGTAAATCTCTTGCCGAAAGGCTTGCTTGGTTCGATTCCAAGGTGTGGCACCAAATTTTTTGGGATGCGGCAGAATGAGTTACATCGTTTAGTTAGATACGAGAAATAAACCACATATACTCATTTTGATTATTCTCCCATGAATTTATACCCGTGAAGCTTAAATGGTATAAGCAATCGCCTTATAAGCGATAGACAGGGGGTTCGAATCCCTCCCCGGGTACCAATTTACCAATATTACAAATGAGCTTCGTTGACCAAATTGGCTAGGTCACGCAACAAAAACTGCGCATTGCAAGTTCGAATCTTGTCGAAGCTCTCAGATAAATAATGAGTGTCGTAAATATGGGTTACTTCGAATATAATTAAAGGATAACTACATTAAACAAGACCCATATTGCTTTTTACCTCATTTTTTGATACAAATATTTTATGAAATTATTATTCCAGGGTAGTTCAGTAGGCAGAACAGATGACTGTTAATCATTTCGTCGGGGGTTCAAATCCCTCCCCTGGAGCCAATTTTTTATTATTCCAGGATAGTTCAATTTGGCAAAACAGGTGGCTGATTTGTTGCAAAAAATTGTAATAAATCAAGAAGGAGCAAATTAATTTTTGTTCTTTTAAAATTAACCACCGAGTTGGGGGGTTCAAATCCCTATCCTGGAGGTTGCCAGTTCTAATAACCTCCACGCTGGTTGACGACGATAATAGAGTATAAAATTAGTTGTACTCTAGCTAATAATTAGAAAAATATATTTAGAGGTAAAAAATGAATGTTCACGGTGAGTGTTTAACCCCCTGAAGAAAGGGAACACATAAAGACCCATCTTTGTAAGGATGATACCAAGAAGTGGGATTTGCATGAGATGTCCTTATATGTGGAAAAGGGATATGAAGCTATTGAAGCAGACAAAGAGGCAATTGAAATGTTAAAAAAGGGAATGAATAAATTGAAGTATAATTTTAATTCTCTTCATAAATAAATAGTGCATTTTTTAAATTTAAATTAAAAAGGAAAGGGTGTTTATATGTCAAGATTCTCAGTTGTTGCAAAAAAAATCTGAAGCGGATTATAGAAAACATTTAAGTGAGCGTGTTGAAAATTTTATGGGTGGCATTTCATATAAAACTAATCCATTATTGGAACTTGAAATGATTGCTGCCTCTTCAATTTTTGGAGAGAGGTCCTATTATAGACCTAGTGGATTAGAAGGTTCTTCAAATGAGCTTTCTTCTACAACTCAAATTTTTATTGAGGCTTGTGATAAAGCTCTAGATTATGATTTTGAAGGAACTCTCGATCTTGCTGTAAGATTAAGAAAAGAATATTTAATGCGTTTGAATAGTGCATTAATTGTTGTGAGAGCGGTAATGCATAAAGATCGTGTTAAATTTAATGAAAAATATAAAAATTTTATGCGTGAATGCATTTTAGAAATTATTTCTATTCCAACTGATATATATAATCAATTTGAGTTATGGATGTTTTTTAATACAACAAAAAATAAATTGCCTTCAATTCTTAAGAGAGTTTGGGCAGAAAAACTGTCTACGACAAGCAGATATCATTTGAATAAGTATAAAACAAAAGCAAGAATTATTGACTTAGTTAGAATTTCTCATGCTCACTCAAAAGATATTGATGAATTAATGAAGACAGGAACACTTCAAGTAACCGATGAAGAAATGACTTGGGAAAAACTAAGAAGTGAAAAAATGCTATGGATTGATATTTTGAGAAAGACATATATTCCACATATGGCTTTACTGAGAAATTTAAAAGGCATTTTTACTGAAATTGATAATGAAAGTGTAATGAAGCAAATTTTGGGAATGCTTAAAGGTGGAGTAGAAAGTGGAAAGCAGTTTCCATTTCGATATTTCACTGCAATGAAAATGATTAAAATATCAGACATCAATTTCAAACAAGATGTTATCGATTCTTTGAATTATTGCTTAGATGCTTCTATAAAAAATTTCCCTGTATTAAAAGGAAAGACAATTTGCTTATCTGATAATTCTGGTTCAGCTTGGGGAGCAATTCCATCTGAATATGGAAGTGTTACTGTCGCAGAAATAGGCAATTTATCTTCAATTCTTACCGCAATTAACTCTGATGAGGGTGAAGTTGGTGTTTTTGGTGATAAATTAGAAGTTATTAACATCAGTAAAAGAGATAGCATTTTGTCTCAACTTGAATATTTACATACTATCAGTAATATGGTTGGTAGAAATACAGAAAATGGCATTTGGCTTTTCTTTGATGAGGCAATTAGAAAATGTTTTCATTATGATAATATTTTTATCTATTCAGATATGCAAGCTGGTCATGGTGGTTTATATGGATTACATTGCTATGAATATAGAGATTATATTATAAATGGAAATTATATTGATGTTTTTAAACTTGTTAAAGAATATCGAAAGAGAGTAAATCCAAAAGTTAATATATTTTCTATACAAACAGCAGGCTATGATAATAACATATTACCTGAAAATGAATATAGAACTAGTATTCTTACTGGTTGGACTGGTAAAGAAGCTATGTATGCAAATGAAATGATAAGTATTTGGAATAAGATGGAAAATATTCATTCGGCTAAAAATGCTGATGAAGAAATCCAAATTAAAATAAAAAAATAACCAAAATTTGTTTACAAAAAGTATTTTGGTTATTATAATAATTTCATATGAAGACGCGGATTAACGATTACATCGTTATATAATTTCATAACCCAAAGTATCGTTAAAAATAATTCTCTTCATAATTTTATTAATTTTATAAAGATGCGGATTTAACAATTACATCGGGATAGTTATATGTTATAGATACATTATAGAATAAATTGTTAAATAATTTCTCTCTTTATAAAATAGAAGATTTGAAAAATGTTTTGATACATTTAATAAATTATATAAATGGGCTCATAACTCAATGGGAGAGTACTTGTTTTGCACGCAAGAGGTTAGGGGTTCGAGTCTCCTTGGGTCCACCAAGATATTATCAAAATGCGGATGTAGTTCAATGTAGAATATGAGTTACCAGCTCAAGATGTTAGTGCAAGTCTAACCATTCTGCTCCAAATTAAAATAATCTACTTGATTCGGCATGTTTTTGAAACAGTGGCTCGATAAAGTATATAATTGAAATGACAATTGTAAAAAATAGGTGCGCCATGCAGGTTATGCTTTTTGATTTATCAAAGTTAACTATAAACGAAAAGTATAATTGGGATAAATGATTATATTTCATTTTTGCGTCATTTATCTACCATTTTTGATTATTTTTTATGGTGAATTAGCTCAGTTGGTAGAGCGTTAGCCTGAAGAGCTAAGCGTCATTAGTTCAATTCTAATATTCACCACCACTTATGCTCCCGTAGCGCAATTGGTAGAGGCAATAGACTAAGGATCTATATAGTAAGAGTTCGAATCTCTTCGGGAGTACCAAATAAAATGTATAATGCGATATCAGTTCAATTTTGATATATTGCTCAAAAAAGTGGTAAATATATTTTTTGGTTATGCTTAGTTACCATGTTATAAAACAAAAAACAAAGCATTGAGGTTTTAGATTTTTATCCTTTTATATTTCTTATTTTAATATAAAAAATAAAAATCAAATTAATTAACAAAAA
>OLFV01001888.1_pt1 | contig 17834 bp, 22 predicted proteins | sample 1605551 | NCBI WGS metagenome assembly OLFV01 (sample SAMEA3888922, study PRJEB22519) | human gut metagenome | biome: human gut; feature: human-associated habitat; material: faeces | place: Denmark | collected 2011
GAGCCTTGCCAAGCAAATGCCGACGCGGGGACGCGTCGCCCCCAGGTGAGGACGCATCATCTTCAGGTGAGGACGCGATTCCCCCAGGTGAGGACGCGTTTTTTGCTCGCAATGAAAAAGATTAATGATAGATTAATGACGATTAATGTTCAAAAAAAGACTCGCGAAGCGAGCCTTCGTATTATCCTAAGCATTATTCGTTTTACGCGAGCATTAACCTCTAACATAGATTTAAAATGTTTCGCGAAGTGTGAAAAATTCTCGTTTTTTATCTAAAATCAAGGGGTGAAATCTCAAAAAAGATTTATAAACTATCGAGTTTCTATTTTTTGTTTGTTTTTTCGGTTTCTATCGTTGTATCTTTGTATAAAGTTTAAGTGATTAGGTGCTTAATAGTTGCAATTTGATACATGATTGTTATCAGAGCCTTGTTTCGCACTTAACGCGCTTTGTGATAATTCAATTATAGTTGAATGTATACATACCTAAAATGCTTATGGATAGAATTCTACTTATATTATCCTCACTCCTCTTATTCACTTCGTGTGCTGAGCAATATAATATAGCTGGCAATTCAAACATCGCTTGTTTGGATGGTCGTATGCTTTATTTACGCGTTTCGTCAGTAGACAAAGATGGTGAACATCGTGCGGTGCAGCAAACGAGTTTGTCGGTTTGTCTGGACTCTTGCAAGGTGGTACACGGAAAGTTTAGTTTTGAGGGCGATGTTGATTCTGCACGCATGGCGATGCTCTATACGGGAAATCAGTGCGTAATGCCTTTGGTGCTTGAAAATGGTAATTTGAGTATCCAAGTAGATAATGCCTTACAACGCGTATCGGGTGGCCCGCTGAATGATAAATTATACAATTTCTTTAAAAAGCGTACTCGCTTAGACAATGAACTGTGGGAATTACAGCAGTCAACGATACGTATGATGCGTGAAGGGCAGTCGCCTTTAGAGATTCAACGCAAGGTAGGTAAGAAGATGCGGCAGTTAGCAAAGAAAACAGAGGAACTTGAAACGAAATTTGTAATGGACAATTACAATAATGTGTTAGGTCCAGGTTTCTTCCGGTTATTGTGTAGCCAATATCCTTCTCCAATCATGACTGAGCAGATACAGCATATCGTTAGTTCTGCTCCCTCACATTTCTTAAACGATCCCTTCGTCAATGCTTACGTAAGGCAAGCGCAGACTCGTATGGCTATTCAGACTGCTCCGTAAAGGATGGCTCTTCAATGGAATTGTTAGTAAAACATTTATATTGCAAGATTACAAAGCATTCACTTGTTGTATACAATAGGTGCGCTTTGTAATCTTTTTTGATTTCATAACATAACGCATCGTGTGGGTAAAATCGACAAACTGCAATTTGTCGATTTTACCCACACGATGCGTTATAGTGACGTTTTTAGATGCTTATAGTCTTCTAAGCGCTCCTAATAATTCAGAATTTTCGGTCGGTAGGCCGATGCTGATGCGCAAGCACCCTTTAATGGGGTAAGTGGCAATGCCTGCGCGTAAGAGGTATTTGTAAATGGCAGCGCTGTCGGTGAAGCGAACTAAGAGGAAGTTTGCGTCAGAGTGGTAAATGTGTTGACATTGCTTAAGGTCGCTCAAAGCAAGGCGCACCTTGTTGCGCTCGTCTATGATTTGGCGTGCCCATTTGTCGACATTCAAGCGGTGCTTCACCATTTGCGTGGCTTGTTCGATAACGGGGGTGCTTACAGGGTGAGTGAGTCCGATCTTTGTAATCTCTTCAATCACTTCGGGGTGAGCCACAATGGCCGAAAGGTGGAGTCCAGCTAAAGACCATGCGTGAGAGAAAGAACGAATGATGATAAGGTTCTTATACTTATTAAGGAGTTCAAGCACCGAAGCTTGAGGGGCAAAGTCGATGTACGATTCGTCTACAACGACGATACCTTCAAAGAGCTGTAAGATCGTTTCTATCTCTTGACGGTCTAACAAGTTACCAGTAGGAGAGTTGGGCGAACAAAGGAAAATGATGCGTGTCGTTCCGCTTACGGTGTCAAGCACGGTTTCGGCCGAAAGTTCATAATCCGTTTCGCGCAGCGCAGCTTCGCGATATTCAATGCGGTTGGCCAAGGCGCGACGCTTATATATAAGTCGTGTCGGTTCGGCTGCAACCACGCTGTCACGGTTGGGAAGCGCGTTGGCACGTATAATAAGGTCGATAGCCCCTTCCGTGCCGTCGCCACAGAGGTAGGTGCATTGTTCTGGAATATGTTCGTGTCGTCCCCAGTTGCGCTTCAACGTGCGAAGTGCATTGTCGTCGGGGTAGCGATTATAAGGAGCGTTGAAGGGGGACTCATTAGCGTCCAAATGCAGTTTCGCTTTTGTGCGTGGACGTGGTGCTTTAATATTTTCGGGTAGTTTCATAGTGCAAATTTATATATAAACTACGAGTTTGTGCATCGGTGTTGTAAAGAAAAGTTTTTTGTAATAAAGATGAATGAAAATGTTTAATATTTTCGTTTTATGATAAGGACGTGATTTCGTGCGTAAATAAGAATGTAATGAATTGTAAATCAATGAGTAATGTGTTTTATAGCAGTAGTATTGTTATAATAGAGAAACGTGCGAAAGTGGAAGAAATGAAGAAAAATATCACTTTTTCGCGTCAAAAGTTTGGTACTTTAGAAAAAAGTCGTACCTTTGCATCGCGTTTGAGAAACAACGCAACTAAGGTATAAGGAAGTTTGGGTGAGTGGCTGAAACCACCAGTTTGCTAAACTGACGTACGGGTTTACCGTACCGGGGGTTCGAATCCCCCAGCTTCCGCATTTGGCGCTTTCATCTAATGGTTAGGATACATGCCTCTCACGCATGGTATACGGGTTCGATTCCCGTAGGCGCTACAAATCGTAAAACTGCTGAAAATCAAGCATATCGCTAAATTTTCAGCAGTTTTTTTTATGCTTTCTCAAGCCGATATTTCGCTTATTTCTTGCAAAATATTGCCCAAAAACGACTATAGTTGTCAAAAAAGAGTGCAATAAGAGTGCATGATAATTATTCAGAAGATGGCAATACCTTCTATCTATTATGACAAGCGGAATAAAAACTCAGAAAGAGTTTTTCTCATTAGGATCGCGGTTCGCAATAAAGACACAACATCTTACATAAAAATACAAAAATAAGAGTACATGAAGATGATTGGTTGAATGGACAAATCATCGAAACTAATGCGACAAACAAAAAACTTAATAAAATACTGCAAGATAAACTTACATTCTTGAAGTTGCGTTTATTATCACAGTTTATTATTAAATAGGGTGTCCATTTTTATGTTCGCTTTCGCGCACCTTTTCTCGTCATGGCAATATGGGTGAACTTGCCTGCATCTTGCAGACAGGTCTCCCTTATAATATTGGGCACTTTTGCGAAAGTTTCAAACTGGGCTTCATAACCTCTTTATATCCTTTTTATATCCTTTTTATATACCTTAGCTATTCTTTTATATTCCATGATACACAATTGAAAGCGCCACCTTTAGCAACAATGCCTTTTGCTTCACAAGGCACGACTTCACAGTCTCGATATATCTCCTTCAATTGTTCAATAGCCATGGTATCACTGGCAATACCTATTTGCGGTACAAGCAAGAAATTGCCAACACGAAGAAAATTAATATGCGCCCAACTATTCTTTCGCGCATACTTGCCATATTGTAACTCGCTTATTTTCGAAAAGTGTAGGCGCAAAACCTTCAATAATTCTTCGCGAAGTTGCTCATCTATATCTGCATAATTGTTTATTACAATATGCCCTGGTTCAACATAGCGTACCATTCCATCTGAATGTCCGTATTTCTCAGCCTTGTCCCATGGAATGAAAACAACTTCACTGCCAAAACTTTCTTCGAGAACCGTCTTTAAAAACTCACGGTTTTTCTCCTTGTTCTCGACGAAAACCTTGTCTGTCATGATTACTTTGTCATTACACTTTATCACATTGCCGCCATCTACGATGACGTCCATTATCATTAGATTGTTGTGCGTGAATTCAAAGCAATTTTGCACATCATGTGTGGTGTACAGTTGTTCTTCTTTGAGATAATCTGGATTGTACTCATACCCGATGAAAGATTTTACATCCTTTTGAATCGGCATGAAATCTCTTACCCATATATCTTTTGTATTGGGCAGCATTTCGAAGTTTATTTCATGTTCAAGCAACGTTTCTTTGATGCTTTTTCAACATTTGTAATCCCTCAGATATTCAGAAAAGTAAACTTTGTTTGTTTGATCATCAGTAATCATGATTTATCTTGGATATATTTTCTTTATTACATCAAAATCTTTAGGAATGTTTTCATACATATTCTTTGGCAAATCCTTATAGTCGTGCCATATGTGATATTCGGTCGTCCCATTGGGTGTCTTCTGGGTCAGAAAAACGTATTTTCTTTTATATAGACGATTTTTAGCATAGGGTTGTCAATCTCGGAAATCACTTTTTTTATAAGAGAGATCTTACCCATGCGTCTTGGAGATATAAGAATAACATTAACGCCATTTTCAAAGTCAAGCTTGATACGCTTGGTTTCTTCAATTCGGTCTGTAAAGTTATTACCACCGACCGACATACCATATACAAAAGCTTTCTCCATAATCATTACTCCTTACTTAATTAGATTACAAAGGTAATGAGGAAAGAAGTAGTTCACAAGGTTGTGGTCCACAACTTTGTGAACTTGATTGGAGAATCTCATAAAATAGACTCCCTCTTCATATTTTTCACCTCTGTTTGTCTGCGTCGCTTCTTCCTTTTATTGAAACACCTACTTTTGCCTAAAAAGAGTGCAATCAATTAATATCTTATCTCAAAATGGCAAAAATTACATTATATTACCAGTACTCCGTTAAATCTTAAGGCTCTATAATGAATTGTGTGGGTAAACTGCAATTTATCTGCCTAATTGGGGGGGGTAACCCGCGGCAACAGCATGTTGTAGATATTCAAAACATTCTGCTGCTGCCGCGGGTTAAAAACCCGCCCCCCAATTAGCCCGCCCCCCAATTAGGCAGACAAATTGCAGTTTATTTTTGTCATTAAAGCATTTAACCCACACGATTCGTCACAGAGTCAGTTTAAAGCTTTAGTTTTTTAAACTTCTTGATTCCTCGGGCGTAGTAGAGCCAAAGAATGCTTTGGGAAATGCGTTCGGGAATGTCTTTTCCCTTGTTAATAGCCATATTAAGGTTACGTTGGCGGTCGGCTTCGAAGTCGGGGCGGAGTCGCTTGTATTCCTTGCGTGCTCGGCGAACAGCTTTAAAGTTTGGAAGGTCGCCAGTAAGTAAGAACTTGAGGGTTGCTACCCAGTCGAGCAAGGTGCGAGTGCGCATGACGGGGCGTAATTCATCGGAGGGCAAGTTCTTATAAAGCATGAAGAGATTGTTGCGAAAGTTAAGAAATGTCTTGCGTGGATTGCCTGCCTCAAGTGTGCCGCCCCCTACGTGGTAGGCTACGCTATCGGGTATGCACACGAGTTGGCGACCTCGTGCGCGAAGGCGCCAGCAAAGGTCAATCTCTTCCATGTGGGCAAAGAATCGGCCGTCCAATCCACCGCTTAGTTGCCAATCCTTCTTGCGTATCATGAGCGCTGCTCCTGTGGCCCAAAGAATGGGGCGAATGGTGTCGTATTGTCCTTCGTCCGCTTCGACATCGGCAAAGATGCGGCCACGGCAGAAGGGGTAGCCATAGCGGTCGAGGTAGCCACCTGCAGCGCCTGCGTATTCAAACATCTGTTTGTTGCGCTGGCTGAGCAACTTGGGCTGGCAGGCAGCTACTTCGGGGTGTTGTTCCATATAATGAAGGAGCGGGCGGAGCCAACCTTCGGTCACTTCAACGTCGGAGTTGAGCAATAGATAATAAGGTGCGTCAATCTGTTGAAGCGCTTGGTTGTAGCCTTCGGCAAATCCGTAATTTTTGGGTAGGGGTAACTGAATGACTTCAGGAAACTCTTCGGTGAGCATTTTGAGAGATTCGTCAGTCGATCCGTTATCAGCCACAATCACGCAACCTTCGGGTTGTGAACCTTTTACCACTGAGGGTAAAAATTGACGCATCATATCGCAGCCATTCCAATTAAGAATGACAACGGCTATCTTGTCAGTTGTAATCATAAGGGAGGGGGAGGTTTAAGAGGTTTAATGAGTTTAATAAGTTTAATGAGTTTAATAAGTTTAATGAGTTTAGTAAGTTTAATGAGTTTAATGAGTTTAATAAGTTTATGAGACTAAAAATGTATATGGTGTTGATGATAATCAGAGCTGATTTTATTAATCTTATTAAACTCCTTAAACTCCTTAAACTCCTTAAACTCCTAAAACTCCTTAAACTCCTTAAACTTATAAACTCATTAAACACTCCTTGTCGTCAGTGAGCTCGCCTAAGTTGACTTGTGTTACGATGTTGTCGTCAACAATCGTTCCAGGGGCTTGTTTTACGCGAATGTAGTTGTCGGTAAAGCCTTGCATGGGTTCGCCATGGCGAGCGTGTTCCCAAAGTACGGGGCGCGTTGTGCCTATAAAACGTTGGTAGTGAGCCAAACGTTTTTGTTCAGAGAGCGCAAGCAAGCGTTGGCTGCGTTCGTGCTTCGTTTGTGGACTCACCACGTAAGGAATTTCGAGTGCTTTCGTACCAGGACGTTCGCTGTAACTGAATACGTGTAGTTGTGAGATGTCCAATTTCTCGATAAAGTGGTAAGCTTCTTCAAAGAGTTCGTCCGTCTCGCCACGCATGCCCACGATTACATCGACACCAATAAAAGCATCGGGCATAAATTGCTTAATGCGAGCTATCTTGCTGGCAAAGAGCGCTGTGTCGTAATGGCGGTGCATGAGTTTAAGCACTGTGTCGCTGCCGCATTGCAATGGAATATGGAAGTGGGGCATGAAGGCACGAGAGTGGGCGCAAAATTCAATAATCTCGTCGGTGAGTAAGTTGGGCTCGATGCTCGATATGCGATAACGCTCAATGCCTTTTACCTTGTCGAGGGCTTGTATCAGTTGCAAGAATGTCTCGCCCGTAGAGCGACCGAAGTCGCCTGTGTTGACCCCCGTGAGTACAATTTCCTTTCCTCCTTCGGCTGCTACCTCTTCGGCTTGTTTTATCAATGAGGCAATGCTACCATTGCGCGAGCGGCCGCGGGCAATGGGTATGGTACAGTAGGTGCAGTAATAATTGCAGCCGTCTTGCACCTTGAGAAAGTAGCGGGTGCGGTCGCCACGAGAACATGAAGGAACAAAGGTGCGAATGTCCTTTGTAGGCACTCGAATAGCCTCGTGACAAGCATCACCGTTCAGCGCCAACTTCTGCGACATGCGCTCTTCGAGGTAGTGCAGCACGTCGCCCTTTTGTTCCATGCCCAATACGAGGTCAACCCCAGGGAATGTGGCTATCTCGTCAGCCTTGAGCTGTGCGTAACAACCCATTACAACGACAAAGGCTCCAGGGTGTTCGCGTGTGAAACGGTGAATGGTTTGTCGACACTTGTGGTCAGCCACGTCGGTGACGGAGCAAGTATTGACAATGCAGATGTCGGCCTTTTCGCCCTTTTGTACCGTTTGTACGCCTTGGCGTTCGAGTTGGTCGCGTAGGGAAGAGGTCTCGGCAAAGTTGAGTTTGCAGCCCAACGTGTGGTAGGCCGCCTTCTTATTTTGTAATAATGACATGCGTATATGTATGTGAGTTGACAAGTAAACGAGTTGATAAGTTAACAAGTAGGGGTATCTTATTAGCTGTCTTCGTATACCTTATATATATAATATAGTGCGCAAAGTTACGAAGATTTGTTGAAATGATGTGAGCGTAGAAAGGTGTAACGCACACTTTTAGAAGGAGTAAAAAAGAGAACGGAGTATTGAAAAATAAAATGTGTAACAAATTTGTAATGTGCACCTTTCAAATATTTAATACAAGATAAATTATTGTCAATTTCTTGAAGAAAAATCGAAAAAAAAAGGCGAAACATTTGCACGGAATGAAAAAGTCCGTACCTTTGCATCGTTTTAAAAAGGCAATTGATTGTTTTACTTAAAAATTTAAAAGACACAATGAAAAAGTTAGTTTTCATGTTCGTAGCTTTCGCAGCTATCTCTTTCGCTTCTTGCGGTAACAAAACTTCTGACAACGCAGCTACTACTGATTCTGATTCAGTTGCTACTGTAGATTCTACTGATTCAGTTTCTTCTGACTCAGCTGCTACAGTTGACTCAACTGCTGCTACTACTGCTGACTCTACTGCTAACGCATGAGAGCCAGAAGCTTAACTGAAGTTTTTTAGCTAAGCGACTCGCTACAACAACGAGAGAAACTGAAACCTGTAGGACCGTGTTCTGCAGGTTTTTTTGTGCCCTTTTGGGTAATAATATATTCAAGTTTGGGATTAGATAAACTGTAAATTATCGGGGCCTCTCCCCTAACCCACTCCCCCATAGGGGAGGAGGTTAGGGGGAGAGGCCCCATTAAATTGCCTTATCTGGAATAGATCAAATCGTTACGCCCACGGTGAGCATCTTGTAGTTGATCGGAGAGAGATCTCCCCATGTGTTCATCGGAGTGTACTTGAGATAGACTCCGAAAGATTTGGTCGAACGAAGCCCAACGCTCACGCCCACATTGAAACGTTGTCCACCGACCCCATGCTCCTTGTTTTTCACTTTGTGCGAATCAAGTTTGTACTTTGTGTGGATACGGTTGCCTACAGCTACCTGAGGTTCAACGGCCAGATCTAAGCAGAGCCTCTTCGTGAAAGCGTGTGAATAACGGATTGGCAGAGTAAGGTTGGTGGTAGTGAGTCGTGAACGTGTATTCCTTGCTTCGTCCATCGGATTTGCCACATCTACACCATTCGTGGCCTTGATCCAACGTGAATGGTCGGAGGCACGGAGAAAAATCCAGTCAATGCCCAAACCAATGTACAAGGCATCGTTTCCGCTGGGCAGACAGTACTGGATATTCAAGAGGTCTGTTCCCAAGTTCCAACCTGCATTGACTGGCACATTCCCCTTGGCATTTACGGGAACTGCTGCCCCGACATGGATAAAGTCAATCAAGTTAAGATCCACGCTGGAGGGCTTGAATGCAGAGTTGTTCTGATTCTTGGATGGCTTGGAAAATGGAAGGTTGAAATCCCAACTACTAGAATGCTCGTTGACAGAAGCAACAGCCGCAAGATTATCGGCCATGGTGTAAGTAAAACGATAATCATGGTCGTCTTCACGACCATAAATCTGTACGGATGTTTGTCCGCTGTTGCTGCATACTACAACACTATCAGGACGGGTGGCATTGACAATCGTGTCGTTAGAACAAAACGGAGCTGAGAGCATGCTGAGAAGAAGAAGTGTATTCATGATTTTTTGTATTTTTATGATTTACGATTGATAAGATGACGAATAAGCTGACGGAGATTCTACCACCATCCTTATTTTTTGAACGTACGCTTGAGTTCGGACAACGTAGCCCTACCTTCCATATAGATAAGGGTGATCTTCGAAGCCGCTGTTCCACGTCCAGCTCCACTATTGGAATAAAAGATATAGCGGTGGGTCTTGCCTCTGGAAGGTAGTTGGTAGAAGGCCATAGCCAACCGACCTCCTTGTATACTCATTTCCTTGTCGATGGCATTGCGCCCATCAGCCTTCACCAAGGGTTCGATGGTAGCGGCATTGCCGCTATGCGGCCCTAGAGTAAGGCTACGGAAGAGACTGAGTTTATAGGCATTCAGTTGACGTCCTTTCATGAGCACTTCTGTAGCATCCTTGTTTTTATGGTATCGGCCGTCGAAGAGTCGTGCTATGTTCAGCCCGCTCTGTGCCGATACATTTAGGCTCATGATCAAGCCTATTATGAGAATAATAGTTCTTTTTGGCATAGTTGATCTATTTTACTTGCTCGGGGGTAAGCTGCTGAAACATATCGTTGAGCTGGTTCTCTACGGAAGGAACTTTGTCCGCTTGCTCCATCTGGTCAATACTTTGCTGCATGGCTTGTAGCACTTGCTGTGGGTCTGTTGTTCGATTTCCGCTGATGTAAGCCACACATTCCTGCTCAGACGGACGTAACAACATCGTTCCTATCAATGCTACTAACACACAGGCTGCGGCTGTAGATATCAAACGTATGAATTTCGGGCGAATAATCCGCATTCGTTGTCCTTGTCGAGATAGGGTAACTGCCTTGTCATCAGGTAGGGCAGAAGCATTGGCTGAATCCTTATTGGCCAACCGCCTTCCCATTGCAGCCAATCCCATCACGGCCCGCAGTTCATCGAAACGAGCATCTGCTGCAGCTTCATCTGAGGCAGCATAGCATTTCAATGCCAATTCTTCCGTCTCCGAAGTTAACGCTTCAAAGTAGCGTTCAGCACAGGCCAATGCCTCCTCAGCCGAAGCAAAGTAATGATGTGCTACCGATGTATTGCGTATAGGTATGGATCGACTCATGATTCGAAATAGTTTTGAGGGTGAAATGAATGTTGTTGGCGGTATGCCTCACGCACGGCCTTGCGAGCTCGGGAGAGTTGCATGCGGACTGCAGTTTCCGATAGTTGGAGTAAGCAGGCTATTTCCTCATAGCTTCGGTCCTCATAGTCGCGCATTCGCATTACTTGAATTTGTGACGGAGTCAGGACCTTACTCATTAAGGCTTGCACCTCAAGGAAACGTTCATCAATGGTAGCTTGCCGTTCGGCTTCGCTGTCATGAAAATCTTTGCATTCTGCATCGATTTCCACTTCCGCGTGGGTCGCTTGTCTACGATAGGCATCCACACTTAAGTTTCTGACTGTAGTCGTCATGAGCGCGGAGGTCTCGTCTTCCGAGCGTATAGCCTTCCGCCTTTCCCACAGACGGGTGAAAGCCTCCTGAAGTGCATCGTCAGCATCATCGCTGTTGCCTGATATTTCGCGGGCCATACCGCGCAACCGCCTCTTCAATCTATTGAAGGCTGAGAGAAGGAAACCACTTGAAGCAGATGTTTCTTCTGATTCTTTGGGCGGGGGGTGTATTTCTGCCATGTGGAATGTGAGTATTTTTGTTTCGTTGCTATAAAGGTAACGAGGAATGTGAGAATTTGTAACACAGAAGGAATATTTTTTCTTATTTTTTTTGTAATGTAATAGAGAAAGACTCGTAAACTGCAAATTGTCGAACAGACGGTAGGCTTTCAGCATAGCCCGTCTGTTCGACAATTTGCAGTTTATCTAATTCGAAATTTGAGTAAATGTAATAGCGCAGCAAGTGGGGTAGGACCCCCTCTTGCTGCGCTACTAATGTTTTGATTTTTTGCGTATTTTTTGATAACAGCCTTTATTACTGGTCGTCGTTCTTGACGTAGCCTTGATACTTCTCAGGTAGGGCGGCCATGATGACTTGGTATGACTCATTCATGGTCTGCTTAATGTCCTCCGCACTGTGTGAAGTAGGGTAGATTGGTTTGTGAATGATGAGGCGCATGGGGGTACGATGAACAAAGTTGACACCTGCCATGCGTGTAAGTACATCGAACGAACCATCAATCGTAACGGGTACTACGGGCAATTGTAAGTCGTCGGCCAGGAGGAAAGCCCCTTTGCGAAACAACCCCATGTGGCCCGTAAACGTGCGCGAACCTTCGGGGAAGACTACCAACGACGTGCCGCCTTGTAGTGTGGCGCGTGCGCGGTCAATCGTTTCTTTAATCGCCTTCGGACCAGACTTGTCGACAAAGATGTGGCGAGCGCGTTCGCAAGCATAGCCCACGAGAGGCATCTTGCGCAAGGCCTTCTTCATCATCCACTTAAAGTTGCAACCTAAGTAACCATAAATGAGAAAGATGTCCATAGGGCCTTGGTGGTTGGCCACGAATACGTAGCTCTGTCGGTAGTCAATGTTTTCGCGTCCTTCGACGTGAATGGGGAGTAACAATACGCGACAGATGAAGCGCGACCAAATCTTGCCTGGATAGTAGCCAAACACGTGAGCGTTAAATAGTCCACCAATGATTGTGACCAATGCCGTGATGATGGTGGCTATTAAGATAAGGGGGAGGGCAATGCAGAGTTGATACACCTTATATATAATAGGTATGTTTTGTGTTGGTTTCATCACAAAAAGAGTATTTTTTATCGGTTGTAGCAAACGGCCTGTCCGCGGAACTTCTCGTCAGTTACGTGGCCACGGTTGAAGATAGGAAATCCATTGCAGAAGGTGCGTTCAACGCGCCAACGGAAGGTATGACCTTCAAGAGGACTCCAATTACACTTACTCTGAATGCGGTTGGGCGTGAGCGTCCAAGGCACGTTGGGGCGAACCATTACGACATCAGCCTTATAGCCTTCGCGTAGGTAACCACGATTTTCGATTTGTAAGAGTTCGGCAGGGTTGTGACACATGAGTTGCACCAAACGTTCAATGCTCAGCACACCTTTGTCTACCAGTTCGAGCATCGAAACGAGTGAGAACTGTATAATCGGCATACCTGAGGCAGCACGAGCGCATCCACCCACCTTTTCGGCCAAGCGGTGAGGCGCGTGGTCCGTACCAATGGTGCGAATAAGTCCCGTGTTGAGTGCAGCGCGTAAGGCATCGCGGTCAGCCTCTGTCTTGATAGCGGGGTTTACCTTAATGCGCGAACCGAGTCGAGCATAGTCCTTGTCGCAGAACATGAGGTGTCCCACACAAGCCTCTGCTGTAATGTTGGGGTCGTCAGCGGTGAAGAGTTCCAACTCGCGAGCGGTAGAAATGTGCGCTACGTGAAGGCGTGCACCCGCCTCTTGTGCCAAGCGAATAGCCAAACTTGTAGACGCATAGCAAGCTTCTTCGCTGCGTATCTCAGGGTGGTGACGCACGTCAGGGTCTGCACCGTATTGCGCCTGTGCCGCTTTCATATTTTCGTCAATCAGACTTGAGTTCTCACAATGCGCCATGATGGGCAACTTCGCATTTTCGAAGATGGCGCGTAGGGCACGTTCGTCGTTGACCAACATATTGCCCGTTGACGAACCCATAAATAGTTTGATGCCCGCTACTTTGCGAGGGTTGAGTTTGCTCAACTCGTAGGCGTTTCCAGCTGTGGCTCCGAAGAAGAGTCCGTAGTTGACAACACTCTTATTGGCAGCAATCTGCCACTTTTCGTCAAAGGCTTCCTTCGTTGTAGTTTGCGGCACGCAATTTGGCATGTCAAACACGGTGGTCACACCGCCTGCTGCGGCAGCGCGGCTTTCAGAGCAAAAGTCGCCTTTAGCCGTTAGCCCTGGGTCGCGAAAGTGAACGTGGTCGTCAATGACACCGGGCAAGATGTAACAGTCCGTACCGTCAATGGTTTCGTCAACAGGTATAGAGGGGGTAGCGTCTATGCCCTCAAGTATCTCTTCTATTCTGTCATCGTCAATAACGAGGGTGCCTAAAAACTTGCGGCCTTCGTTAACGATCGTGGCATTCTTAATCTGTATACGGAAGTGCATTTGTTTAAATGTGTAAGTGCTTAGTTAATGTGCAAATGCTTAGTAAATGTGTGAATGTGCAAATGTGTGAATGTGCAAATGTGTAAATGTGTGAATGTGCAAATGGTCGCCTTAAATTGCAGCGTTTAGGAATGAGCTTTATGACATTCAATCATTTGCACATTTTCCTATTTGCACATTTGCACATTTTCCCATTTGCACATTAACCAAGTTTCCTTGGTTTAATACCTCCCGTCATTGCGGCCCAGCGAAGGCGCATTACGCCAAAGAGCGCTTCGCCAAAGATGCCACCGCTCATTTTGCTTGTGCCTAACTCGCGGTTGACAAAGATAACGGGTACTTCTTTGATCTTGAAGCCCAACTTATAAGAAGTAAACTTCATCTCAATCTGGAAAGCGTAGCCCTTAAAGCGAATGGCATCGAGGTCGATCGTTTCGAGCACCTTGCGACGATAGCAAACGAAGCCTGCTGTGGTGTCGTGGAGGGGTACTCCCGTAATCAATCGAACGTATTTAGAAGCGTAGTAGCTCATCAGTACGCGTCCCATGGGCCAATTGACCACATTTACGCCACTTACGTAGCGCGAACCTACTGACACGTCGTAGCCTTCGTTGGCACAAGCGTTGTAGAGGCGAGGAAGGTCTTTCGGAGCGTGGCTAAAGTCAGCGTCCATCTCAAAGATGTATTCATAACCATGCTCTAAAGCCCATTTAAAACCTGCAATGTAGGCTGTGCCCAAACCCAACTTGCCCGTGCGCTGTACGAGGTGAAGCTCGTGCTTAAACTCGCTGGCCATGAGGTGCTTCACGATGTCGGCTGTGCCGTCAGGAGAACCGTCGTCAATGACCAAGATGTGAAAGGCATGCTCCTTTAGTCCAATGACAGCACGTATGATATTTTCTATGTTTTCTTTCTCGTTGTAAGTGGGTATGATTACAACGCTGTCGCTCTTTTCCATGTTTTAATATATGTGTATTATTTTTATTTACGATACAAAAGTAAGCATTTTGCCCGACATTGATTAACTTTGCTGTCTAAAACAACGAACATTAATATTAATAAGCGATATGAAAAAAATAGCTTTAGCACTTTGTGCACTCCTTGCCCTGCCCACAATGGCACAGAAGTATACCATTACGGGTAAAGCTCCTAAGGGAGCCAAAATGGCTTATCTGCAACGCCTCCACACGGCACTTCGCCCAGATAGCGTAGCCGTTACGAATGGCACGTTTAAGTTTGAGGGCGATGCCAATAACAACTTGTTTGGCTACGTTATTATCGATAAGAAAGAACGCTTGAGCGTAGTGCTCGACGGCGATGTGAAAGTAGACTTTCCGAAAGAAGATGTGACGGGAACGGCTGAGAACGAGGCTTTGAATAAGTGGGAACACTTGATGAACGAGCCACAAGTCGGCTATCAGAAGGTGATGACAGAGTATTATGGCTATCGTCGTGAGGGCAAGCAAATACCCGATAGCGTCATGGCACGCATCGAACGCGAGGCTGATGCCTGTGAGAAGCAATTGCTCGACTTGACAAAGCAGTGCTGCAACGAAAATAAGCGAATGAAGTTCCCAGCCTTGTACTTGGCACAGTTTGGCTCGATGATGGATCGTGCCGACGTAATCGCTTTGGCTGAAGAGGGCAACCCTGCTTATATGGACACCAAGATCGTGGCCAATATTAAGAATAGCATAGCTGGTTGGAAGCGTCAATTGCCTGGCGTACAGTTTACCGATCTCGAGATGAACGACGTTGACGGCAAGTCCCACAAGCTGAGTGAATACGTAGGTAAGGGTAAGTACGTATTGGTTGACTTTTGGGCTTCATGGTGTGGCCCTTGCCGCAAGTCAATGCCTGCGGTGAAGAAGTTGTATGACGAATACAAAGACAAGGGCTTTGACATCGTCGGACTCTCATTCGACAGTGATAAGGCCGCTTGGGAGGCAGCTATTAAGAAACTCGAATTGCCTTGGCATCATCTCTCTGACCTCAAAGGTTGGGAAAGCGTAGCCGGTCAAACGTATGGTATCAATGCCATTCCTGCCACCTTGTTGATTGGCCCCGATGGCAAAGTTATTGCCAGTGGCCTGAGTGCCGAAGGCGTTGGCAATAAATTGAAAGAGTTGATAAAGTAAATGAAATAAAAGTGCATAAAAGCAACGCAGCAACAAAGGAATTGTCCTTTTGTTGCTGCGTTGTTTTTTATCCCTCCTTCTCCCTCCCCCCCCAAAAAAACTTGACAACCAATTTTACTTCTTCTTTCTTTTGCGGTCATATAATTAGAACGCTCGATGAAGAGCGCGTCAAGAAAAGAAAAATATGAATATCAAAAAGGAAGAAACGATGAAGAAAGTAATGAAACTCTTGAATCGCTTAGCTGCGATGATAGGCTTAGCCTTGTTGTTCTCCTCATGTTATACTGCAGATGCAGCTTCACCTCGAAAGCATCGTCACCACCATCATCACCATCATCCAAAGCGTGGTGTGATAGTAGTACACCGCTTTGCTTCGACTGATCAAGTGCGTACTGATAGTTCAATCTTTAATATTAGTTTGGCCATGGCCGAATCTCTCCATAACAATGACTACTCCTAATGATAACGAAATCGTCTTGGCGTTGAAGAACGATGCCGAACGCGGCTTTAAGTTGCTCATGGTAAAGTATAAGGCCCCCATCTATTGGCACATACGCCGTTTGGTCGTGGCGCATGACGATGCACAAGACGCTACGCAAGAAGCCTTTATTCGCGTGTTCCGCTCGTTCTCTCAGTTTCGGGGTGATAGTCCGTTCTCGGCTTGGATATATCGTATTGCCACAAATGAGGCCTTGCGACTGCTTGAACAACGAAAGCGAGAGCAACTCTCGTTAGATGAGAATGAGACAGAAGCCAATCGCTTAATGGCTGATAATTATGTAGACTACACCGACCTTGAAGCCGTAAAGTTGCAACGTGCCATCTTGTTATTACCCGCCAAACAACAAATAGCCTTCAACCTTCGTTATTACGATGAGTTAAGCTATGACGAGATAGCTCAAATAACAGACTCAAGCGCAGCCAGCGTTAAGACGAATTACCATTTGGCAAAAGAAAAAATTGTCAAATACATGAAAACAAACCTGTAAGTATCTCAAGACAAAATGGATAAGGATTTTAATTTAGATAAAGTGGGCAAACGCATGCCTTACACTACGCCCGAAGGCTTTCTCGATCAACTCGAGGCCAATGTTTGGCAAGAGGTAAAAGCTGATATGAAGATGCATCAGACGAAGCCACGTCGCAAGTTGTATCGTTTGTCCATCGTTTCTACCCTTTTAGCCGTAGCGGCTTGTGTAGCGGTAGTGCTAATGATTCACCCCTTTGCTCCCAAGCAATCTACCACTCCCATTGATAGTTTTGCCCCTGTTGAGCAAGCTTATGCTCAACTGAGTGATGACGACCAAGCCTATATGCTTGAGGTGTATCAAGACGATGTGTTTTTGAACGAACAACAACAATAAGTATATTCAACATAACTCATAGCGCGGTGCACAGCGTTATAACACAAAAACTTTTTAAAATAGAACAATCATGAAATGTATTATTAGTTACATGCTGATGCTCGTAGCCTTTGTAGCCTTCAGCACTCCCACCTTTGCACAAAATAACACTAAGCAGCGCAAAACGCGCGAACAAATGGTTGAAGCACAAGCTCAACACATAGCTAAAACGATGGCCTTTGACGATGCCACCAGTACACGTTTTGTTAAGACCTTCTGTGAGTATCAAAAGGAAGTATGGGCTCTCGGACCGCGTCAACGACCACAGCGCAAGAATGGGCAGTCACAAAGTGAGGCCGATGCTGAAAAGGCAATGAAAGAACGCTTTGCGCATAGCCAAAAAATTCTCAACTTGCGTGAGAAGTATTATGGAGAGTACAGTAAGTTCCTTACGCAAAAGCAAATTCAGCGTGTTTACCAACTTGAGCGTCAAATGATGCAGCGCCTCTCAAAGCAGCGTAAAGGCAAACAAGGTCGCCCTGGTAAAAAGCCTATAAATCGTCCTAATAAATAAAGAGAGCGTAATTGAATTGATTTTTTTGTACGGGCGTAGGTTGTGAATATTCTAACCTACGCCCTTATTGTGTCTTTACATAAAAAAACAAGAAAAATGAAGTCAACTAATCTTACGAATAAAGATTAAAGTGGGCAACAAAAATCGTTAAACCACATGACCGATTAATCAAATTCGCACTCAGGGCAGACGCATCAAATTGAACTATCCGTCAACAGCCTGTCTAAGTAGTCCTCACTCCACCCCGCTTTCAGTCGTTTTAGATTAAGACTTCCCTTTGTTGTCTTGTCGTTTTTTA
>OLFV01001900.1_pt1 | contig 17731 bp, 18 predicted proteins | sample 1605551 | NCBI WGS metagenome assembly OLFV01 (sample SAMEA3888922, study PRJEB22519) | human gut metagenome | biome: human gut; feature: human-associated habitat; material: faeces | place: Denmark | collected 2011
CCCCCCCCCTGAAAGGTTGAAAATGTTCAGAACAACCGTACTACCCGTGATACCTGTGATACCTCCTACGGACACAAAGGTTGGAACGGTAGTACGGTTGAAAAGTGAACCGTGCTACCCGTCCTACCAAAACGAAGAGGGGGGGATGTTCACCATACCTTTCCCCATAGGCAACCGTTGCGATCATCGCAACACCCTCGCGCTCCGTCCAGAGGGTGAGAGAAGGCGTTCACTTGGTAATTTGAACTAAGTCGAAATTTTCGAGTGAGTTTTTGAACCCCTTCAAATCATTACCAGAAATAGAGAAGAAATGCTTGCCTTCAACGAACTTTGGGCGAAATTTGCGAGTCGAAAATTTCGACTCACAAAAGAAATGTTTTGAGTTCTTGGGCAATTTTCACAGAGTAGAAATTTTCTACGCCGTGCCTGTTACACTTTAACTTCTTGGAATAATTTGATTCCCCAAAATTGAGGGATGCAAATGATTCCGATGGCCAAGGTTTTTTCAGCTTCCGATCTATACCTCCAATATCCCCGATATCCCCAGAATTGCCCGCCCGCCACGAAAAAGGGGAGGCATCGCACCTCCCCCTCATGCCGGATTATCCGAACGTCTTCACTATGTCTGCCGCTTCTTCCGGTGTCAGTTTCCCGCCTCGGAGCATATCATATACAGCCCGGCGAACCTCTCCCCGCTCCGGCGTGGCCGGGAGGTCAGGGATTGGCCGGGGAGACTTGCCAAGGAACGCGGCCCCGGCATTGATCAGCAGGGCGGCGGCTTCCCTGTTCCCGTTTTGCGCCTGCTGTTCCAGACGTTTTATTGCCTGCCGTGCCGCATCCGCAAGGTGAGCTTGAAAGGTACTCATGCCCGCGCCTCCTTGCCCGGCGCCAGCGCGTCAGACACCGCCCGCGCCTTGTCGCTGATGATTTGAAGGACGGTGAGAAAGCCCTCCCGCTCCTCTGGTGTTTCAGAGTGGTCCGCTTCATCCCAGACCATGAAGGCCCGTTGCAGGAAGGCCGTCATATACCGCACGTCTTCAAGGGTTTCCCGCATCTCATCAGGGCGTATGGAGAATGAAACATTACGCATGGCCTTCCCCCCTGGTCAGCTCTTCCCACGCTCCAAAGAGAGGCATGTGCATGTTGATAGCGTCATCAGCCAGCAGCTTGAACATGTACGCCAAGCCTTCCCGCGCTTCACTGGAAAGACTATTGCCGGGGCAACAATCCGGCAGGAACAGTTCTTTGAAGGCCGTAAAAACCTCGCAATAATGGAGCATCTTGTCCGCTCCCTCCTTGACGCTGGAGAGGGCGTCGCTCCGGGCTTCATCTGTTCCGGCATGGTTCGTGGAAGAGGGGAAAACGGCATGGGATACGTGGATATGGAAAGTTTTTACTCCGGGGGGAACAGTATCATTTTCCTTGCCTTCGCCCGTGTTTTGTTTCAAGGTTCCATCAGCCATATCTGCGCCCTCCCGTGGCGCGGTGAGGTTAGGCCGGGGGTAGTGTTCGTGGCACCATCCTCGGCTGTTATGTGGTTACTCTTGACTGTTTACATACTCATCAAGTGCGGCCTTGGTTGTCCTCCATTCTCTCCCCACTTTGCGCGCCCTTACTTCTCCCGATTGAAACAAGCGCAACATAACATTGCGCCCTACGCGTAAGTATTCTTGCGCCTCTTCCAGATTCAGTGGGCGGGAACTCTTTTCCTCTTCTGTCAGGGGGGACATGTTACCTCCTTTTTGGTACGCATTTAAACTTAGATAAACGTTTTTGACAAGTCAAGATAAAATATTTTAAGGCTATATAAATTTATATAAGTTTTATAAAGTTTACATAACGCCCCTTATGGGACATTCAACCCGTTTTCCCAGTAACACTCCTGTCATTTCAATGCGTTAGAAAAAATACCGCGAAAAGCAAAGTTTACCGATTATGAAAAAACTCCACCCCTTCCACAGAAGACAACATGGCCTCATGACCACCACGCGCCCGCCCATATCCCGGCATCAGCATAATCGGCCAGCTCAAAATTGAGCGCGCTAAATGATTCCGGCAAGAAGATTCAACCAATCCAAAGTTGGATGCGTTGAATGATTCCGGCATGTTAGAGGATGGGTAGTAATTCGATTATGCTCCTTCCCATCCATGCCGGGAGTACTTCGAGCCTTTCCGGGAACGTCCGGGAAAATCCCCGACAAAACGAAAGGCTCCCCGTTTACGGAGAGTCCTTTCCCTTGCCTTGGCTTGTCTTGGATGGAGCGCAAGTCTCTCGTGGATATTTTTACATCGGAAAATTCTTTTTTCTCCTTGGTACTCAAGGATTTTCCCGTGGAGACTTTTACTGTTTTCCGTGGGGAAAATTATGGGGGTAGAAATCGCTTTGCCTTGGTATTCAAGGGCCAGCCGTGGGGAATTTTTGTTTCCCACGCCACAAAAAAGCCCGGCAAGGGGAGAGGCAGAGGCTTTTTGTTGCGCCCAAGTAAAGTTAACGATAAGCGGGAAAGGGGGAGGGATATATTGAAAATCGGATGTTCATTATGCAAGAGGAAAGGGGCAGGGGAATGAAAAATCGTCCTTGTATGACAAACAATCATTCTAAAAAGAATGAACGCAAAGATCGTCCTTTTTTAGATATTATTATAATAATATTTTTTATTTTTATTATATCATCTTTATTTTACGGAATAGATAAAGGAGCAAAAACTGTCATATCATTTTTAAGTGTTACTTTGTCAATATTATTTTGTGGAATATCAAGTTTTGCATTGTTAAAAAAAATGAGTAATGACAACTTGAATGATGTATTTTGCGGAATATGTTCAGTTTTGTGTGCATTTTTGTTTGGTGGTCTATTATCAGAATTTATAATAAATACTATTTATCATTGATATAGTAAAGGCCGGGATTATATAGTTTCCCGGCCTTTTTGCTTACCACCTCACGGGGTCAATCCAGAAAGTTTGATTGTTTTCCTTTTTCATCCGCCGTTTCATGCGGGAAATATAGCCGGGATTCATCATTTCAAAAAGATTGTATCCGATGAAGTGATCAAACGCGGCCCGGAACCAGAACAGGTTATTTCCCGGAACATGGTTGAAGAAGAGACGAAAGGTTTCCGCCGAAACATCCCGCCCGTCCTTGATATTCTGATACAGGTTATAGACTGATTCCGCCGTGCCCAGCGTGGGGCCGCCCAGCGTGGAATAAAAGCTGCTTCCCATGCGTGACTTTTCTCCGAACAGGAAATCTCCGTAAATCCCCAGACCGCCGCCTTGTGCCGCCGCCGCAAGCCATGTTTGAGGAGAAGACGGATCGCGCGGGGTTTTCTGGGCGATAAGCTGTTTCGCGGTCATGGAACCGTAACCGAACAGCGTCATCATGAGGAAAAGACGGGTGAAATTCATCATTCCCTCTGTATTGTGAAACAGCGCATCTCCCCACGTTTCAGCGCCCCGGCCGAAAAATTCCCGCATCGCCACGCGCTGGAGAAAGGCTGTGGGAAAACTCTTGAACTGTGTCACAAAGCGCAGGGCTTCGCCTATGCCTGTCCCTGCCGCCGTGCCCTGCCTCAATATGGCACGGGTTCGGGCGTCAGGCTCCAGCACGGCATAATCCACACGGTCACGAAAATAAGTCCGCAGCTGTGAAGCAATCTCTTCGCGCAGTTCGTCCATGCGTCCCGGAGAAGCCTGCTTCCCCTGCTGTGCAAGGTAGGCTTCCAGCATGGCATCCGGAACATTATATACCGCTTCCGGTGTCAGATAATCCCGCCCGTCCGCCGCCAGGGTTTCTCCCGCACGAATGATCTCCCATCGCCCGGCATCTATGCCGTAGAGCCGCAGTACCCTTCGCCGGGCATCCGTCAGGGCGTCCCAGGCCAGAGCCTTTTCCAGGGCAAGGTCATGACTCATCATGAGCGTGGCGCTCAGTTTCCAAGTGTCAGTCCATACGCTCTGAAAACTCACGCGGAAAAAGAGATTTTGAAGAGCGGTCATTTTGCCGGGAAGTTCCTCTCCGGCAAAACGTGAGGCCAGTCCGCCGCTCATGCTGTCAAAGAAGACGCCGCACATGGACATGATGCGCTGCTGCTCCGCCGATCCTCGCCCCCGGATCAGCCCGGTTAACCCCTGCATCAGAGGGCCAAAGAAACCCCTGCCCTGATACGCAAACTCAGAGGAGAAGTTCGGCGCATCACTGAGGGAGGAAAGCAGTACTCCCCCCAGCTTGGACAAAGTTTCCATGGTTCGAACTGTCCTCCCCACCATGGCAAGAGTGGGATTGCCTTCAATGTTCAGCGTGCCGTCAATCTCTTTCATCTGATTGTGCAAGCGTTTCAGAGAATTGTTCAATCGGTCGATGCCTGCAAAATCATTGCGGGAGCGCAAGGTCTGCCGGACATCATCTATGATCTTTTCCAGATTGGCTTGCGGGGAGGGGCCGAACACCCGCATCAGCGCCGTGCTTTGCGCCGCGTTTTCCAGTCCGAACAGGAAAGCCTCGCGCAGATTCCCGCGCCCGTATTTTTCATTGTATTTAAACCATGCCTCGCCATCACTGAAATGAAGAACCCGTTCGCGCGATGCGCGCGCCGCCGCGCTTCCCACAGTCCACGGACGCGCCATGTCGAGCGTGTTTTCCTGCGTCTCCGTTTTCAGGTGTATGCCTGTAGAAATATCCTCATACACCGCTTTGAGGAATTCATCAGTGTTCACGCCCGGTTCAAGCAGTCCGTCCGCCGTCCTGTCCCAATCGAGCAGGGGCAGTATATCCGTTTTCCACTGCTCGAATCCTGCCCGGCGTATCCGGCTGCGGTCATGACTCTGACGCACGATATATCCCGGCTCTTTTCCTATCCATGCTCCGGCCCGGTTCCTGTCCCGGCGCGCCTGCTCCTGCCATTTGTGCATAATCCGGGCGATATCCAGCGCCTCCTTCGGCCCCTTGAATTCCGGCGCCGCGGGATTGTCCAGAGAGAACAGCGCGGCGGACACGTCCCTGTCCATCGCCCCGGTTTTGAACAGAACATAGAGTTCATTCCCCATGCGGTTCAAGTCCGCCAGGAAGCCGCCCACATAACGCCCGGTCAGACTCTTTCCCATAGCGTCCACACTCAGCCGGGAGCCTTCGCGGGCAAACCTGACTCCAACCTGCAAAGCCGCGATGCCGTCCGCTTCACGTCCCCTGAACGTGTTCAGCGCCATATCCACCGCCCGCAGCCGTGCCTGCATCTGGAGCTGGAGCGCCCGCTTTTTCGCCAGTGCCTCCACCTCCTGCCGCTCCCCCCATTTTTCAACGGCCTTCATGACTTCCTCTGCCATGTCCGCCGCCTTTCCCTTCGCCTGGACGCGCCGCTTTATCTTCTTGACCTGTTCAAACAGAGAGACGATTTCCTCCTCGCTCATGTCCCGGCCTATGCCCTGCCGAATGATATCCACGCAATCCATGATATATTACCTCCCCGTCTCGCAGGCCGCCGCCTGCCGCATTACATCCCGCGCCAGCCGCGCTCTCATGATATCCGCATCCGCCGCCGCAAGTTCCGGCGTGAAATCCTCAACCGCCAGTTCAGCCGCTTTTGGTTCGCTTTGAACTGCAATATTCAGGGTTTCATCCAGTCCCGTTTCCGCATCCCGGATGAGCGCCCCCACCGTCTCCACGTCTTCTCCCTGTCCGCCGGGGACAAAGGCATCAGAGCCGTTTTCTCCGGCATTGTCATATCCGCGTTCAGGCTCCCTTGCGGCCAGATCGCCCACGGCATGACGAAAGGAGGCGTCCGCCTGATCAGCGGGGACAGAGAACATGCTGTTGAACACCTCCCGCATGGCCGGGGAAATCTCCAGTCCGGCGGCGTCGGCATCGGCATAAAGTTCCATGAACCATTGTCTGAGCCTGGCAAACACGTCACTCAGGGAAGGGGATGGGGCCTTTCCTTCCAGCAGGAAGCGTTCTCCGGCACGAGCAAACTTCTCTTCCATGTCCCGCGTCCATGTCCGGCCCGGCTTCGCGCCCACGAACTCCTCAATCTTCGCCCATTGTTCCCGTGTGCGGGGTGAGGCGTCGGGGGCAGTCGCCGTTTCCGCCAGTTCCCGCCGGAAGATATGATACAGCTCATGCGGCGCACTGGTGAAATCTGAGGAATTGAAGAACTCGATCACCGCCTTCCCGTCCGCGCCAAAATCCACGCGGGCGCGGGAAACATTCTGGAAGAGGGTGTCCCCGCCAACCCCGGAAGACTTGACCACTGCAAGGAGAGCCTGTAATTTTTCCCGGACAGGCCCGCCAGAGCCAACGCCCGGACTCAATGCGCTCTCTGTTTCAGAAGCGGCGGGCACTCTGGGGGCCTTCTTCTTTTCCCGCTCCAACCATGCTTCCAGCGCCCTGTCGGAATCTTTGAAAAAGGTAGTGACAAAAAGCTGCCCCTTGTGGTTCACCTCAAAGGCAATCCCGTAGCCCTGTCCGTCCGCATGCGCCCGCGCCAGAAACGCCGGGCCGTATACGCCTTTCCCCCGCGCTGAAGGCTCCACATCTTCCAGAGAACGCAGCACATGGGGGAGTTTTGCATTGTCGGCGTCTGTCATGTCGGGGTGTCGTTTCTTCTGGTGAAAAACAGTATCGGAAGGCAGGCGGATTTCCCATCCCTCAAAGCCGTCCTGCCCTTTCCATGAAAAATAGGATTTCTGGGCCGTCTGTCCTTCTTGTGACACTCTTGCCACAAAAGCGGGGATATCCATCTCCCGTGCGGGATACATCGCCTGTTCCAGCGTATCCGTGCCGGCCTCTCCCGCCGCATTTCCCGCCCTGAACTCCACTCCGTAGCGGGTATAATAATCTTCCGCATTTTTCCCGGTGTCGTAGGCCCATGAGCGGGCGCGGGCGTCGAACAGCGCCGCCGAAGCCAGGGCGTTCCGCCGCACCTCTCCGGCATCCGCTTCCGGGTTCGCTTCCAGAAAGGCCATTTCCATTCGTCCGGCCATATCCAGCCGCAGGGATTCGGAAACGTCCGTCCTGTCCGCCATGGCCCATGGCTGGACAATCCCGCGGCGCCGCCGCAGGAAATCCCCCACGCCCCCGGCAAGGGGCTGCAATCCCGCTCCCATGATTGCGCCGAACCCCACGTTCAACAGGGAATCCGTCATATCATAATCAGCCTGCACAGCCTTTTGTCCGGCATGCACCAGAGGTTCCACCAGAGCGCCGCCCACCGCTCCTTCCACAAGGCCAACCTCTGCCCGAACCGCCGCCCGGCCAAGTGTTCCCTTTGCCCTGCCCAGCATGGAAAGGACACGCGCCTCCCCCACCACGGGCACGAAGGCCGATGCCACATTGATCGGATCGAGAGCGGAAGCGGCCAGCCCCGCCGCGAACGTGAACGGCATGTGCGAAGCCGGAGTGCGCGAACTGACGAACTGCCGGGAAAGTTCGGCCTTCTTGAGAGGTATCAGGATATCCAGCGCCTCCGGGGTGTATCCCTCCTGCGCTTTCAGAAAACCTTGCAGCCCCGCATCCCTGATCCGCGTTTCCTGTTCCTCAAGGGAAAGCCGCCTGGGCTGTTTGTCCGGCGCGGGTTCGTCAAATTCCACCACGGAGCCGTCCGGCATCTCCACATCCCGGACAAGCTGAATGCCTTCTGTCGCCGTGTGCATCCGAATGTAATTATATACTGAGGGCACAGGGTTGCCTGCCCATGCCTCACTCCATGCCGCGCCTGCGGATTCTCCCAGTGTCGGCGTGTATCCCTCCCATGAGGGGCCGCTGCCGTAATCAACCTTTGCATACAAGGGCATTTGTCCTCCTCCCTACCAGGGATACTCGCGGGAAAGTCCCATTATGTTCCGCTCTTCCATCCCTTTGCCTTCCAGTTCGTCCCATGTCCTTTCAACCGGGCTGCCGTCCGTGTTCCGTACCGCCTGCCCGCCGACAAACAGCACAGCGCCGCTTTCATCGCTGTTCGTTACCCAGTATCCTTCACGCCGTATCCATGCGGCATAGGTTCTGTCCGTGAAATCTTCTCCGAACAGGGAGGCATCCGGGAGCAGCAGTTTCCCCGGCATGGCCGCATCCAGAAGCGACGCTTCCGCGCCGTCTCCTATCCTGTCTGCGTTGAACTTCCTCGGGACGCGGAACTGCTTTCCCGTTGGCCCGGCAAGGGAATAACGGTCGAGAATGACCTTGCCTGCGGCCTTTTCCACGGCTTCTTCCGTTTCGTATCCATCCATCATGTAGCGCAGGGCCAGCCGCTCCACGTTCTGGTTTATCCGGGCGGACATATCCCCATCCCCTCCGGCCAGCAGCGTTTTATTGAAATCGGCCATGCTCTCCCGGACAAGGTTCTGAAAATCCGTTTTCGTTGCGCCGTTTATGCCCAGCACTTCCTCCGCTTTTTTCGCAAAGTCCTTATCTCGCGCGGCTTCCAGAAGTTTTTTCCCCGCATCGGCATCCATGCCGCTTGCCGCCAGCCGCATTGCTCCTGAAAGCCCCTCTTTCCCTGAAAACTGTCTGAGCATGTCCGGCCAGTATTTCCCGGCAGAGGCGGAAAGCTGTTGCAGGGCTTCCATCGGGAGAGGGCTGTCTTCCAGCTTCGCTGCAATCTGTTTCGCGTCAGATTCGGGCAGGAACGCAGCCGCTTCGCTCCCCGCCATGCCCCGCGCCTCTCTCGCCGCCTTCAGCGCCACGGCGTAAGCATTTACGCTGTCCGGCGTCATATCCCGGAACATGGCCTGCCGGGCGGCCTTCACCTCCGGTTCAACTGACGCCAGATAGCCCGCCGGATCATCGGCGCGCGCCTTCCTGTCCCTCTCCACGGCCTGAGTCAGTGCGCTGAATATTTTGCTTTTCGCCGCGTATCCTTCCCCGGCTTCCGGCCTTCGTTCCGCCAGAAGCGAATCCTGCTCCGCCGGAGACATGGCCCGCAGCCCGCGAATATCTTCACTGAGATTTTGCAGCCCCTCCAGCCGTTCCCATACTTCCGGCGCGTCTTTGCCATATGCGGCCGCGACTTCCTCCCGCGTGGGCGGATTCTGCACTTCCAGCCCGTCCCGCCATGCGGCTTCCGCATCTTCAATCCGTCCGGCCAGTCCTGCGCGCAATTCAAGCTGACGCTGTTTTGCCTTCGCTTGGAGGGCATCGGCGCGGGCGTCGATTCTCACCTTGACGGCGTTTGCCCTGTCGCCCAGCATTTCCCGCGATTCTTCAAAGGCGTCTCGAGCATCGGCAATACGGTTATGAGCAAGATAGCCGTCAACTCTGGTCTCAGCTACATTCTGAAAAACCTTGTTCAACTCGCCCCGGTTGTCCAGGCCATGCTGTATGGTGGCCAGGTAGAATTCATAATTTTCAATAGCATAAGCAATCTTGTCAGGGTCGTCATAGTCTTGAGCCGCAAGATTCATGATTTCAGAAACCATGCTTTTCTTGACGGAATCATACCACGCGCCGCGCTGTTGTCTGGCATAGCTCCGGCCCTGTTCCGTGAAATTAAATCCCAACCCCGAAGCCTGTTTCATGAATATATCCGCGAAACGGCCCTGAAACTTTCCGTCCGCCAGAGTTTTGTCCCTCAGACTCTGCGCGAACTGCTCGAAATGTTCCCCGGCGTTCAGGGCGTTCTGCCCCTGATTCTCCCGCATGTAGCGTTCCCGTTCCGCCGCAAGCTCCGCGTTCATGTCCGCAAGGGATTGTTCCACGCGCGTAGTTTCGTTCTGCACATACTCCTTGACGATAATATCCGTCAGTTTCAGGCCGCTTTGCAGCATGGCGGCCAGAGTTCTGTCCTCCTCCCTGCCGGATACGGTACGAAGCGCGGGCTGATTGCCGGGATTTATCCCGCCCGCCTGTATGCGCCGGGGAGCGCTATTGTAAGTCTGGATGCGGATCATTCTCACACCTTAATTTTTCAGTTTGGGAATATTCCTGATACTCTTGCTTTCACTGCCAAAACTACCGAACAGGCTTTTTCCTCCGTCTCCAAAGCCTCCGGCCATTCACATTCTGCCGACTCTCCCATTCCGCCTGCCGACTCTCCCATTCCGCCACTTCTTTTTGGTATTTATTCAATTCCACGTCCGCCGCGCTTCCGGAACTCATGTCCACGCCCAGAGCGCCGAACCCCACCGCATTCCCGGCCTGCATATCGGCATATGCCCGTGCCAGAACATCATGTGTCCCTTTTGTCTCCTGCACATCAACATTTTTTTCTGCCATTTTTACATCTCCTTTTTGGTTTCAGCATTTCCCGTATGTTCCACCGGCAGGGGCGGCAACTTCCGCCCCTGGTCTTCCCTGTTTACATTGGAACACTCCACATCCCATATTTCCCGCAGGGCGGCATATTGTTCCGAATCGTCGATATCCTCCTCCTCGTATTGCGTCAGCAGCTTGTCCGCATAGTTCGGATCAAGCATTTTCCCGGAATCCATGAAGGGCGCTCCGCACTCTTCCTCCAGCCGTTTCAAGGCCCGGAGCCAGCCCACGGACGCGCGGAAACACTTGTCCGCCAGAGAATACATCTGTTCTTCCCGCTCCGTCCCCTTCGCCTCTTCCGCATGAAGCAGGCACATCCACGCTGTTCTTTCCGCCCACAGCGCCCGGAACAGTCCCCATGCGGCCACGGTGAAAAAGCTGTGTCCCCAGGCACACATCCAGAGGGCTTCAAACAGGCTCCGCGCCCCGAGCGCATCAATCTCGGTATCCCGCTGACGGCCCACGGACTCCCGGACAAGCAGGGCTTCCCGTTCAAAGGGCGTCAGTTTACCGTATTCCCGGCGCAATGTTTCGATATTCATTTCTTTCTTTCCTCCCGGCTGTGCAGCAGCCTTTTCAGACTTTCCACCTGTTCCCGCAGTTCCGTCACTTCATCCACCTTTGCCGCTGTGGAAATGAGGGCGGCCACCTCTCCCGCCGCAGTTGCGGACACCTCGCCACGGGCCACAAGACGCAGAAGCGCCGCCATCTGCCCGGAAAGGCCGCCTTCTTCCGGCAGGTCTACAGGTTCGGGGATGCTGACCGGACGCTGCCGGGGGAGGCCGTAGGCAATCAGAGCTTTGCATGCGTCCAGATCACCGCTCCGCGCGGCCTCGATGAGCGCAGGCAATGCCACCTCTTCCGCCGCGTCACGGGCAAGCCTCAGAGCGCGGCAGGTAGCCCCCGGCTGCCTTCCCGCAGGGTTCCCCGATGTTCCTTTCAGGAAGCGCCCCTTCGCGTCTCTGGCGACCTGCTGTGGCGTGTTTTTGCTGGAACCCGGTTTCATGGCCTCCCCCTTTCCCTTGCCTATCCAAACCATTTTCCTTCCTGCACTGCCGGAGCAATGGGGGCCACTGTGAACTTGTCCCGTGCAAGCATTTCCCGCGCTCTTTCCCTGCTCATATCAAGAGCTTTCAATGCGCTTTCCACATCAAAGCCCGTCGGGTCTTTCCTCCACGCATCGACAACCAGCTCCACGGTCAGCCGCGCCGCGGCCCATCCATCTTCAAAGCCCTGTCGGTATCCGGCCCGTATGGCCTCTTCAACTCCCTGTACAAGGTATTTCTTATCGCTCGTATCCATGTTGTCATTCCTTCCAAACTTGAGTTTTATTGAGTAGTTCGGCACTAACATTTGCTAACAGTTATGCCGCCCCGTGCGCCTCTGCAATGGCCTTCCACCGCTTTCTTGCCCCTTCCAGATATTGCCGGAGAAATCCCCACGTCATATATTCCGCCGCGCTCCTGTTCCCGGCAAAGAGGAAGGGGAGGCGATACCTCCCGGCAAAGGCAAGCACACTCTGGCAGGCCGCGTGAGGATTGAGGCGGCTCCGATACTCCCCCCGGCTCAGTTCCAGCCATGAGCCTTCACAGACCACGGCAAAGGCATCCAGCGCCGCGCCCCGTGCAAGCTCCCGCTCGAATCTCTCCCGCTCCCGGCCAAGACACATGACCAGATCGGGGAGGCTCTTGCGCTCAACGGCCACCCTGTCTTCCAGCCCGGCAAGGGAGTAGTCCCCCACGGCCAGAGTCCCCGGCTCCGTTGTCGCGTCCATCCTCTCATGCCGGAAAGCGAACGGCGCTTGCTCCCGCGTGTCGATGATGATTTTCATGAGGTCAACACCTCCCCTTTTTTGCGGTCAACGGTGTTGACCATGCCGTTGACTTCCCGGCCATACGTCCACCAGCTCCGGCCCGTATCCTCTTCCGGCAATGCCGGTTCCGGCAGGGGTGAGGCATCCGCTCCGTCGATGATTTCCAGCTCCGCCACATCCACCCCGTTGAACGTCCGGTTCCACTTCCGGCAGAAGCGCACCTTGTCCCGCAGGAAGTCCGGACAGGCGAAGCAGCCCTGATGATAGGCGTCACACCATGCGGCATAGTCAGGCCCGCCATGGGAAGCCAGGGGAGGAAGCGCGGCAAGTTCAGCCTTGTGTGCCCGGATAAGGGCAAGGGCTTCTTCCCGCCTCTCCGGGGGCAGGGTGGAGAGTCCATGTACCCGGACGCCTCCCCCCGCCTTTCCCCATACTGTCACACCAAGGGTTTCAAGTTCGGTACGGACATTCACCTAAAAAACCTCCACCGTGTCTTCATCAATCCATCGGATACCCTCGGCAGGGGAGGAGTCAGGGATATTTGTTTCTGGAACCGTACTACCCGTACTACCCGTGATACCGCCTACAGCCTCAACGGTCTCAACGGTAGTACGGGTACTTTTTGAACCGTGATACCCGTGATACCGTTCCCCCCTCTCATCGTTTTGGTAGGACGGGTAGCACGGTTCACTTTTCAACCGTACTACCGCTCCAGCCCTTGTGCCCGTAGGAGGTATCACAGGTATCACGGGTAGTACGGTTGTTCTGAACATTTCCAGTTTTTCAGAAGTCACAATCCGGGCTTTTACCTGATTTCCCTTTCCTCCGATTTTACAGAGAGCCAGCCCCAACGCGGAAGCGGCCTTGCCTATCTGCTCCGGCTTCACCTCCACGGGCAAACGTCCGTTGACCATCTCCACCAGACGGGAATTGACAATCTTCCAGCCGTCCGCCTCGATGCGTTCCGCGTCGGCCACAAGGCTTTCCATAATGGCGCGTTCAACCGGAGAGGAAGGACGTGTTTTCTCTTCCCTCAGCAGAGTGAGAGTCTGTATCTGGTTTTCCTTCACCCATTCCGCCAGCAGAAGCGCCCGGCGCATGGTGTCTTCCGGGATGAGGTTCAGCCCGTCCCCGCCGGATATGGCCGCGTCCAGACAATGCAGGAGCAGACAGAGCCGGAGGGCAAGCCCCTTGAGCTTCTGACGCACGGCGTTGACCGTGCCCTCAGCGAACAGCGCCCAATCCTCACGGGCAAGATCATTGTACCAGCCGACGAACAGAGACTTCCCGCCGGAACTCAACCCCACCGGACAGGGCTTCCCCTCGCTCCTCTCGTCCACGTTCAGCCCGAACCCGGACAAATGCTCCGCTATCCCCCGCAAAAGACCATAAGAGGCCGGGGAAAGCGTTTCCTCGCTCCACAGGGAAGCCCGTTCCCTCTCCGCCCTGATGAACATGAAGCGGGGGAGAAAGCCCGAGTCTTCGTCCGAGCCGTCGAAAGACTTCCGCATCATGCCCGGCTGAAGTCCCCCGAATATGGAAACACATGCCGCCGGGATATGCAGGTTCCTCTCCTCGTTCCTCCGATTGCTCTTCCAACTCTGACAATCATAGGCGGAGAGCAGACGCGCCCTTGTGCCGCCTTCCTTGCCGGAGGAGTACTTGTCAAAGCTGGAGAGCAGGCCGGAAAGCTCGTCCACCCTCCACATGACGCCGCGCGGGTTTTGTTCCAGCGCATCGGCCAGAGCCTCCACGGTAGACTCGTCAAGGTAATACTGCGTCCGAAGCGGCTTTTTCGGAGGAAGGCCCCGCTCTTCCTTTTTGGCGCGGGTGTAATCCATCCAGTCCCGGTTATACTCCTCGAGAGCTTCCTTCCATTCCTTGAACCTGCGTCTTTCCATGGCTTCCACAGGCTGGAAGAAAGCGTTCATAACCGGGGTCTTGCCCATGCCGGAAGAGGCCACCAGCACGATCCAGATATTGCCGTGTTCCTTCCATCCGCTCTTGACTTCCACGCACCGGGTACGGCCCACCATGCAGGAGAGCAGGGCCAGCAGCGTGGCGGCGGGAATGGCCAGGGGAACAGTAAAGGCGTCCGCCGCCTCGGTCAGCAGCGCCCTTGCTTCCGGGGGAAACGCTTCAAGAGGCACAGGGGGAGGCGGGGGGAGGAAATGGACGGGGGAATCTTCCCTGCCTGTTTCCGCTTCCCGCATGTCTTTTCCCGGCAGGGGAGAGGCGCACGCTTCCTCCCGCGCCTTCTCGATGACCATCCGCACCGCGTCCAGCCCCCGCGCCTGATGAAGGTCGTTGAAGTCCGTGGCGCGGCCTTCATGCGCCGGGCAGACGGCCAGCTTGCCGCCCACCGCTTCCGCCGCCTTCCGTGCGGCCACAAGCCCGGCGTTCTGTTCATCCGTCCGGGGCGTGCCGTCCCTGTCCGTGCAGTCGTTATCGGCCAGAAGAACAAGCTCCCGCTCCGGGTATGTCTCTCGCGCCACCTTCGCCACGGCTTCAAGATTGCCCGCGTCGAACGCCACAAGCCCGGCATGGCCCGTTGCCATACATGCGGAAAGGACTGTTGCTGTGCCCTCGCCAATAAGCAGCGGCCCGGCCTTGCTTCCGTCCCTTGCCGGAATGGGGAAATAACAGCCCTTCTTTTCCCCTCCCGGCAGGAACCGCTTGCGCCCCTCTCCGTCAATGAACTGGAGCGATACCGTCCGGCCTTCACTGTTCAGCAGGGGAACCACAAGACAGGCTCCGGCAAGCTGACCGGGGAAAGGCGTCTGTGAAGCGTCGCATTCCCGCAAGCCCCCCATCGGAGAAACGCCCTTGCGGTTCAGATACGGGTTTTTCTCTCCGGCGGTGGGGAGAGGACGGAAAAGAGCGTTTGCGGCTTCTGCGGCCTGCCTGCGACGTTCCTCGAGCCTCCGTGCATTCTCTTCCTTCCCCTGCCGAATACATTCCCGCAGGGCTTCCCGTTCGGCTTCCGTCATGGCGTCAATCCGGCCTTTCTCCCACAGGGGAACCGTCCGGCCTTCGCCGTCCCCGTGGTAGTTGCAAAGCCAGACGGACGGGGGAAAGTCAGTGTGTACCTTGTAGGCCCCGTCCGTGCCGTTCGGCTTCTGTGTCGTCCCGCACCTCACCAGCTCCCCGGAAAGGTCGATATCGTCCACCACCAGACCGGCGGAAGTGAGGGCATCCGCAACACGCCGGACAAGCTCAAGGGCTTCCGTGCTACTCATGGCGCACCCCCTCCCGCAAAAGCTGTTCAACGCTGATTCCATCACGGGCAAGGCATTCTTCCTGCCTGTCACAGAAGGCCAGAGCGCCCATTGTGATAACGATGTTCACCACAAGCATGAGAAGCCCTATCTTGCGTTTTGCGCCCTCAGAGAGGCGCACAGCGGCCTTGATTGAGGTGATACGAATAGAAAGCCCATTTCCGGCAGAGGGGGAGAGGTTCGCGCTACTCATGGTCTTGCCCCCCGCCCCGCAGAAGTTTTTTCATTTCCCATACGTTCGGCAGGCAACTCCATGCGTCCATGGATTCATCGCCAAGCAGCTTGAGAATAAGAGCCAGCCCGGAGCGTCCGGAATCGTCCAAATGCACGTCCCGCGATTCATCCCCGGCAAGCAGTTGGTGAAGGACGCAGAATCCTTCGCTTGCGTTCAGCAGCCTGCCCATGTTCCGCTTGTATTCTTCAAGGAACTGTTCTTGTTCGGCGGCATGGTTCTGGGGGGCAGGATGATCGGCATCGGATACGGGGACTCGGGAAAGAAGATCAGACATGGGGAACCTCATGTAGTTTGGGGAAAACAAAAAAGGCAGGGTGACAACGCTCCCCGGCCTACATGATGCCGCCAGTCCTCGCGGATACTGGACGTTGCTACCCTGCCAATATGTGAAAGCCACCCATTAGACATAATGGGAGCTTCAGCAGCAGATATGCGGACAAGACTTTTCCCTGCCCTTGGGAGGCTGGAAAGGCGCTTGTTACGCCTCATGTAGTTAGGGGAGGCCAGATTGCCGGAGTCTCCGGCAGAGGTCAAGCCCTCCCCGGTCTTCTTTTCTGAAAGGCAATTCTGGGGATATTGGGGATTTTGAGGATATAGATCGGAAGCTGAAAAATGCCTTTCCTCAAAGCCGATGCACTCCCGCAGCAGCTCCATTTCTCCGGCGTTCAGCCTTTCCCCCGTCCAGGCGCACCGCGCCTTGTTCCGATGCTCGTTGACCGGCAGAAAGTGAATACAGGCTTCACATGCCCCCCGCACAGTGAACGGACACGGGACAAGATTGCAGGCATAGCCCCTACCGGGGAAGTAGGGACAACGAACACATTTTTCTTGAATGGCAGGGAAGAATCCGTTATCGTTCTCCCAACGGATTTTCTCAACGTGTCCCGTTTTGGAACCCGCGAAGTTCTTCCCCACTTCGCGGGTTTTCTGTTTCCTCAACATGACCTACGCCTCCGCTCCGGCAGAGGGAGACTTGCCCACAGCGTAGGCCATGACTTCATCCCGGAGCCAGTAGGTAAACCGCGCTCCGTCATTGTACTTGCGCAGCAGTCCGCGCTTGTGGAGCTTGTAAAGATGGTCGCGAGAACAGAGCAGAACGGCACGCACTTCCGGCGCACGCATCCGGGGGGACTGGATGTGTTCAGACATAAAAACTCTCCTGTAGCTTTGGACATATGGCGTTGACGCCAGTCGTCCGCGTTTACAGAAGAGTTTTGCAGAAAAGCGGCTTATATTGTCACTATCCGGCCACTATCGGAGAGGTATCCGGCAAACTATCGGAACAGCTCAGTTCCTTTGTCCTGCAATGTTTTCCCGGCAGGCAAACTTTGTTTGCCGGTATAGAGCAACGCGCCAAGCTGAGACTTACTTGCGCCCTGTCCTTTGTCATGCAGTTTCGCGGCAATCTGTTTGTCCGTCATACCTTCCTTACGCATGGCAAGCACTTCTCTCCACAAGGTATAAGGAAGCTCTTGAGCAGCAGCGGGGGTAGCTTCCTCCAGAGCTTCAATTCTTGCCCTGAGATATTCATTTTCTTTGAGAAGCTTTTGCGTTTCAGGATAATTTAAAATCATTTCTTTATAGATATTTTTGAATTCATTTATATCTATATTACTTTCAAGCTCTTTCATGCAAGAATCTAAATCTATATCCATTCTGTTTGTTATTATTAAGAAATTAAGCAACGGCCTTATACATTTTAAAACTTTATATTTTTTATTTTTATTTTTCTTTTTTTCTATATATTCTTTTAAAGATGGGATACTATTTACGAATTGTTCTTTTTTTTCATCCGAAACATACAATTTGTATCTATATCTTATTTGATTTGTATCTTTATCCATGAATGATAATAATATAGGTATCACTTGAAGTTCATTTTTATCAACATAATTTTTTAGTAATGCAATAGGCATATTACAATAAAATGAAAACCATAATAATGGTATATAATCTTCTGGAACCTCTTTGTTTAGTAATAGATCGTAATAATTCGGTTTTCTCCCGTTTTGTTTTTCCCATATTCTTTCCCCTGTTTCATGCTCCCATTCTCTAAAAGACTTAGTATCAAAGTTCGTATATCCAACTTCTGCCCATAACCTTTCCCTTTCTGCAGGAAGAGTCATTTTAGCTTTACCTCTACGGTTTCCCTCTTTTATATCC
>OLFV01001904.1_pt1 | contig 17713 bp, 11 predicted proteins | sample 1605551 | NCBI WGS metagenome assembly OLFV01 (sample SAMEA3888922, study PRJEB22519) | human gut metagenome | biome: human gut; feature: human-associated habitat; material: faeces | place: Denmark | collected 2011
AAAAATGACCATCACATCTTTCACACCACGATTCTTCAGATCATTAAGAACTCCCAGCCAGTATTTGCTGCTTTCGTTTTCTCCGATTTGCAGGCTGATCACATCTTTTTTACCATCTAAAGTTATGGCAAGTATCACATAGGCTGCAAGCTTCCGGATACGATTATCATCTCTTACTGAGAAATGCACCGCATCTATGAACAATACAGGATAAATGTCATCAAGCGGTCTGTTCTGCCAGTCATCGATTTCCTGGAGGATCTTATCTGTAACATCGGAGATGAATCCCTCACTGCATTCAAAGCCATAGATCTCTTCGATCTGTTCTGAGATCTGACGTGTTGTAAGCCCTCTGGCGTACATACTGATGATCTGCTGATCGATACCGGAAATATCTTTCTGGCGTTTCTTTACTACTTTAGGTTCAAAGCTGCTTTGCCTGTCCTGAGGAACGTCGATCTGAAATTCTCCATAGTTGCTGCGAACTGTTTTTCTTTTTGTTCCATTACGATAATTATCATTATCACTTCGCTCGTAATTCTCGTATCCGAGATGCTCATCCATCTCAGATTCCATCATGGACTTAATCGTACCACCTAAAAGATCTTTGAGGGCTTCCTGGATATCGTCTGCCGTTTCGATATCGTACTCCTCGATAAGTGCAGATATGATGTTTTTCTTGTTTTCATTGAGTGGTTTCACTTTGTAAACTTCTTTTTTCTTTGCCATATTAAATAGCCTCCTATGGTATTTTGATTTTACCATAGAAGGCCATGTTGATTTACTTATTTACAGACTTTTCTTCATAGTCTTTAAATTTTAGTTGTGCACATTTTAATGCGCGAAGTTTGAGTCAATAATTTACAAAAGAAGGGAAAACTATTATGGAAAAGATCAAAAAGTGTATAGCTAACTTAAAGGTTGAAGGAAAATTAAAAGTATATCAAATGACAGTGCTTGTTATGACATTATTTTTAGTGTTGGTGGCACTGATCTCGACAGTAGTGATCCGTTCAAATATAGAGAAGATCACGAAGGTCTGGTCTCCGTCATTGGAATATCTGCAGGATTTAGAGACAATGACTGCGAAATACAGAATCAAACAGTATCAGCATCTGGTAGAATCAGATGCAGCAGTCATGAACTCCTGCGAAGAAGAAATCAAGAAGCTGGAGAGTCAGATCCAGGATACCGATGCGAAGCTGGAGGCAATCATGTCTGCAAACAGCAAAGCTCAAAAAGGACAGGACGATTACGAAGTAGCAAACGCTGCATGGGAAAAATACAGGGGTGCTTCAGATGAAATCCTGCAGTTGAGCCGTGAGGGTAAACAGCAGGAAGCATCGAAACTGATGACCGGAGAGGTGTATGAAGACTATAAGTCATTTTCTAAGAAATTAACTATATTACGTGACAAGTTCCAGGTAGAATTAGATCAGGCAAAGACCATGGCTAATGTATGCACGGTAATCATATTTATTGTGATCGTGGCAGCGGGTCTTGCGATTGCTGTAGTGACGACAATGATCGGAAAGATCATTACCAATTCCATTACCGAGCCGGTAAAACAGATAGATGCAGCAGTTGCCAGCCTGCGTAAGGGCGAACTGTCTAATGTAGAAATGCTTACCTATGAGTCTGAGGATGAGTTTGGCGATACTATCAGGAATCTGAAAGAAGCCATGGGTATTCTGGCAGATTATGTCAGAGAGATCTCTGTGGAGGTAAAGGCAATAGCGCAGGGTGACCTGACCAGAAATGGTGATGATATTACAGATTTCCTGGGCGATTTCTCGGAATTGAAGACATCACTGCTGTATATTCTGAAACGGTTTAACAGTACCCTGACCGAGATCAGCAATCTGGCAGAACAGGTATCATCGAATTCATCCGAGGTGGAAAATGCATCAAAATCCCTGGCGGATGGTGCAACAGAGCAGGCAGGAGTCATCGAGGAACTGAATGCCACCATTGATACGGTTGTGGATATGGCTGAAGATACAGCGAAAGAAACACAGAACGCATCGGCACGTGTAAAAGCCTCTGCAAACAAAGCGAACGAAGAAAAAGAAAAGATGAACGAGCTGCTCACGGAAATGGAGCACATTACAGAAATCTCCAAGGAGATCGGTAATATTATCACAGATATCGAGGATATTGCTTCCCAGACCAACCTGTTATCCCTGAATGCTTCCATTGAAGCTGCCAGAGCAGGAGAAGCAGGAAAAGGCTTTGCGGTGGTTGCAGATCAGATCGGCAAGCTGGCAGCAGACAGTGCAAAATCTGCTGTAAATACAAGAGATCTGATCGATAAGACCTTAGTGGAAATCGAAAAGGGCAATACGATTACAAGAACAACAGCAGACGCATTCAATCAGATCATTACAGATATGGAGTCCTTTGCAGAGCTTGCAGAGAACACCATGGAGAAAGCCAACTCCCAGGCAGAGTCCTTGGAGCAGATCGGCCAGGGAATTGAACAGCTGTCCGGCGTGGTACAGGGTAATGCAGCATCCTCAGAAGAGAATACCGCGATCAGTATTAATCTGGCAGAGGGAGCAGCCAAGATGCATGACCGCGTGAATATCTTTAAGCTATTCTAGAAAAATGGCAGGAATAGAGTGAAGCTGTCGGAAGGAAGGTTCTTGTTGTGATTAATGATATATTTAAAGTGTTTGGAGAGCAGACAGGAGAAATCTTATTTGAGATCATTAAAGATTGTATGGATGATTACCTGTATATATTTGATCTGCAGAATGATACCTTTGAGATTTCACAGTCAGCTGTGGAACGGTTTAATATGTCGAAAAATGTTCTGACAGATGCTGCAAATGAAGTTATGAAGGTAGTATATGAGGAAGACCGCAGGATGCTTGCAAAGCATCTTGCGGATATATGCGAAGGAAGAGAAAATGTACATAATCTTCATTACAGGTGGCTTGATAAAGAAGGTATGCCGGTCTGGATTAACAGCCGTGGTATCGTGATCATTGATCAGCAGGGAAAGGCAGAGTATCTGGTCGGGTGTCTGAATGAGACCGGCAACAGGAGAAGAGCCGATAATGTCACAGGACTGCTTGGCGGTCCGGAATTCCTTGCTTACCTGCGTGCACAAAAAGAACCCATTACCAAGGGATTTTTTATGCATGTAGGAATTGATGATTTTGGAGCGATCAATAGCTCCAGGGGAGCTGATTATGGTAATTATATCCTGAAAAGCGTAGCCGGCTGTATGAAGGAATGCCTTTCAGACAAGCAGAGAATTTACCATCTGGTAGCGGATCAGTATGTGATCGTGGATCTGGAAGCTTCCTCCGCAGAAGACGCTGTGGCACTGAAAGAAAAGATTACAGATAAACTTCGTAATTTCATAGTAGCCGAAAATTATGAAGCTATATTTTCTATTTCTATTGGTGTTATAGATGCAGCAACATTTTGTGAGGGAACCGAAGAATGCCGCAAAAAGTTTGAATTTGCCTTGAAACAGGCAAAAAGCATGGGTAAAAATGGATTCTATATTTTTGACCAGGATGACTATGAGGTCTTTTTACGAAAAGGAAGAATCATAGCAACACTTCGTAATGCTATTGTAAACCATTATGATGGCTTTGAAGTATACTACCAGCCGATCGTGGACTGTCAGTCCGAACAGATCATTGGAGCAGAGGCACTGATGCGTTTTTCCATGATAACGGAAGAAGGGCGGGAGTTTGTTTCACCGATGGAGTTTATCCCATTATTGGAAGAGACCGGATTGATCATTCCCGCTGGAAGATATATTTTGAACGAAGCTGCAGCAATGTGCTGTGAAATGCAGAAATATATTCCTGACTTCCGGATGAATGTAAATGTATCCTATGTTCAGATCCTGCAAGGCAATGTGGAGCGGGATATTCTGGATGCAATTCAAAAATATTCATTACAGACGGAATGCTTATGTGTTGAAATGACAGAAAGCGGATTTATGGATATGACACCTTCGTTCTGTAAATTCCGTAAAACTCTGGACAAGAACGGGATTCCCTTTGTGATCGATGATTTTGGAACAGGATATTCGAATCTTCATTGTATCCGTGATATGAATCCAAGTTACGTGAAAATGGATAGGGATTTTACTGCCAAGGCGATGAACAGTGACAGGGATTATGGATTATATAAAAATATCATCCCCATGGTACATTGTATTAACGTCAGGATATGCGCAGAAGGCATCGAGGAAAAAGAATGGCTTCTGAAAATGAAAGAAATGAAGGTTGATTATCTGCAGGGATATTATTTTGGAAGACCATGCGGAAAAGAACAGTTTCTGCAGCAATATGCCAGTGGCATCAACGTTAAATAAAGAGAGTAGGGCAGACTCAGCTATGTGGGGCTGCCTTATTTTATGGTCTTATCAGAATGAGAAACAACAAATGAAATACAGAAGCATACATATGCTATGGAAGGATTATATTCATGAAAGAAGAACTAAGAATAGATATTGTCGGACTTGCAGGAGCCTGTTCCTATGCTTTGGACTGTATAGAAGCAGAGTTGGTAAAAATCAAAAACAAGCATGGAAAAAGAGTGGCTTATATAAGTGTATGCATGGCTGAATATCTGGCAATTCAAGGTGATGCGTTACAAGATTTAGCTATGTGTGCCTTACTGCATGATAATGCTTTGACACAATATATTACGGAAGAGCTGGAAAGGAATTATGTTATTGACATTAAAAAAGATTTGTCCGTAAGAAAAACGAATCTTCATTGTATTTATGGTGAAAAAAATATTACGAAACTTCCTTTTAAAACAGATGTCTCAAATGTGATTTTGTATCATCATGAACATGCCGATGGAACTGGTCCTTTTCAAAAAAAGTGGAATGAAACCCCATTGCCTGCAAGAATTATTCATCTTGCAGATACCGTTGATATCATAGGAAATAGTATTAAATCTGATGATAATAGATGGGATTTTATATGTCAGTATCTTTCCCAAAAAAAGGATAGTCTATTTGATTCAGAATGTGTTAATGCTTTTCTTCATGTATTCACAAAAGAATCCTTTATGTGTTTAAGTGATGATTCTTTTGAAACGAAGCTATGGGAAATTATTCCAAGAGAAAAAATGGTTTTTGATTGGGAAATGTGTAAAAATGTTGCGGATTTCTTTGCAAAGATTGTAGATTATAAATCTTCTTTTACAAGCAGGCATTCTATAGGAGTAGCTGAAAAAGCCTCCCTGCTTGCCAAATATATGGGATATGATTCAATCACGGTACAGAAAATGTATTTGGCTGGTGCACTGCATGATATAGGAAAAATGGCGGTAGGCAATGAAATTCTGGAAAAACCGGATAAGCTTACGGATGATGAATTTTCTACAATGAAAAATCATGCTGGTTATACATACCTTATATTATCGGAGGTTAATGATTTTGAAGAAATACGAGATTGGGCGGCTTTCCATCATGAAAAATTAAATGGAAAAGGGTATCCTTTTGGAAAAACCGCTGATGAATTAAATGAGCAGGAACGTATGATGGCATGTGTTGATATTTATCAGGCTCTTACGGAAGACAGACCTTATAAAAAGGGATTGTCCCATGAAAAAACATGTGATATCCTTGATGACATGGCACATAAAGATTTTATTGATTCAGATATTTCAAAGACAATTAGAGAATGTTTTGGAAGAACCTGATGCCATATATGAAAACAGAGGGTGTTTCAGACAATAGTATTTTCAGTTATGTACTAGTATGACTCTTACGAGGGAACCACCGGCACGACATTCCAGATTACATCACGTTCGATCGGAGAGGTAACTGTAGAAAAAATTGGTAAAAGTGCTGTATTTTTCGGGGTGGATGGGTACAACATTTTGTGTGAAAAATAGAATAATAAAATTGTTCCCGAAATTTATTGACTTTGAGAAAAAAATTTGATATATCAGAATCGAACAAAAGAGAAAGGAAATAGCAAACTATGCCGTCAAAGAAAAATATGATGAAAAAGAACTTGGAAAATTTACATCTGAAGGAAAGGATAAACTATGGCTACAGAAAAGTCATTATTATGATGTTAGTCTCAGGTCTGTTTTCTATTGTGGTTATAGGTATGCTATTTGCCAATACGATGCATTATGTACAAAATGTTACTGTTGCAGACCGGGCGGTGAAAATCTGCAGGATAAATGTTAACTCATCAGCGAGAAATATTAGGGAAATGGCATTAAATAATGATACATCCTCTTATGACGGTTATGAGCAGACGGTAGAAAGACTGCTTGCAGAAGTTAATACCCAACTGAAAAATTTAAAGAACTCCGGAGTTATTCCGGATGCGGATTGTGAAGAATACGCATCTGTCCTTACAGACTGGGGAAACATTGGTTATTCCATCATGAAAGAAATCAAAAGCGGTGACAAGGATAAGGCAGTTGATTCAATTCTGAATGATTGTACCCCGGCATTAAATAAAGCCGTAAAAATTGCAACAAGATTAGATGAAATGACCGATGAGGTAAGCAGCCAGGCAGTCAGAATTACGGTTATTTCTGCAGTGGCAGGAATTGTGTGTATTATTATTTGTCTGGTTTTGGCATGGAAACTGGCAATAAAAACAGGCAAAAAAGTACTTGAGTCAATTTTAGTACCATTACGTGAAGTGGAAGCCGTTGCACAGGAATTAACAGATGGAAACCTGCACAGCACGCTGGACTACCATTCAGATGATGAGATTGGAATACTGGCACACAATATGCGCAAATCCATCCGCATTCTGGGAAGCTATGTAGATGATATTGGACGTTCAATGAAGATGTTTGCAGAAGGAAATTTTGATGTGCAGCCGGAAGTAGAGTGGAAAGGGGATTTCGTTGGAATTCTAAACTCCTTTATGTTGTTTGAAGAAAGCATGGCAGAGACAATAAAGGGAATCCAACATGTTTCAGATGAAGTTTCGGGTGCCGCAGATCAGGTAGCATCAAGTTCCAATGACCTTGCGGATGGAGCAACAAATCAGGCAGCAGTTGTAGAAGAACTGACCGCAACAGTCGCAGGTGTTTCTGAACAGGTAGGAAAAAATTCACAATCCGCAAAAGAAATCAGTGGAAGAGTAGACGAACTTGGAAATGCCATTCTGGAAAGCAATGGTAAAATGAGGGATATGGTTGATTCCATGAATGAGATCAACGGGGCATCAAAAGAGATTGACAAGATCATTGCAACAATCAATGAAATTGCGTCCCAGACGAATCTGCTTGCATTGAATGCTTCCATTGAGGCTGCAAGAGCAGGGGAGGCAGGAAAGGGATTTGCAGTGGTAGCGAATCAGGTCAATGTGCTGGCAGACCAGAGTGCCCAGGCAGCAAAGGAATCCGCAACATTGATTGAAACCTCTGTGAAAGCCGTGGAAAAAGGTATGGTGATTGCAGGGCAGACGGCATCACAATTGCAGGAGGTCGCTGAGAATTCCCAGATCATTACAAAAGAAGTCACAAATATTGCAGAAACGTTAGAGACACAGACAACAGAAATCCAACAGATTAATGATGGAATTGAACAGATCAATGATGTCGTACAGACGAATTCGGCAACATCTGAAGAATGTGCAGCAGCCAGTCAGGAGATGAGCAGTGAAGCGGAAAATCTGCGTGAAATGATCAAGAAATTTAAAGTTGCAGAAAATAGAAATTAAAAACGGTGCAAAAAATTATTGATGTTGAATTTACATATAAAGTTGTCGCAGGTAGGAACTATAATTTGACTTGTGACATATATAAATGCGGGAAAAGGATGCAATGAGGAAATGTGCGTTATTGGTTTTAAACTGATAACGCACATTTTAAATTATATGAACAGTAATATCATCGCAAAAAAGCATAAAAGTAGAAAAAGTTAAAAATATCGTGGATATAGTGCTAGAATTGTTGAAAAAAGTAAGTTAAAATACAGGAAAACAACAAGTGTAAAGGGGAAATTTTATGGAATATTCAGCAATTTTTCATGATATGGATAAAAGGTTTAGCTATGCGGTTGATAAGGATTTATTCGTGATACGCGTGCAGGTAAAAAAGGATGATATGAAGGAGGTAATCCTTCACTATGAGGACAAGTATATACCTATGGAGCGTAAGGATACCAGAAAGACAGTTCCGATGAAGAAGGTTGCTGTCTCACAGTTTCATGATTATTATGAAGCACAGATAAAGATGCATTTGATCTGTCTGCGTTACTTTTTCGAATTTACGGACACGCAGGGAGAAAAGGTATATTATGGAAATTATGAGTTTGATAAGGAATGCATTACAAACAGGGACAGAATGTTTGACTGTCCGCAGAACCTCCGGGAGGAAGAGATGTTTGAGGTGCCGGAGTGGGCAGCAAACAAGGTCGTGTATCAGATTTTCCCATCCCGTTTTGCAGCAACGGAGCCGGTAGACAAAGAACTGTGGTATAAAGCACCGATTACGCCTATGGATGATCTGCATGGAAATCTCAGGGGAATCATCGAACATATGGATGATATTCAGAATCTGGGAATCGATGTGCTGTATATGACACCTATCTTTCAATCAAATTCGTGCCATAAGTATGATACCACGGATTACTACCAGATAGACCCGTCCTTTGGAACAACAGAGGATCTCAAAGAGCTGGTACAAAAAGCGCATGAGCGTGGTATGAAGGTAGTTCTGGATGCGGTATACAATCATACGGGAAGAGAATTTTTTGCGTTTGCGGATATCCTGGAAAATGGTGAAAAATCCAAATACCGGGACTGGTATTTTATTGATGGATTCCCACTTAAAAGCGAATGGGGAGAGATCCCAAACTTCAAATGTTTTGGTTATTATGGCGGAATGCCAAAGTTAAACCTGAAAAATCCTGAAGTTGAAAAATACATTACGGATGTTGCATGTTACTGGATTAAGGAATGCGATATTGACGGATGGAGACTGGATGTAGGAGACGAAATCAGCCATTTCTTCTGGAAGAATTTCAGAAAGGCAGTAAAGGCTGTGAAGAAAGATATGCTGATCATTGGGGAAATCTGGCATTATGCAGGAGATTTCCTTGAGGGGGATGAATGGGATACAGTCATGAATTATCCATTTTACCTGAACCTGATCGATCTGCTTGCAGACGAAAAGATTACGGTCAGCCAGTTCGTACAAAATCTTGGATATTTGAAGGGACGCTTACACAAAAACTGCTATCCCCTTATGTGGAATCTGATCGACAGCCATGATACCGCAAGATTTTTACATCTGTGTAACAACAATAAGAAAAAGCAGCATCTGGCAGCCGCTTTTCAGTTGTTATTGCCAGGAATGCCTATGATTTATTATGGAGATGAGTATGCGATGCCGGGAGCAAACGATCCGGACTGCAGACGGGGTATGTACTGGGATGAAGAATACCAGGACAAAGAGATGTATGAATGGTACAAGCGGCTGATTCAGGTCCGGAAAAGCCATGCATGTATTGTAGAAGGCGAACTGGCTGGGAGCGTCACAGAAGATGAGGAAGGGACAATTGTCCTGATCAGAAAAAATGGCGAGGAGACCATTGCCATGATTTTCAACTGCAGCAGCAGTGCAAAAAAATTTAATGAGTACACGCAGAAGTACAATCTGCTTACCGAAAACACCTTTGATGGAAATGTAGAGGGGTTTGATGCTGCGGTAATCGTGCTTTAAGAAGCCTTACGGCAGATGGTTTCCCGGGAGTTTGTCTGTGGGAAGAAGAGGGAAAGCACCAGTATTTCTGGTAATGTAAAGTACGGAGGATGATATGACGAATGTAAAAAAGAAGAATGGAAAACGGTTTGGGGCAATCGTACTTAGCCTGATATTATTGCTTTCCCTAATGTTTCCATATCCTGTGATGGCAGACCAGACAGCGGCAGACCAGACAACGGCAGCTTCCGTTTATGCCATTCACAAGACAGGTGATGATAAGGAAAATTTTGTGATTGTTATCATGGGTGAGGGCTATACCCGGGAACAACAGGAACAATTTTTGAAGGATGCAACGGCAAAAGCACAGGGGCTGCTAAAGTGGTCCCCTTATAAAGAGTATTCCGACAGGATCAATATTTATGCAGTACAGACGGTATCCAATGAAACTGGTGTGGGCGTGATGTATGGGGAGTCGAACCCGGACACATATTTTCATGTGCAGGCATTCGGAAAATCCTGCTATTTTGCAAAGGACGGGGAAGATAAAGCCAGGGCACTGAGGGCAGAGCTGGAGAGCAGATATCTGGATACCGGTGCAGCCGTTGGAACCATCCATATCATTTGTAATACGACTGCGAATATTGGTTCTTCTTCCAATGCACTCTTTTCTTTTTCGGCAAATTCGGGTGAGAATGAGCAGGGGGATGTCATGACCCATGAAATTTCCCACAGCATCGGAAGATTAGGCGATGAATATGATAAAAAGATGCAGGGAGAAAATATTTCCGACACATCGGATCCGGATAAGATTAAATGGCATAAGATGCTTGGGTTCCGTGGAATCGGAATAACGGCAGCAGGAACAGAAACGGTATTTGCACCGAGCCGCGTCTGCATGATGCGGGATCTTGGGAATCCTTTCTGTGAAGTGTGCAAAATGGAACTGGCGCGGAGATTAAATAACCGTGATTATGTCAGCGGGCAGGCATCTGTTTATGTGTGCGATCCTGAAATTACAATTCCACATACCAGGACAGGAACACTTGACAGGGATAGTGACCAATACCGGATCGATGAGACAAATATCGCAAAAGCAAATGGAAAGGATCTGGAATTCCGTACAGTCGTACAAAATATGGTGGATGCCAAACAGCATTTGAAGATTACTTTCCGCATTATTGGAGCAGACCATACAGTCAAATATGAAAAAGAAGAAATATATACCGTTCCGCCACTCAGTAACTGGTATGATCCGGATGCTGCCAGAGAGTCCCTTTCTGTCACACTTCCTGCGGTAACTGGTCTGGTTTCCGGGGACAGACTGGAAGGAAAGATCATAGATGAGGACACTGGGAAAATTCTGGCTGACAATCAGACGGCAGGACAGGCGTGGAGTACCGTAACGATTCGTTATATGCTGCAAAACGAAGACGGAACCGAAACAACAGTGCCTGATACGGCACCCGCGACAGTATATGTACCAAAGAATTCTGCGTATACGTTAAGAAGTCCGGATTTATATGGATATACATGTGTAGGAAATAGTGGAAATCAGGGAGAAATAAACATCACAGAGGATCGCCAGGAGATCACTTATTATTACCGGAAAAACAGTGAGATGCCGGAAATACAAACCGTACCTGTCCGCGTAACTTATGATGGAAAACCCCATACATTTGATATCAAACAGGAAGATGGTGTACAAATCAGTTACAGTTTGACAGAAAACGGATCGTATACACAAACGGAGATGCCATTTTACACAGAAGCAGGCCAGTATAAGATTTATTTTAAAGCGGAAAAGGCATCTTTTATTCCAACATACGGGGAGGCTGTCCTGGAAATCGAAAAGGCTTCCACCAGCATGCAGCTGACTGCAAAAAACGATACGGTCAAAGGTGCGGGGACAGTAGAATTACAGCTTTGCAGACAGGGGATTCCGGAAGATGCCGGGATAAAAGTAACCTGTGATGTTTCCGGGATCACATTAGAAGAAAAGGGAACGGATCACTGGATGGCAACGCTTCCGAATGAAACGAAAACATATACGTTCACCGCATGTTATAATGGGAATGGCAACTATACAGGAAGTAAGGCAGATTGTCAGGTCCGTGTAACGGCGGATCATTCCCAGACCGGGGGCGGTTCTGGTGGAAGTTCCGGAGGCAGTTCAAGTGGAGGTTCCGGTGGAATATCCGGAGGCGGTTCAAGTGGAGGTTCTGGCGGAAGTTCTGGTGGAAGTTCCGGAGGCAGTTCAAGTGGAGGTTCCGGAGAAAATGCCGGTGGAAGCACGGACGGATCATCTGGCAATGTTTCACCGGATTCCGGCACATTACCGGCACCGGATCATGCAAAAGAAGAACCAGGGAATGTGACACCGCCACCCGCAGCAGATACGTCCGTTTCTGTTAAGGATATTAATGTCAAAGCAAAATCTGCAGTTAAAAATAATACGGTCAAAGTGAAGAATATTGCAGCAGTTTTGAAAAAAGAAATTACAAAGGCAGAAAAAGAACAGGGTGGCAGGATAAAAGACCTGTCTGTTGAAATAACTTTTGATACAGGAAAAGCTAAAAACTGGAAGAATCTACATCTTGAAATGGATAAGCAGGCGGTAAATTTACTTGTCAAAAAGAATGTAAAAGAATGGAAGGTCAATGGTGGCAATGTAAATCTTACCTTTGATTCGAAGGCATTAAAAGAATTAAAGAAAGAAATGAATACAGCTGTGGTTATCAAAATGAAACAGACTGACAAGAAAAATCTTTCTGCCAGGGCAGGGAAAATTATTGGAAAACGTCCGGTTTATGATTTTTCCGTCACAGGAATCAAGAAAAAGCAGTCGTCTGTCCTGAAAAAGGGACGGATCAGGGTCGCTGTTTCCTATAATGCTTCGAAAAAGGAAAAAGACAAAAAGATTTTTGCATATAAAATTGATAAATACGGTGCAGCAGTTAAGATACCGGGATCTTATTATGATTCCGATACAAAGACCGTTAACTTTGTAAGCCGTGGGTTTTTCACAGTTGCAGTAGGCTGTGAAAAATGATGAAACATAAAAAATCATCGTTCACGTTAAAAAAACTGTAATTCATGTCGAAAAAGACAAAAACCGGTTTTAACTTGGTATAATGATAGAGCTCATTTTAGTAAAAATAAGTTCATACTGTGAATGATGGAGGGGATAACAATCATCGTTTTAGAAGAAATATTAATGGCAAACGGAGTGACCGTGTTAATGATGTGGTTCCTTTTGTTTTGCAGACGAAAGAACAGAGAGAGCCTTCATGTGGGGGATAAAATATATGATGGAATAGCAATCGTAAATTTAGTGGGGGCATTGTCTGAAACCATTGCTTTTCTCGTAGATGGAAAACAGTTTACTGGCAGCCGGCAGATTAATTATATCTCTAACAGCATATGCTTTATAGGGACAGTCAGTATGGGTATGCTTTGGTGTATGTACGTGGAATTGCGTATCTATCGAAATTATAAAAGAATGGTTCAAAAAGCAGGAGTGGAGATATTTCCCTGGCTGGTAGAAGTAATTATGGTTTTATGTAATCTGTTTGGAACAGGGATTATGTTTAAAATATCCGGGGAGAATGTATACCAGAGAACTGCCGGTGCGCTGGTGGGATATATTTCGCTTGTCATATATTTTGCTTACAGTATCTATCTAGTGTATCATTCTAAAAAACAAGGGGTTAACCTGAATTTTTTCCCGGTGATCTATTTCGTTGGTCCTTGTTTTGCAGGTGTAGTTCTCCAGTTCCTTTTTTATGGAATTACATCATCATGGGTGCTGGTTGCGGTCGCATTGATATTTGTGCAGATGCAGTCATACGCAGAGAGTTTGTATATGGATGAGCTTTCCGGATTATACAACCGGAGATATTTTAATGCGGTGCTTGCAGAAAAGAAAATTGCAAGCCATAAATCCTTATATGGAATCATGATGGATGTAAACGATTTCAAGTGTATTAATGACAATTTAGGTCATAGTACGGGCGATAAGGCTATTTGTACGTTGGGAAATATACTCATCAGATCCATACCGGATGATGGTATGGCAATCCGGTATGCGGGAGATGAGTTTATTGTGCTGCTGTCAGGTGTTGATACGGAGCGTGTCTTAGCGACAATGGAGGAGATTAACCGTAATCTGTCCCGGTTTAATGAATCCGGGATAGAACCGTTTCATTTAAGTGTTTCCATGGGATACACGGAATTTGGGACAGAAGATGATGCAGAAACTTTTTTAATGCATATGGATGAGAAAATGTATGAGGAAAAACGGAAATATCATATGCGAAAGAAATCAGCCGGTTTGGAAAATAAAGTATAGCATTACGTTCCTGCCATTTGTCCGATAACTGGTTGCAATGGCACAAGAAAAGAAAATATTATAATCATCAAACGAGTAGCAGACTGGTGTAAATCCGGTTTTGCTGCTCGTTTTTATATTTATGGTTATAGGCAGGGATGCTCCACATTTCAAGATAGTAAATAACCGTGTTATGGTTGATGGAGAGGCAGTTTTTGTTTTATGAGAAAACCAGTTACCCATATAGATAACTGGTTTTTAAGGGATAATGTTAATGAGTATGTGCGATAGTGGAGTTATCAAGAAGTGTTCGTAAGGCATCCTGAAGGACTTGTGAGCAGTTGATTCCGCGCTTGTCAGCAAGACGGACCATCCAACTTGGAAGAGAAACATTTTTTCGAACGGCGCGAGTATCTGTCTGGGCACGATATTCAATGGTATCTGCGGAAATCAGGGAACAGATTGTGCCGGCATCAACACTTAATTTTTCCTGTGGTGATGGAGGAGCAATCGGTTCGCCTTCATCCTCTGCAACAACAAGCCATGCGCTCATTGCATCGGTAATTTGGTCAATTGCATCAGAAAGACTATTGCCAGTAGTGATGCATCCAGGAAGATCAGGGACTTTTGCGTAGTATCCAGATCCGTCCTCGATAGGTGTAAACAAAGCTGTATAAATATATTTCATAGTAACCCTCCTATTTGGAAGCACTGAGTTGTTTAATCGTTTGTTGCCTTGGATTCATTATGTACCTCCTTTAATTATATCATACACAATATTACACAAAAGTCAACTAAAATACACAAAAATACACAAGAAATAAAGTGAATGTGCACTACGGAATTTTCCAAATCAGCCGGAATTGTTTTTACCGGAGGCGGCGGATTGTGCAGAGAGTCATGAAGCAGAGGTTGGGGCGGATTGTGGAGGAGCAGGTCGGACAGTTGAGGATGGTTTGGCAATAATTTTTATTTGATATAATTGAACACATGTTTTATTATATAGGCATATAGGGAGGTAGCAAATGGGAGAAAAGCTAAGCAATGAACTTACTGCATATGGCGCATCCCAACGGCCGGGTTTGCGGAGCAAAACGGCCGAAATGCGAAGCTGAACGGTCGCATCACCTTTGATTATTAACTCAGCCTCAGTGATAATAAGTGTGTTCATCCAATGGATGAAAATACATTTATTACAGGAGGATAGTGTATGCTGGATTACAAGAACATCATTATCAAACATTATGCGCTTTCTCTTTCAGGAAGCGAAATTGCCCGTCAGCTGGGTGCAAGCAAATCAGGAGTGAATGACTTTTTAAGAGCATTTGATAAATGCGAGTCACTTTCTTATCCTCTCCCACCAGGTATCACGAATTATGGAATCGCTGAACTTGTGTATGGTTCCGTACCTGGATCTGGAGGTCGTAATGAAAATATAGAGTATCCTGACTATGAAGCAGATGCAAAGCTTATGGCAACACGAAAAAACATGACTTTAGTTTTCCTATGGAACAGATACTCTAAAAAATGCGCTGAAGAAGGAAAGCGGTTTTATCAGTATCGACAGTACTGCGAACTCTACAACAAATGGTGCGAAGAGAATTATGAGACTTCCCACTTTGATGCCGTAATAGCCCAAAAGATGGAAGTGGATTTCGCAGGACAGATGTTTGCCATGACGGAGCCTCTCACAGGAGAAATACTGCCAATCGTTGTTTTTGTAGCGATTCTGCCGTATTCCCAGTACATTTATGCTGAAGGGATGCTCTCAACAAAGGAACCACAGTGGATCGAAGTCAATAACCATGCCCTTGATTATTTCGGCGGTGTACCTGCATTGGTTGTGTGCGATAACTGTAAGCAGGCAGTCATCGTAAATCAGGACTGGATTGAACCAGAATTAAACAAGGACTATGCCGACTGGGCGGATCATTATGGCACAGCCATTCTTCCGGCAAAAGTTCGGAAACCGAAGTTCAAAAGTTCTGTAGAAAACGCAGTAGGTATTCTTGAAAAAGGGTTTTTCCATAAGCTGGAAGAACGTCAGTATTTTTCATTGGAACAGTTTAATAAGGATCTCTGGAAGGAACTGGAGGCTCTGAATAAGGCACCATTCAAAAAGAAAGAGCATAACAGATACTATTATTGGGAGGAAGAGAAACTTGAATTAATGCCGCTTCCCTCCATGCATTACGAGTACATGGAGAGAAAAACGGTAAAGGTGTCAAGCGACTTCCACGTACGCTTTGACAATGCTTATTATAGCGTAGATAAAGCGTTTTTGCATAAGAAAGTATCTATTAAGGCATCCTCAACTGTTGTCCGTATTTATTCTCTTTCCGGAGAATTTCTTTGTGAATGGCCAAGAGCAACAAGAAAAGGCCAGTGGTCTACAAATCCAGAGCATTTGCCGGATAATTATAAAGGATTTACTCAGTGGAATGGCCCATACTTTATTCAAAAAGCCCAGCTTATTGGAAAGAATACGGAAACCGTTATCCGCACTGTTCTTAAATCAAGGTTGTATGAAGTCCAAACCTACCGCATGTGTCTTGGTATCCTGAACTTCACTAAGAAATACAGTAATAAAGCCTTGGAGGAATGCTGTAAGCAGGCTATTGCATTGAACAAGCAGAAATATACATTCATCAAGAATACGATATCTGTAGTTGCAGATGATCTTGGCGAGGCTGGATACCAGCATTCATCTCCATCCAAGAAAGAACTTGTACGCGGTGGATATGTAATGCCACCTGAGGCGTCCAGTATTGACACTCTCTTATCCCGCAGCAAGGCTCTTGCAAATCAAATGCGAGAGGAGGCGGATGACTGATGCTTACCGGAACTGAACTCATGAATGAGCTTGTTGATGAATTAAATGAATTGAAGCTTTCAACAATGGCGTCTACATTGGATGATCTGTATCACAGACCTGGATTTCTTGAAATGGATCGTCTTACAATGATAGCAGAATTGATTGGTCCGCAGTTTCAAGAAAAAGTCAGTACAACTCTAAAGAATCGGCTAACGGCTGCACATCTGAAAGGATCTCCTGAAGAATTGACAGACTGCGTTAATTCTGATAAACGAGAGTATCTGCCAACAGGCATAACAGAGATGCTTTCTTCCTTGGATTTCATTGAAAGAGGCTACAATCTCTGCATTCTTGGTGAATCTGATGCAGGAAAGTCATATCTTGCAAAGGCTATCGGCATTAAAGCCTGTAATCGGTATAACGTCGGTTACTTCCACAGCGAAGAACTGTTGGAGAGCATGGTCGCCTTAAAAGAACAGGATTATGATAAATATGCTCGTAAAATAAAGAAGTATCTCAAATGGGAGTTAATTATTTTGGATGATTTTCTTCTTCATACCATTACAGATGAACGTGAGATCAAGATCCTGTTCGAACTGCTTGAAAAGCGTAACGAACAGAGAAAAAGCACCATTGTATGCTCACAGCGTGATCCAGCTAGTTGGAAGGCAATGATTCTCAATGATGAAGTGTCAGCTAATTCTATTATGAAGCGAGCCACAAAACACTATACTATCAAGATCAACACTCGATAATGGTGGTCAATTAACTAAAAATGGACGGCCGTTATGCTCCGCAGAGCGGCCGTTCTAAAACGCATTTGCGACCGCCGGAGGGCGCAAAATGCAAAATTTTATACAGGTTGAAAAATAGGTATCAAAACAAGACCACCACACATGTGC
>OLFV01001917.1_pt1 | contig 17593 bp, 12 predicted proteins | sample 1605551 | NCBI WGS metagenome assembly OLFV01 (sample SAMEA3888922, study PRJEB22519) | human gut metagenome | biome: human gut; feature: human-associated habitat; material: faeces | place: Denmark | collected 2011
GCCGTAGGGGGCGCAGGCCCGGCGCCCCGCCAGATGCACGAGGTTCCGACACCAACGCCGTAGGGGTTCGCCGCAGGCAAAACCCATCCCGGCCGCCCAGAGGGCGAAAAACTTCTATACCCATCCACCCGCGAAGGCTCCCCACCGGGAGGGCAGACCCGTTCGTCCCTGGCGGGAGGCTCACAGCCTATCGCCTTGCCCTGACGGTCAAAGGCAGCGGCTACGGACCAGGAAACCGGACCCCATCGCCCGCGTGCTCCACCCCAGGAGCGACAACAACCGGCGTTGTCCCGCCGACTCCTCCTGGGCCTGCCCTCCCGGCTCCCGAAGAATCGACGTATACCCGCACAGAGTACCAGCAAAGCCAAAGACCAAGTCTCATCACCAACTAAGTGCTGAAGCCAGATATTCCATCGGTCTGCTGCTGGGACCGTAATTGGCGATGCTGCACTGATGAGCACCAAATATGCCCGCAGTTTTCTGACGTTCTCTTCCTCTTCCGCATTGCTGGCTTCTCTATCCAACATGTCCAGGCAGCAGCGGACATCTTCCCAATCATGCTTCCATACTTCGTAATGCAGGCGGTCGACCATGCCCCGCTTTCTGACCCACCCAAGCCTCTGACGGATTTTCTCGTTCACATGATACCGATCCCGGAAATGCTCGTGGTGTCTGCTTCCTGCTGCCAGTTCGTCGAACACGTCTTTCGTGTAACCACGGCCCCCGTCGCTGTTGCTCAATACGGTGCATTGGGTCAGATTGTAATGGTTTTCCAGATAGGCATCCAAGAGTTCCAGGACATGCTTCCGGTCGAATCCGGCAATAACGCGCAGTTCTGTCAGTATCCTTCTCTTGCCGATTCGCTTCACTCCGGTCGCCACCTGGAAACGGTGCATTTCAACCTTGTTCTTTGGCTGTCCCTTGATAAGGTGCCAGCCCCAGGACACGGTCCAGAGGATAAAAGGGCTTCTCACCCTCACGCCGAACCAGGCGACGGGAGAAAGTAACGGTGCCGAACAGGCAGAGCATGGTGCGCCGATCCAGCCGCAGGATTTCCTGCTTTTCCGCATACTGCCTGGCCAGTTCAGCATCGTAGGCTTCCAGAGCCTGGGCGAAAGCCTGGCACTGGAGTTGGATTCCCCACTGCCATATCTCCTTTTCCAGAGCCAGCCCGTTGGAACACCCCTTTATTAAGTTGACGAATTCTGATACAATAAAATTCATGGAAGACCTTCTCCTATCTATAGTATTGGTGTCGTGACTTATACTATAAGATGAAGGTCTTCCTTTTTGCAAGTTTATAAAGGGTTATTCATTTTACCGAGAACTATTTTACACTAAGATAGTAGATAAAAACATGTCCTGCTCTACTCTAGAAGTCACCATCTCACATTTTTTCTTAGTTGTTCCAATCCAGGCAAAAAATAGAATTCTGATGGATATGCTTTTAATATGCAGCCCTTTTTGTTAGACCTCTCACTCGCATTTAAAAAATAAACAGCCTCTTTCGCTCTTGTAATTGCAACATAACATAAATTTAATGCTTGATTACCATTCTCTGATCTCATTTTTTCATAGTAATTAGGAAAAACATTTTCATATAAGTCCAAAATAAGCACCACACTAAATTCTAATCCTTTGGATTTGTGTATTGTCATTATATTGATTTCATCATCTTTTGCTGGCATATAACTTGCCAAAGTTTCATTTGAGGAAAGAACTTTTTTTAGTGCTGTTATTGCCTTGTTATTTGACTTTATCCGAAGTAATTTTGCTAAGTAAACAAAAGTAGGTATAAATTCATTCAGATGTTCTACTGAAACTTGGTAAATTTTTTCAAGAATATGCAAGAATCGATGATAATTTTCAAAATCAAATTCTTTAGAAAAAAATAATTCTGCTAGATCAGCAGGAAATATTATCCCTGAAAACCTCTCTCTCAATATGTATCGAAAAAAATTTCCCATTTCAGAATTTAAGCCTTCTAAAGGATCATTTTTGAAAATTTTATGTGGTATTCCAAGATATTCATCAATTAAATCTATTGTATGATTCAACTTACATAAAATAGCCACTTGATTAGGTTTATTTATAGAATATTTTTTCATAATTTGTGGCAAATAAGATTCTATTTTTAAAGCTATAGACTTTTCATTTCCATCAATATCAACCTTAAATACCCTCTTTTCTCCAATAATATTTGGAAATATACCAAATAGCCCACGAGAATAATTTATGATGCTTTCATGACATCTATGGTTTTTGGAAAGCTCAAAATGTTGAAAATCACCCATAGCAGTTAACTGAAGTAGATATTTCGGCCATCTATGATTGAATCCGTAGATAGCTTGGTCAGGATCACCAACCGCCACTCCACAAATATTATTATGAACTAAATACAAAAAGAATTTATGTTGGACAATTCCACAATCTTGATATTCATCAATAAAAATATAGGTATATCTCGCTTTTAGGTATACCAAAACTTCAGGGAGTTGTTTGGTGATATATAATGCTACTGCCCCAGCCAAAGGTAAAAATATAAGGCCACTCTTTAACATTTTAATAATTGATGCTGCTTGTTCTGAATTGAGTTCTGTTTTATATACAATTTCTTTCAATGACTCATATTCCGGCTCATCCGGTATTCCTTTCTCTATCTCTAATTGAATATACTTTTTCGTTAGATGACAAGCGAAAGGCCGGATAATTTGATTGATATAGAACTTATCAATAGTCCCAAAAAATGACGACTTTAAATCAATCCCTTTACTCTTACACCTCTTTTTTAATTCATCACTCGCTTTATTAGTATATGAAATAGCTATCACTCCCTGATATTCTGGAACATTTTCCAGAATTCCAGCGATTTTTTCCACGATAGTATGCGTTTTTCCTGAACCTGGCTTCGCTGTTACAACAATATTTCCTTCTGCATCAATTATTTTCTGTTGTTCAAAAGTGGGCTTTGTTATCATTTTGGGTATGCATCCTTTCTTGCACCATTTCTTTTAATTTCCGTAAGGGAGCAACAATATCACTTTGATTCAGTTTTTTTAAACATTTTTGTCTTTCAGATAAAAATTGAAACATATTCTCTGCTTTGCGCTGCTGCATCTTTTTTACAACTTGATTTACCCTTCGAACTTTATAATATTCTTTTAGGTCTTTTCCAATAGGACTTCTGGCCAAATCATTTTCAAGATCTTCATTTGATAGATATATATTTTTATCTTGAAGTTTTTTACACACCATTTCATTTTTTTGTTTTGCTGCATCGGGAATCCTTGTACTAGACCAAGGTTCTATATAAGAATCTCCATCAAGAACTTCACCAGATTCTTCCAAAATCCCCAGTGCTCTGCTGACTCCAGCATAATAGGACTTATTGTTCTTAGAAAAGACATCATTATCTGTCCGCAAGACCCAAGGAATCGACAACTCATCTAAAAGATGTATATAAGGTTTAAACCCTACTCCTTCTACTGCTAAAATAGAGATATTAAATCGATCCAAATCAAGTAAAAGTTCTTGTGCCAATGCCTTAAATAACATAACTTCAGAAACACCTTCAACTAGAAACACACCACTTGAAAATAAGACTTCTGCAGACATTACATTCAGTCGATATCCCAAATCTATATACGGATTACTTTTAGAATTTGGTTGTTGTGAAGAAGCTTGTGTAATCTTGTTTCTCTGATATAAGCGGACAATTTGTTTGGTAGCAAAGTTTTCTGCTATATGTGGTGAATGCGTAGTCAAAAAAACCTGACTATTAGTAAAAGAAGAAAGATATTCCGCCAATTTTCTTTGTTGATGTGGATGCAAGTGTGCTTCCGGTTCTTCAATTGCATAGAAGGTCACATGATCTTTCTCATTCAAAATTTTTTGTTCTGCAATCCAGGTAGCAATAAATATTTGATTATTTCGTCCATCTCCCCCAATAGTTAAATAATCTTGCCCTGAGGTAGCTGCCAAAGAAATATTTTGCAGTAAACGTTCAGCATCACTATTACCAGCTATAAAACGAACTCTTTGATCTTCATTTCCTATTGATAACTGCTGTAACTGATCATTAACACTTTCTAAAGCCATAGATATGGAAGTGAGATCATTAATTTCACTATTAATAGCATCTAGTCCTTGCTGAATCTGATTACGTAATTTTTCATCATTTTTTGCCTGTTCTTGGGTTAATTTACTCCTAGAAATTTCTAATAGCCGCTTTCTCTCGTGTCTTAAAAAAGAGAAGAGATCCCGATTTGTATTTACATACTGCATATTTAATCTACGCAAATATATACGAGATTGCAATGGCACCATAGTTTCATCAGAAAAACCTGCTGAAAGTTCATATTCAGATTCTTTATTCTTTCTATATTGTAATATTAGGTTTCCATCTTTAATTTTTCCATCAAATACGCTTCTCAAGCAGTCTTCTGTAATATTTTCCATAAAAACCGTTATTTCTACTGTCTGGGCTTTTGAATAAATATTATAGTCACTATCTAGCAAATCAAGATCCATATCGCTATAAGACCTATCAAAAAGAAGCCTCAAGGCCGTTAGAAAATTTGTTTTGCCAGAATCATTAGGTCCGATTAACAAAGATGGATTCCCAGTATAAATCCATACATCATCAAAATTGCGAAATCCTTTAATATGGACTTTTGTAATTTGCATATTTTCCAACCCCCGTAAATCACTAGCAACCTGTACTATACTTTCCTTTATTATCTTTTTGATATAGGCAATTGATATTTGACTGATTCAACCACACTCCATTAAAAGCTTTATCTATCCCCCTGCGAATCTTCCGCATATGTCTTTTCGAAACTATCCCGGTCCGGTTCTGGGCATCCAGACGCCGATTGAATTCTCCCTCTGCTTTTATCGCATAAGTGATAAAGTTTCCTTTTTTCGGCTATGCTTTCCCCTGGGAAATACCCCTTTAATGGAATATCCTCTATACAGCTCGCCGCATCTGGTTCTTTTGCCATGGATTATGCCTTTATGCCTGGCTATGGTTCTCAGCTTTCTGTAGAGTCGAGTATAATATCTGCCCACAGTTTTATCCCGTATGGTTACTGATTGGCCATCAAAGGAAAAGCCCAGGAAGTTGATTTTACTGTGGGTGTTATCTTTCTGTTTCAAGTTCACCACGGTATGCTGTGCTGTATAAAAGTAAATTTGGGTTTTCTCTGGCGATAATTTCACCAAAAACGTTTTGCCGTCTCTCCCCTTCCATTGAAAAAGTTCACCAAGTTTGGCTTTGACCAAATTGAACTGTTCTTCTGTGAATTTCTTTCCTGTAGGAAGCAGGATGATAAAATCGTCTGAATATCTCCGATAATATCCGCCGAATGGCGCCAACAGTTTTTTAATTTTCTGATCGTATTCAATCATGTAAATATTGGCTAATACACCGCTCATAGGGGATCCTTGCGGGATTCCGTAGCTTTTATGGTTCTTCTTGATATAAAGTTCATTTGCATCCGTTCTTCTGCTGCGGCTTAGTTTCCGGAAATCCGCAGGGTCCAGTATTTTCTTTTTTTGTGACAGTTCTTTGGGAGTCAAGCCCGTATATTTCTGGATGGCGGAAGATTCTACATAGCTGTAACTGGTGACGGATTTGAACACCTGATAATAGTCTTTGGGAAGAAGCTCCTGGTCCAATACCTGGCAAATGCACTTTTTCAGGTAATCATGATCAATATAATCAAAGAAATGGGTAAAGTCTCCAATAATGACGTAACAAGGTCCATGATTTATCAGGAAATAAAAAGCCTCTTCAGCAAAATCAATATTGGATTGCCCTTTCCTACAGTTACGGTATGCAATGGATACTCGAGAAAAATGATGCCGCTGTGTATATTGATTATAGAAATTATTTAACAAGGCTCCATAGTAACGATAAATCCATGAATCCCGATGGGCAGCAAAAAGAATATCTCTGGTTTTGGGTGTCCTATCGATCTTTCCATCTTTTATCTTCAGTCTGGATTCCTCCAATGTAAAGTGGAGAAAAGGATAGAAGGCATGTGTACTGATTTTAGCGGGATCTGTTATATAGTTCCAGACCTTGTCATTCAGACTTTCCCGATAGTCAAAATGAACATAATCCGATCTTTTATACTGTAATTTTTTTCTGATAATTTCTTGTTTGTCCATATAATTTCCTTTATTAAATGAAAAGCCCACCAATCTCGAGGGATAGATTCGTACGATTGGTGGGTATAACATTAGAACTGAGCCACATGGGCCCCTACCCCGATAATTCATAAGCACCTATGGCATAATAGAATTGTCCACAGGCGTAACCTCAACCATCAGTCTGGTTGTTCAAGTCGTTACGCTCCTGGATACCATATTCCACAGCAGCGCCAGAGAGGAAGATAGGCCAATTGGTTTATCTTTCTCGCCCTGTCAAGCCGTAAACATAGTATGGGAGGAATTGACTTTGCTAAGGTTATCCGGCAGAGCCATTTGCGCCTGCCGTACCAGAACCGCAAGGGTTCGTTGGTTTTATCATAATAGTTGGTAAGAGAATTGTCAATATGCCATTGAACTCACGTTTGCTTTTACATGCATGATCATTTTTGATTAAATGTAAGCTTGAATGTAAGGGGTTAAACAGGAATATGTGACCAGGAGCAGGACAACCATGCGACAAGGCTGCGCCGGTCTGGTTCAGCCCCTGCGGATTTTCGGCAAAGGTTGGTGCAGCAAGCGGACCCTAGGGGTAGTGTATTATGGAGATTAAAAGAAAAAAGTCCGTTTTGTGTCCTTTTGAAAAACCCTCATACATTCTTTATATGGAACTCCAGGTTCATTACACGTATCATTTTGACATCCATACACTGAAAATCTTTTTCATTAAAAAATGCATAATTGACGCCATGATGATCCCGATTGAGAGTACTGAAAAAACAAATGCCATCGTAGCCAAGGCTCTTGACAAAATCGGCAATATATTGTGAAGGTAGATAATCCAGCACGCTGTCATTCCTTCTCATTGGTTTGGCTATATCCAAACTTATTTCATGTAAAATTTTAACGTTGACAGCATACCAATCCAAGCCAATGCCAGCTGCAAAAGGACTCAGCTGATCCAACTGTCTTAAATCACCCAAGTTGACTTTCCGAGTAGGCGTAAAAGTAGCCACAGTTACATCATCAAAATCTCTTGCTCTGATTTCATGAAGCGTGGTTTCCACCGTATCAGCCAGATATAAACAAGGAATCCCTTTGGAATTGACTCTTCCCTCGGATGCCCTATCTGGCGGAGGTGTCCCCATTTGATTTTTTGCATACATTTCACCATTACTGATTCGAGAACGATATAATTCGGTTCCCGGTTCAATCTCCAGATGTAATGTTTCGCTATTTAATAATTGCTGTAAAACTTCCAGATTTAAATGTTTATGAAATCTTTGTTTATGTTTCAACCCTTGAGAAAAATCAATCCAGCTTTCATCTCTGGTAAGGCAGTTATCTCGTAAAAATTGTGAATCACCAAATACACCCAAGCCTACAAGTCCTTGAAATATCGAATCATTTTCTGTATATTCATTCTTACAAATTGCTAAAATAATCCGACGAATCTGCTCTGTTTGTAAAGCAGGCGAAAATATTTTCCAATCTTCACGCAACATATTTTCTATTCTGTCAAACCTCTGTCGATTTACATTTTCCATTTCGTTGCCAGGCACATACAAACTGATAATTGAGACAATGTTTGCTTCAAGATCATTGTTCTGGCTTTTTTCCGTGTCATATATCGGAATATTATCCATGTCTCGTATGTCACAGTGCCCAATCTGATTTTCAGATTCTATGATGGATCGAAGTTGTACATCTTGAAAACATTCAATTCCTATCCGCATTTTATTCAACTCCATTTAAATAGTGATCCATTAGTTCGAGATGATGCATAATGGAATATTTTTTTACGGTTCCCAAACCGGGATATCTACGATTTTTATTGGTATCCAACAAGAACTCTAATCCATGGGTGCGAAATGGTTTGTTTTGCGTATACCAGGTGTCCAATTTATCTATGGCTTCCCCGTATTTTCCTGCCGGGTCTTGGATATCTTCATTTGAATCAGATACAAAATGATGTACTCTTAAATCGTTGTTTTTGTCGAAATAAACCACATGGATTGCTACTGCCAAAGGGGCAAAACCTGATTCATTATATTTTGCTCCAATAACAGAGTAGTCAGAGAATCCTATATATCCTTCCGATTCAGTGCCTATATGATCATCAGAGAAAAACTCATCGTCTTTTTTTGCATAGTCTGCATTTCGATCTTTCATTGGAAAATGATCTTCCAACAGAATTTTTCCGTTCTGAATTCTTCTCTTGAATTGCCTTTTATCAGGAATCAGTGTATATGTAGGTTCCTCATCTTCTCCGAATACCTTTGTATAGAATGCATAGCAATCCATCTCTTCATTGATAACCATTAAATTATCATGTGAAATTCCATGCAGCTTGGCAACAGCACTTTCATTCATCAAAAAAGCCGTAATCTTTTTACTCTCTGAAATGCTGTCTGCATATTGTTCCTGTGATTTCTGATCTTTCGACATCTGATCCCAAAAGCTCCCATATTGAGGGTTTTCTATTAATGCATAGGACTTGTTTTTCTCTTTAAAAGCTTGTAAGGTCTTTATTAAAGTGGGCGAAAATCTGACTGGTTCAATAACCGGAACTACTCTTTCAGAAATCCATCCATTATTTACCAAATCTCGTAAAGCAAGAAGTTCAAATTGTCTTCCTCTCAGATAAGGATAATATGTTAAGCTCATTTTTAACCTCCATATACTGTCGTCAAAAGCTGATTCAGTTTGGGCAGACACTGTTCTCCTGTTTTATCTGTATAAACTAGAAAGCGCAGAGAGTTCGGTACATAAACAATAGAGTCTCTTTTTTCCATGCAGATTCGGCTTTTCAGCTCTCTGAGCATCTCTCTTTGGGCTGTTTGTATATCCATTTGAGAAAATAAGGTATAGCAAGTTTTGTAATACGTAAAAGAATCACAGTCAGGTAAAGATTTTCCTGAACGTAAAAGGACTGATTCAAATTCGTCTTTTCTTAAAATTTTATAAATGGTCTCTATATCAAAGTAATCTCTGTTATCAATTGCCTTGCGTATAATACGCAAAGCCCCCCGTTGTGTCAAAACCATGATTCCCGTCGATGATGGCACAATTTTTTCCACCTTCTCCACATTTTTTTCATATGTCAGTACAATTACTTGGGAAAAGGCTTTATAGTAGTCATTGATTTGTGTTTCCAGACGATCCAGATTATCCAGCTCTGTTTTGATTTCATAAACACTTCCACGACCATTTATCATAACAAAATCAGCCTTGGAACGTGCAATCGGAAATTCGGTGAAAGCGACTGTAGTACGTGGATTATGATTTTTCAGCAGAATTTTATTAAACAGGGAATTTTTATAATAGTACTCTGTCCGATAAGAATGGGCTATATAAGAATAAATTTGACTAAAAAGCTGATCATAAGTCATGCCATCAGGATTCTTGATATATTTATGAATTGCAGTTGCAAATAGGTGATCATGTTGATTCTCAAGAAGATGTTGAAGCATGGATTTAGAAAAAAATCTTTTTAGAATTAAGTCTGACTTCATACTTCTTCATCTCCTTTTTATAAATTCATCACATTCCGAACGTCTTTTTACTATTATATCTATTTCTTACTAAAAGAACAAGGTTAACAAGTTATTGGGTATATGTCAACAAGTTTCTTGATAATACCTTCATCACAATATCGCTATTCAGTAACAAATGCAGTGCAGAAACAGGACCTGTGACCAATCGAATGATTCTTGCAACACCCTCTGTAGGGCTGCATTTCCCTGGCAATAAGGAGAATCAACCTAAAAAATGCTCAATGTCATCGTCGAAATTAATGATGGCATTGAGCAAAGATAATATTTTTAGATATAATCCGGATAATAGAGTTGTATATAGGTTCGGGAAGCAAACTGATCTGTCATACCTCCAATATGATCTGCCACCATTCTTACAAAAACATCGTCCTGTTGGAGAATGGCAACTTCTCTGCTTACCCTTTCTCTGGAAAACTCTCTTGCTTTGATTCTGTAATACTTTTCCAGCATATAATCAGGTAGCTGCAAAGGATGTTTATAATAGGCTTTGAACAGCTGTTTGATGAGATACTCAGACTTTGAATCAGAAATGCTAACTTCCTCAGAATAAAGAATTTTATTGTTCATCCACTGTTTCAGTTGTTGAACTTGCAACTCAATCTCTTGAGAAAATTTTATGCATTGTTGAGCAAAAATGTAATCATGGCCAACTGCCCGCTCCATATCCTCTACACATTTTTCAATTTCGGTATGAGAAACAGTGTACACATCATTGATTAAAAAGCCAACCAGATGTTTAATAATAAGGGATCTCGTATCATAGGCTGCCATTCTACTTTCACCAGCAAGATGAACATGATAAGCATCCATACATTTTTTTACCAACGGCTGCTGTATCAGCTCACCAAAATCAATGGCCTTGCTTCTCACACCATCTTCCAAATCATGTGTGCATTGGGCAATCTCATCAGCGATTCCAACCACCTGTCCTTCCAGAGTAAATGATGGAGCATCCAAATTGATATTAAGAAAATTCAATTCGGGATATTTGTAATACTGTCCACTTTTATCCTTTACTCTTGTATGCTTTAATATCCCCTCCCGTACAGCCAGTGTCAAATTAATACCCAGATAATCCGTACAACGGGTTTCTATTTTATCGACTACCCGAAGAGACTGAAAATTATGTTTAAAATTCTGCCCAATGGGTCGAACGTCTTGGTCAATACCATTCAATAAGATTTTATTCAATGTTCTTTCACCAACGTGGCCAAAGGGAGTGTGTCCCAAATCATGCCCCAAAGCAATGGCTTCCACCAATTCGTCATTCAATTCCAAAGCCTTTCCTATGGACCTGGCAATTTGTGAAACTTCCAGAGTATGAGTTAACCGATTTCTGAAATGATCTCTTTTATTGGCATTGAAAACCTGTGTCTTATGCATCATTCTCCGGAAAGACCGGGAATGAATAATACGGTCACGATCCCGCTGAAATGGATCCCGACTGACTACGCCCATTGCAGGTTCGTTTTCAGGATGGATCCGTTTTGAAAAGAAAGCAGAATCATTTTGAACAGCCCATTTTCCCATGTTAAAACACTCCTTTCGTTGCAAACAATCTCATCAGATTGGTTTCTCCCATATTTTGGTATTCATTGATGCATTTACAATATTCACACTTCCGGATGCTTAAAGGAACTGACAGACCGGCTTCCTGTATCCCCTGTAATAAAGCCTGGTAAGCCTGTCTGAACAGCTCAATATATTTTTCCGATGGTCTGTCCAGTATGATTTTCCGCAGATATTTGAAATTGGCAAAACCAACCTGATGACAAGTAATCATTTGCTTAAAATCACCCTTTTGAAATCCCTTGTCCAGTTCATCAAGACTTGTAAAATACCGCTCATTACATTTTAGGTACGGCTTCCAATAGCACGGATTTGATTTTGTAATTAATATCCTATTGGCAAAGCTTTCCTGTAACAGCATCTGCAGATCAAATACAAATAATACAGGACCGTAATAATTAGGTTTTCGGATTCTGCCATGGATGTCTACGGAATCAAAAAACAGATCATTGTATACATCCAATTTTTGATCGTCACAATCAGTGTACTGACTTGTTTTTGGGAGCCTGTTCGTATCAAGATATTGCCGGGAACAAATCCCTCCTGCTTTCAAGAAGGACAAACTCGTAATGACCGTATCAGCATGATAGATTCGACTCACATCATTTCTCTTTAAGATTTCGACAATTTGTTCCTGGTCCATATTATTCCTCCTTGTCTTTTTTGAATAAACTTATAGTCCCGCTGTCTTTAGATTAGAATGGTCATCGTTTTAACTTTATTTTACTATATAACAAATTTGAAGTAAATATTCGAGTGAGGAAATACATTCCCTGCATAATGTATTTCTGTTTACTCTACAACAAGTTTATTTCAACCCACGTACCCCGGAATTCATCAAGGCACGACAAGAAAATGCAGGGATTGAAGAGCTACAAGAAATCATTTCTTGCTTTCCTTACTTTACACGCATGCTGATTTTTTGTCAAATAGGAGCGTGGATGTTAAGTTGTGGGCAAGAATGGAAAGACAAAAACTAAATGGGCTGACCAGGCGACACGACTGCACCCGTCCGGTTCAGCCCCTGCGGATTTCCAACGAAGGTTGGTGCAGTTGGCGGGCCGCCCGGCGTGCGGCCTCTACGGTTTCGCAATGGAGCCGTCGATCCAGGCCGTCCAATGCTCTTCACTCTTCACTCTGCACTGTTTTTCTTCCCCGGCAAATGGCATCCATCGGCGTGAGGTGTTGGGCGTTTAGCGCATACGCCAGCGGGCAAAAAGACATAAGACCAGCCCTGCGGACCTCTCAGAAATCAGACGTCAGGCTTGCCCGTTATAAGCCATCGGTCCTGCATTCTGGCGCATACAAACCTGATGTCTGACTTCTTACCAGGCCCCCGCTATCCCCCGATCAATCAACATTATCCAACCACTTGAACAAAATTCCTCAAAGATTTTATAGATCTCTGTACTGGGACCAAATGCCACAGTATGTGGCTGTAATCCGGAATTCAAACGAGTATTCTCCAGTTTTTATGGTCTTTATACTGACATTGTCCCGTTGAAAGTTGCGGAAGTAGTTGGTTTCCGTTTTATTGTTTCCTTCTGCTGCAAGCAATAGCACGTGTTTGATTTTTCTTCTTCCAGAATCCCGTACTTTCCGATTGTAGCCTGCTTTGGATCGTTTTACCAAAAGACTTCACCATCCCCGATTTCTGGAACAGCACCATATCTGCCCAAATAATACCCGTTACGGATATCCGCCTTTTTGCGGGGAGAAAATTCATCCAAAGAGTATAACTCTGATTCCCCGGTTTTCTGGTCTTTTTGGACGAAATAAATTTCATCTCGACGGCTGATCTTCAAGGACAGTAAGTCTGTAGTATGGGTAGATATGATTAATTGTGCATGTTTTTGGTTGATTTCCGGATTATTGAAAAGGCCAATAAGATAAATCACTAACATCGGATGCAGGCTGGTATCAAATTCATCGAAGCAGAGAACATTTCCTTCATCGAATGCTTTTTTTAGCAAAGGACTCAGGAAAAACAGACTTTGGGTCCCCTTGGATTCCTGAGCAGAAGGTAGTTTGTACTCCTGGATACTACCGTCTGCTGCCTGGATTTTATGGATCATATTGATTTCGTAAAACTTACCTGGCTGATTGATCTCGTTTTCAGGAATCATGGTCCGTAAAGAAGGAGGAAGCTTTTTCAGCAGTTCAGCTGTATCTATATTCCTGGCTTTAAATTCAAAATCAGCAACATTGATGTCTGCTTCTTTTAATGTCTTGCAGATAAAATCATGCAGTTTGTCGAATTCATCCTGTTTTTCAAACAGAGGACCTTTAAACTGCAGCAACTGTTCATAATTATTGGAATCATAAGTATTGATTCGATTGAACCATAAATAAGGTTCTTTAGTCAGCTGACTGTTCCAGGACGTTGCTGTAGCAAGGAACAGTTTATTAGGGATGTTCTTCTCTACTAAAGGGGTCAACTCTTTTTTTGTTTCAGAGCTGGTAAAACGATACTCGTCTTCCTGTATTTCCGTATTATAAGCACGGGTAAAAACAACGGCTGCTCTACTGGTGCGGTACTGATACAAATGTTCTTCTGTAATTCTCTCTCTGGTAGCGGAGAAGCCATATACATATTTCATACCATGCTGCAGAAACACAAACTCAAAAGAAGATGGCGTAGTTCCAGCATCGGGCACAAAGGAAAATGGTTCGATGGCCAACAACGGCTCCCCCACCTGACGCTGATTGGAATGTCGGATAAGCAGAATGGCCGTGGTCAGAGCACGGAAAAGGTTGCTTTTCCCAGAAGCATTGGCCCCAAAAATACAGGCATTTTGCAGAACACGGTCTTTCCCGAAAATAGAAACATGATTTTCATGGGTATGATCTTTAGAGGCCTCCATGGAAAGTACGGCTGTTTCTTTAAAAGATCTGTAATTGGAAACACTGAATTGCAGTAACATCGTAATCACCACTCTTTAACTATTTGTTAAAAGTAGTATATCACAAAACGTGTAATTTTGAAATTTAGAGTTTATTTTTGTATTTTGGCAGCAAAATATTTCCTTTTATTTTATATTTTAAAGGTATATTATCAACCTGGCAACAAGAAACATACTGTTAAGAGCCCGACCGGCGGCCGGGATGGGCTCCCTGCGGGTAGCCCCTACGGTTCTGCAATGGATCTGCCATTTCAGGCCGTTCTTCTCTTCACTCTGCACTGATTTTTCAGTACGCTCCCTTATGCTGCAATACTACCCCGAACGTCCTCCACAGCAGCATGATATCCAGCCATACGCCCCAGTTGCGGACGTACCAGGAGTCCATCTGGACCCGTTCTTCGTAGGTGGTGTCGCTGCGGCCGTTCACCTGCCACATGCCGGTGATACCGGGATGGACCATATAGAAGTCCTTGATGTAGGGTCCGTATTTGGGAATCTCCGCCGTGACGATGGGCCGGGGCCCCACCAGGCTCATCTGGCCGATAAGCACGTTGAACAGCTGGGGCAGTTCGTCCAGGCTGGTTTTCCGCAGCACTTTCCCCACCCGGGTCACCCGGGGATCATCCTTCAGCTTGAATTCCGCTTCCCATTCTTTCCGAGCTTCCGGATTGGCTGCCAGGTATTCTTTCAGTTTCTGATCCGCATCCACGCACATGGTCCGGAACTTCAAACAGGGAAACAGCTTGCCACCCTTGCCGATCCGCTTGTGGGCAAAGATCACAGGGCCCCGGGAATCCAGCTTGATCAGGATGGCCAGCAGCAGGAAAATGGGGCTCAGAAGGACCACGCCGATGGTGGTCAGCACCAGGTCAAAGATTCGTTTGATGACTCGGTTGTAGGACCGGGCCAGGTTGTTCTTCAGGCTCATGAACATCAGCCGTTCGTTGAACAGGGAATCCACTTCGATGCCGTTCACCGGCAGACCGATCAGATCCGGGACAAAGGACAGGTTCCGCACATGGGGCTGGATCACATGGATCAGCTGGTTCAGTTTTTCCGGAGTCATCCCGGGCACGGCAATGCACACATCCTGGACCTGGGTCTTTTCGATGACCTCCACCACCTGGCCAAAGGTGCCCAGATAGGACAGGTTTCCCACGTTTTCTTCCTGAGGACCGGCGTCATCCACATAACCGATTACATTGAAATTGAGACCGATGTCGTCCCGGATGCCCTGGAGCACCAGACGGGCCGTTTTTCCGGCCCCCACCAGGAGCACCGGAACACTCCCCACCCCAGCCCAGTTCAGCACATTGGCGAAGAAGTACCGGAACAGGGGCACCAGAATAATGGAAAAGATCCAGAGGAGTCCTACGAAAAGCCGGGAGGTGCTGGCAGAAATATGGGACAGGTACACAAAGACCACAATGGCCCCGGCCGCATAGGTACAGGCCCGGAAAATGGTTTCCAGCAGCTTCCAGTGCCCAAGATGCTTGGTGTAGATGCCCCCCTGGCGGAAAAACAGCAGGAAAAGCAATGGAAAGGCCACCCAGAAGTTCAGCCAGGGCATATGGAAATGGGTGTTCCCGGTAACAGCCCCCCGCAGGTGGTACGCCAGGAATTCCGCCAATAGGATCATCACCCAGTCGGTGATGGTATAGATGGTGGGCAGGAAATAATTCAGGTGATGATGGATGAAGGAATCGGAATCGGATTCCGAAAAGGCCGTATGGGACATAAAGAGGCTCCTTTTACACAACAGAATGGGTATTTGGATATAATTTTCATTTTACCATAAAAACCCGGGGAAATGAAGGAAAATGGCGGAGAAGTCTGTATCAACAGGTTCTCGGTAAAACCATTGCGATGCCGTAGGGGCCGCAGGCCCGGCGCCCCGCCAGATGCCCGTCCCTACCTGTGTCCCCCTGAAAGGGGGAAAGGACCCGCGTCAGCGGGTAGGGGGTTCTGTCAAGGCAAAAAGACCTATACCCATCCACCCGCGAAGGTTCCCCGCCGGATTACCATACGAATTTCACTCCACGCCCCCATATGGAAGCTTCCAGATTATAGGTCTGTTTGACTCCCGCGAGAACAATAATGATGGTCTCCCATTCTCCCTATATGGGGAAGTTCTCTGTTGTCGAAAAGCTATAGATAACGGAAGAGGATGATATTTTCTTCTTGTACTTCTTCTACTATACCATATTCCCGGTGTAAAAAAACGCCCAAATTAAAGATATATCATTCATCGTGACAGTTGATAAAGACGTCAGATTGTCCGGTTTGGATATTATACTGTACTGCTGTACCATGTTCTTCTGTTGTCCAGGGAGCCTGCAAAATATCGGCTGTTGCCGATGCCCCCATCACCATGCTGCGCATGGTCCCCCGCCCCTCCCGGGGCGGACTTTGGGACGTGCAGTCCTATTATGCGGTGCTGCAGGCGGGCCGCCGGGCCTGCGTCCCCTACGGATTCGGCATGAAGCAATCTACGATTTTTTCAGGCACACGAGATGGGGCCAGATGCGCGAAAGCGGATGGCCTCCCGGATTCCTCCAGGCGCGGCAGATGTGCCCAGATATGTGAAAGGAGGGATTTGTAAGTTGGGCATAGTACAAAGTGGTACTTGCCCAGCTTACAAATCCCTCCTGACAAAGCAGATGGCCTGCTCTGGCGGCCAGGGGTTATGCGATAGCCCAAAACAGCAGTCCGGCCACAACCCCCGCCCCCATTCCCACCGCCACATCGCTGGGATAGTGGACGCCGGCCAGGACTCTTACCACCGCACTGGCCAGGCTGACGGCCAGGAAGGCCAGGCCCAGGGGTGGTTGGAAGTACAGGTAGGTCATGGCGATGATGGTGGAGGAAAATACGTGGCGGCTGGGGAAGGATTCTCCCTGCTTGTTCCGGGGCAGCAGGGGCTGCAGGAGCCAGGACTCGTAGGGCCGGGGCCGGTTGATTTTGCTGCGGACCAGGGTGAGCAGCAGGAAGGAAAGGGCCGGGATCCAGAAGGCTTTCTGGAGGGCGGTATTACCGGCCAGACCGCCCTGCTGCCACAGCTGCCACAGAAGCAGGGGATAGGCGATGTACATGAGGATCACCAGGCCCCCGTTCAGAAGAAACAAGCCCCGAATGGCCCAGGGGCGGGTCCGGAAGGGCCGGGTAAGGCGGGCATAGGTGCGGTCGTAATGGGTTTCCAGGTGCATGGGAAGTCCTTTCTGTAAAAAGGGGCTGTTGTGCGCGCAACAGCCCCGTCAACGGTCAGCTGTCAACGGTCAGCGGCCAAATGACCAGTTACAAAAGAGGGTGCTGCATGTGTGAGTTTTCACACATACAACACCCTCTTTAACTTTCATTTGGAGGCGACGCCCAGAATCGAACTGGGGATAAAGGTTTTGCAGACCTCTGCCT
>OLFV01001923.1_pt1 | contig 17568 bp, 11 predicted proteins | sample 1605551 | NCBI WGS metagenome assembly OLFV01 (sample SAMEA3888922, study PRJEB22519) | human gut metagenome | biome: human gut; feature: human-associated habitat; material: faeces | place: Denmark | collected 2011
GCAGCATTGATCGGAGTATTGTATGGACTTGCAATTAACTACTGGGGAAATGCGGCAGCAGATTTATTGCAATATGCGATCATTGGTGCGGTCGGTGGAGCAATTTCACAGATTGGGGATCTGGCAGCTTCTGCAATCAAGAGATACCACAACATTAAAGATTATGGAAAACTGATTCCGGGGCACGGTGGTATTTTAGACCGTTTTGACAGTGTGATCTTTACTGCACCGATCATTTATTTCCTTGCAGTGAACTTTATTAAATTATAAGATAAGGAAAACATAAAATATGAAAAAAATTGCAATTTTAGGTTCTACCGGTTCTATCGGTACACAGACACTCGATATTGTAAGAGAGCAGGGGGATATTCAGGTAGTGGCAATGGCTGCCGGAAGTAATATCAGTTTGTTAGAAGCACAGATGAGGGAGTTCAGACCATCTCTTGTCAGTGTATGGGATGAAAAAAAGGCATCAGAACTTCGTACAAATACAAAAGACCTCGGCATAAAAATCGTGTCTGGCATGGAAGGACTTCTTGAAGTATCGGTGATTCCGGAGAGTGAGATTTTAGTGACTGCAATTGTTGGTATGCTTGGAATCAGACCAACGATTGCTGCAATTAAAGCAGGAAAGAAAATTGCTTTGGCAAACAAGGAAACACTTGTCACTGCCGGACATATTATTATTCCGCTTGCAAAGGAATACAAGGTGCCAATTCTTCCGGTGGACAGCGAACACAGTGCGATTTTCCAGTCGTTGCAGGGTGCCGGAGATAATAAGATCAGCAGGATTTTACTGACAGCTTCCGGTGGACCGTTCCGTGGAAGAAAAGCAGATGAACTTAAGAATATTCAGGTGGAAGATGCCCTGAAACATCCAAACTGGAGCATGGGAAGAAAAATCACGATTGATTCTTCCACATTGGTAAATAAAGGACTGGAAGTGATGGAAGCAAAATGGCTCTTTGATGTGGCTTTAGATCAGATTCAGGTTGTAGTACATCCGCAGAGTGTCATTCATTCTGCTGTAGAGTATCAGGATGGAGCAGTGATCGCACAGCTTGGCACGCCGGATATGAGACTTCCAATCCAGTATGCACTTTATTATCCGGAGCGCCGGAATCTTTCGGGCAGGAGACTGGATCTGTTTGAAATTGCAGATCTTACCTTCGAGAAGCCGGATACCGATACATTTCGCGGGCTTGCACTTGCATATCAGGCAATGGAAAAGGGCGGAAATATTCCGACTGTGTACAATGCTGCCAATGAGAAAGCGGTCAGTCTGTTTTTAGACCGGAAGATTTCTTATCCGGAGATCACAGAGTTGATCGAGGCATGTATGGAAAATGCAGAGTTTATCGATCATCCGGATGTGGATGAAATTTTGGGGACAGAAGCAGCTGCTTATGAGTTTATTGAAAAAAAGATGAGTGCAAAATAAAACGCATTTAAAAATGCAACAAGACATCAGGAAAGGTTTTTTACATGAAAATTATTATCGCATTACTGATATTCAGCATTATTATCCTGTTTCATGAACTGGGACATTTTTTGCTTGCAAAGGCAAATGGAATCCGTGTCAATGAATTTTCACTTGGATTAGGACCTACACTTTTCGGAATCCAGAAAGGTGAGACAAAATACTCCATCAAACTGCTTCCATTTGGAGGAGCCTGCATGATGGAGGGAGAGGATTCGGAAAGCCAGGATAACAAGGCGTTTAACAACAAATCTGTCTGGGCAAGGATCAGCGTTGTAGCTGCGGGACCAATTTTTAATTTTATCATGGCCTTTATCTTCTCTTTTATTCTTGTCTGCTGCACCGGATATGATCTTCCGGTACTCTCAGATGTGAGTGAGGGTTATGCCGCAGAGGAAGCGGGACTTCAGGCAGGTGATACGATTGTAAAAATGGGAAATAAACATATTCATTTTTACCGTGAGGTGAGTGCATATTCCATGTACCATGCCGGAGAACCGGTGAAAGTAACTTATGAGCGGGATGGAGAACGTTACACAACGGAACTCACTCCAAAATATGATGAGACCACCGGAAGATATTTATATGGATTTATTGGAATGGCAGCCAGAGAGAAGACAACAAACAATGTATTCACGCTGGCAAAATACAGTGCTTACGAGGTGGAGTACTGGATCTATACGACACTTGGAAGCTTAAAGATGCTCTTTACCGGAGGCGTTACCGTCAATGATATGAGTGGTCCGGTAGGAATTGTCAGTGCAATCGGAGACAGCTATGAGCAGAGTGTTTCCTACGGCTACTTCTATGCATTCCTGCAAATGCTGTATATCAGTATCCTGCTTTCTGCGAACCTTGGTGTCATGAACCTTCTGCCACTCCCGGCACTCGACGGTGGAAGACTTGTATTTTTGCTGGTAGAGGCGATCCGTGGCAAAAAAGTTGACCCGGAAAAAGAGGGCATGGTACATTTTGCCGGTATCATGATATTGTTTGCACTCATGATACTGATCATGTTTAACGACATTCGTAAGTTGTTTATATAGATTAGAAAAAGTTTCGCAATTATCCAGTAAGAATTTATACGAAAGGGAGAAGAACTATGACAAAAACAGTGAAGATCGGCAACCGCATCATTGGCGGCGGCAACCCGATTTTGATCCAGTCTATGACCAATACAAAAACCGAGAATGTGGAGGCAACTGCCGCACAGATCAATCAGCTTACAGCTGCCGGATGTGATATCATCCGCTGTGCAGTTCCTACGATGGATGCAGTGAAGGCATTAAAGGAGATTAAAAAACAGGTGCAGATTCCGGTCGTTGCAGACATTCATTTTGACTATCGTCTTGCAATTGCAGCAATGGAGAATGGAGCAGACAAGATCCGTATCAACCCTGGCAATATCGGAAGCGCGGAGCGTGTAAAGGCAGTGGTGGATGTCGCAAAAGAGCGCAACATTCCAATCCGTGTAGGGGTAAACAGTGGTTCCTTAGAAAAAGATCTGGTGGAGAAATACCATGGAGTGACGGCTGAGGGACTGGTAGAAAGTGCTTTGGATAAAGTAAAACTGATTGAAGATATGGGATATGATAATCTTGTCATCAGTATCAAATCTTCGGATGTTATGATGTGTGTGAAAGCGCATGAACTGATCGCAAGCCAGACCGATCATCCACTGCATGTCGGGATCACGGAAGCCGGTACGATCATCAGCGGTAATATCAAGTCAGCCATCGGACTTGGATTGATCTTACATCAGGGAATCGGTGACACGATCCGGGTTTCCCTGACAGGAGATCCATTAGAGGAGATCAAATCTGCCAAATTAATTTTAAAAACACTTGGACTCCGCAAAGGCGGTGTGGAAGTAGTATCCTGTCCTACCTGTGGACGAACACAGATCAATCTGATCCAGCTGGCCAATCAGGTAGAAAATATGGTTGCCGACATTCCTCTTGACATTAAAGTTGCCGTTATGGGATGCGTTGTTAATGGTCCGGGAGAAGCAAAAGAGGCAGATATCGGAATCGCCGGAGGAATCGGAGAAGGACTTATTATCAAACATGGCGAGGTATTCAAAAAAGTGCCGGAGTCAGAACTTTTAGAGGCACTCCGCTATGAACTGTTACATTGGAATGAATAATTATGGCAAAACTATTTTTTGATGTCTTTCCGACACTGGATGTGTCCGGGGATATGAAGAAAATTTTATCTGAGATGGAAGTTACCAAGGTAGGGATGAATCATGAGAGAGATCATATCCGTGTCTATCTTTTGGGCAGTCATCTTATACATAAAAATAACATTACGCAGTTAGAAAAATCCATTGAGGAGCAGATATTTAAGGGAAAACGGATGAATGTCCGTATTATCGAAAAGTATCAGCTCTCCGAGCAGTATACCGCCCGCACGCTGATGGATATGTATAAGGACAGTATTTTAGAAGAGTTAAAAGCCTACAGTCTGATGGAATACAATCTGCTGCGTGCTTCCAAAATGGAATTTACGGATGACAGTCATCTGCATCTTGTACTGGAAAATACGATCATTGCACAGACACGCTCCCATGAAATTGTGGAATTTTTAGAGAAAATCGTGTGTGAGCGCTGTGGCATGAACCTGATTGTTGACCTTGACTTTGAGGAGCCAAAAGAGAGCAGGTACAAGAAAAACAGTGATCTTCAGATTCAGTTTGAAATCAAAAATATATTAAAAAATATCAATTTGAAGGATGAGGACGGAGAGACAGTTGCAGTTGCTTCAGATGCCAATGAAAAAAGTGCAGCTTCCGGTCAGACTACAACATCTGGAGACAGTGGTTCTACAGGTGGTGGAAACGCCGTAAAACCTGCAAAAAACGATGCAAAATCTGCAAATGGTGCAGGAAATACTGCAAAAAAAACATATGACGGACCACGGAAAGAGTTTAAAAAACGTTATGATGGCGGTGGCTTTGGCGGAGGTAAAAAATCCGATAATCCGGATGTAATTTACGGTCGTGATATTGAGGATGGAGAAACCATCCCATTGGAGAAAATCGTGGGTGAGATGGGTGAAGTTACCATCCGCTGTCAGGTCATGACGGTTGAGACGAGGGAGATCCGTAACGAAAAGACAATCATTATCATGTCGGTCACAGATTTTACGGATTCCATTGTCCTGAAAATATTTACAAGAAATGAAGACAGGGATGAGCTTCTTGGCAATCTGAAAAAAGGGGCATTCTTAAAAATCAAAGGTGTCACGACAATCGATAAGTTTGACAGTGAATTAACAATCGGTTCGATCGTTGGAATTAAGAAGATTGCAGACTTTACGACCACCCGTATGGACACCAGTCCGGAGAAGCGTGTGGAATTGCACTGTCATACAAAGATGAGTGATATGGATGGTGTGTCCGAGTGTAAAGACATCGTAAAGCGTGCCATGAAATGGGGACATAAGGCGATTGCGATCACCGACCACGGCGATGTACAGGCATTCCCGGATGCAAACCATGCACTGAGTCCGGATGACGATTTTAAGGTTATCTACGGTGTGGAAGCGTATCTGGTGGACGACTTGAAGGATATTATCACAGATTCGAAAGGACAGAGCCTCGATGAAACCTTTGTGGTGTTCGACTTGGAGCCGACCGGTTTCAGCCCTGATAAGAATAAGATTATTGAGATTGGTGCAGTGAAAGTAGTCGGTGGTGTCATTACAGACCGCTTTTCGACATTTGTAAACCCGGAAGTGCCAATTCCATTCCGAATCGAGGAATTGACCTCAATTAAGGATGATATGGTCATTGATGCACCGAAGATTGAGGAGATTCTGCCGGAATTTATGAAGTTCTGCGATGGTGCGATCATGGTTGCCCACAATGCGGAATTTGATATGAGTTTTATTAAGAAAAACTGCAAGGATCAGGGGATAGAGAGAGAGTTTACGATCATAGATACAGTGGCTCTTGCCAGAATTCTGCTGCCGAACCTGAATCGTTTTAAACTCGATACCGTTGCAAAGGCATTGAATGTCTCACTGGAAAACCATCATCGTGCAGTTGACGATGCTGCCTGTACAGCAGAAATTTTTGTGAAATTTATTGAGATGTTAAAAGAACGCGGTATGGAAAATCTCGATGATGTGAACCATATGGTTTCCACCTCCCCGGAAACGGTCATGAAAATGCCGACCTACCATGCAATTATTCTGGCGACAAATGACATCGGACGTATCAATCTGTATCGTCTGGTTTCACTTTCACACCTCACGTATTATAATAAGAGACCACGTGTGCCAAAAAGTGAATTTGTCAAATACAGAGAGGGACTTCTTTTAGGCTCTGCCTGTGAAGCTGGAGAATTATACCGTGCGATTGTGGGCGGAAGACCGCAGGAAGAGATCATAAGACTTGTAAAGTTCTATGATTATCTGGAGATACAGCCGCTTGGAAACAACGAATTCATGCTCCGCAGTGATAAAGAGCCAGTCAACACGATAGAAGAACTTCAGGATATTAACCGCAGGATCTGCAGACTGGGGGAGGAATTTAACAAACTTGTCGTGGCAACCTGTGACGTACATTTTCTGGATCCGGAAGATGAAATCTACCGCCGTATTATTATGGCAGGAAAGGGATTTAAGGATGCTGATGAGCAGGCTCCGTTATATCTCCGCACAACGGAGGAAATGTTAAAGGAATTCGAATATCTTGGAAGTACCAAAGCAGAAGAAGTTGTCATTACAAATCCGAACAAGATTGCGGATATGTGTGAGAAGATTGCACCGGTAAGACCGGATAAGTGTCCGCCGTTTATCGAGAATTCGGATCAGATGCTCCGTGATATCTGCTATAACAAGGCGCACAGCATGTATGGTGAAGAACTGCCTCCGATCGTAAAGGAGCGGCTTGACCGAGAATTAAATTCGATTATTTCCAATGGATATGCGGTAATGTATATTATCGCACAGAAGCTTGTATGGAAGTCGAACGAGGATGGTTACCTTGTAGGTTCCCGTGGTTCGGTAGGTTCCTCTTTTGCAGCGACCATGTCCGGTATCACGGAGGTAAATCCATTGCAGGCGCATTACCGTTGCGAATATTGCAAATACAGCGATTTTGATTCACCGGAAGTCAAGGCATTTTCCGGAAGAAGTGGTTGTGATATGCCGGATAAGATTTGTCCGGTGTGTGGCAAAAAGCTGGTAAAAGATGGATTTGATATTCCATTTGAGACCTTCCTTGGATTCAAGGGAAATAAAGAGCCGGATATCGACTTAAACTTTTCCGGTGAGTATCAGAGTAAAGCCCATGCTTACTGTGAGGTTATTTTCGGTTACGGACAGACATTCCGTGCCGGAACGATTGGTACACTTGCGGATAAGACTGCATTTGGATATATCAAAAATTATTATGAAGAGCGTGGAATTCACAAGAGAAACTGTGAGATTGACCGTATTGTACAGGGATGTGTCGGCGTCCGGAGAACGACCGGACAGCATCCGGGAGGTATCGTTGTTCTTCCGGTGGGCGAGGAGATTAATACGTTTACTCCGGTACAGCATCCGGCAAACGATATGACGACTGCAACGGTTACGACTCATTTTGATTACCATTCCATCGACCATAACTTATTAAAACTGGACATTCTCGGACACGATGATCCGACCATGATCCGTATGTTACAGGACTTGACAGGACTTGATCCACAGACGATCCCTTTGGACGATCAGACAGTCATGTCGCTGTTTATGAATACCTCTGCATTGGGAGTAGAACCGGAAGACATCAACGGTATTCCCCTGGGATGTTTAGGAATCCCGGAGTTTGGAACAGATTTTGCGATGCAGATGGTTATTGATGCGAAACCGACCGAATTTTCGGATCTGATCCGAATTTCAGGACTTTCGCATGGTACGGATGTGTGGTTGGGAAATGCACAGACTTTAATTGAGCAGGGGATTGCAACGATTTCTACTGCAATCTGTACCCGTGATGATATTATGATTTATCTGATCAGTATGGGACTTGACAGTGAGCAGTCCTTTACCATTATGGAGTCTGTTCGAAAAGGTAAGGGATTAAAGGAAGAATGGAAGGAAGAGATGCGGGCACATAATGTACCGGAATGGTATATTGATTCGTGTTTAAAGATCAAGTATATGTTCCCGAAAGCACATGCGGCTGCCTACGTTATGATGGCGTGGCGTATTGCATACTGTAAAGTTTTTTATCCACTCGCCTATTATGCAGCATATTTTTCCATTCGTGCGACAGGTTTCAACTATGAGATCATGTGTCAGGGAAAAGAGCGTCTGGAATATTTTTATAAAGATTACACGAGAAGAAAAGATTCTCTTTCCAAAAAAGAGCAGGATGTCTACCGTGATATGCGGATCGTGCAGGAGATGTATGCGAGAGGCTTTGATTTCACGCCAATTGATATTTACCGTGCATTGCCGGACCGTTTCCAGATCATCGACGGAAAGCTTATGCCGGCGTTAAATACCATTGAAGGTATGGGTGACAATGCTGCAATCGCGGTTGCGGAGGCAGCAAAAGACGGAAAATTCTTATCCAAAGATGATTTCCGCCAGAGAACCAAGGTGACGAAATCTACCATTGATCTTATGGCAGATCTTGGACTGCTGGGCGATATGCCGGAGTCCAATCAGTTGTCGTTATTTGATTTTGCATAAATATTTGTTTTGCAGGATAAAGAAACGCCAGGAAAAAATGAAGTTTCCTGACGTTTCTTTTTTTGTAAAAAATTGCATTGTAACAACGCCTGCTTACGGATTGAAAATCTGTACATTGCCCGGGGCAGCAACAGATGTATAATAAGGGGTTTTGGTCGTAAAATCTTTAAAATAGACATATGTGGAAGTTACATTAATGGCAGTGTAGTTTCCCTTTTTTAATTCCTGATAATTGCTTCCGTCTGTATTGATACAGCAGATGGCCGGATCTGTCTTATCATTTTTCTGGAAGAAAATCTTATCTCCGGCAACGTTGTAGCAGTCGACACGGCAGTCCGTGACCAGCGTTTTTTCACCATTTGTCAGATCGACTTTGGCAATGCGGTAATCGTTTTCACAGTCCATAAAATAAAGATTGTTTCCGTCTTTCACCGGCATCCAGCAGTTCCCCTCATAGATGACTTTTGCGTGGTCATTGGAAGTGTCCATCTCATAGATATTATGATTGTCTGTCAGTCCGTTATAATAAATATATTGTCCATCGGTACTTGCGGTAAAGTAGGACTGTTTTTCTACCTGCTCTTTTTCCCTGCCATCAATTTTGACTTTGTACAGCGTGGTTGCATCAGTGGTATCATAATGCAGATAGTACAGATAATTTCCAACCAGGGAAGCATACATACACGGATCATCATCTAAAATTTCAGGTTTTCCTTTTCCGTCAATGTCCAGCCGGCATAAGCTGTTGGTATTGACCGGGAGGAAGGAAAACGAATCAGCGCTTTTTCCCTTAAGTTTACAGTAATAAATGTAGTGGTCATCCACGTTGATGTAGCTGACACTCTGATCCTCTAACTTTTTGATGTTTGTGCCGTCCGGGTTCATGGAGTACAGACAGTAGTTGTCGGCAGGGTTGGCAAAGTAGACAATACCATCTTTTTCACAGAAATATCCTTCGTTATACAGATTTCCCGCAGTGTTGCCGTTGACATAACCGTCATTATACCGAATGCGGTTTATGTACCGGTAGAGGAAAACACACCCGGCAGCAAGAAGGATCACCAACACAAAAAGCAGCCATTTCCAGATTTTTTTCATAAGTAAATCACCTCTTTGATTTATAATCTTTATCTATAAAAAGTATAGCATTTCTGTATACCATGACGCAAGTGTTCTCTTGCAAGCAAACTGTGAATGTAATATATTATAAATAATAAATGGAAAGGCTTGGATTTATTATGAGAGATTTATTGGAACTAAGAGATGAGATCGATCAGATCGACAGTCAGATCGTAGATCTGTATGAACGCAGAATGGCAATTTCTGAGGAAGTTGCTGAATATAAAATTGCTGTAGGAAAGAAAGTATTTGACAAGCAGCGTGAGGTTTCCAAGTTGGAAACATTGAGCAGAAAAGGAACTACGCCATTTTTAAAACATGGTATCCGTGAACTGTTCGAGCAGATCATGTCCATGAGCCGGAAGCGTCAGTATCAGCTTCTGACAGAACATGGACAGACGGAAAAACCCGATTTTAAAGAAGTAGATCATCTGAATTACAAAAATGCTAAAATCGTATTTCAGGGAACAGAAGGCGCGTATTCCCAGCTTGCGCTGAATGAGTATTTCGGGGAGAATGCAGACAGTTATCATGTGGATACGTGGCGGGATGCGATGGAAGCCATCCAAAACGGGGAGGCCGATTACGCTGTATTCCCAATTGAGAATTCATCCGCCGGAATCGTTTCCGAGAACTATGATCTTATGGTGGAATACAATAATTATATCGTGGGAGAGCAGATCATCCGTATCGACCATGCTCTTTTAGGTCTGCCGGAAGCAGACATGGACGATATCACCGACATTTATTCCCACCCTCAGGCGCTGATGCAGTGCTCAAAATACCTTGAGAGCCACAGAGACTGGGAAAAGCACAGTCTGAAAAATACGGCAATGTCTGCCCAGAAGATCAAAGAGGATGGAAAAAAGAACAAGGCAGCGATCGCAAGCACCCTGACTGCGGACATTTATGGTCTGAAAGTGCTCGACGAGGCGATCCAGAACAATAAAAACAATTACACAAAGTTTATCATTGTGGCGAACAAGAAGATTTTTGAATCGAGAGCCAATAAGATCAGTATCTCTTTTGAAGTTCCGCATGAGAGCGGTTCGCTGTACCATAAGCTGTCCCATTTTATCTACAACGGAATCAACATGAACAAGATCGAGTCCAGACCGGTGCAGGGAAAAGCGTGGGAGTACCGCTTCTTTGTTGACATTGAGGGAAACCTCAATGATGCAGCCGTACAGAATGCGCTGCGGGGGCTGACAGAGGAGACCATCCGATTGAAAATACTTGGCAATTATGTGAGTGCAGAAGGGAATGAATAAACTGATGAAAAGTCCAAAGAATTTGATCTTATATAAAGATTTTGAAAATGGTAACTTATTTTACAACATGACCTGGATCATGGAGAATTATGAAAATGAATATTATAATAAAGAGGATGTGGAGTCTCTTTTGTATGAGAGTTTGAACCAGTTAATGGAACTGGCAGTGAGTCATGGCTTTGTGGGAAATCTGTGGCACAGTTTTCTGGCATTCCTTCTTGTAAATAATGAGAATGCTTACAGCAAAGCCTGTGAGATCCGCGGCGAAGTGGAGGGCTCTGTCAATCAGATCGTATTGCATGACTTTGAGATCATCAAATCGCTGTTTGATTTTGATTTTGGAAAACTTGCCTCTTATTTTGAGATGGACTGCATGGATGCCATCACCGATTATCAGAGCATGACAGGGAGCGGAAAGATTTTTAATAAGAGGATCAAGGAGCGCATCAATGAGTTGAAGTTAAAGCTGGAAGCTTCCACAGATGTGTCCGGATTTAAAGATGCAGTGACGGCATTTTATAAAGATTTTGGCGTTGGTAAACTCGGACTTCACAAGGCATTCCGCATTCAGCACAGGGAAAAGGAAGAGGTGGAGATCGTGCCGATCACAAATATTGCCCATGTGAAATTAGACGATCTGGTCGGCTATGAGCTTGCAAAACAGAAACTCATCGACAATACGGAAGCATTTGTCAACGGAAAGCAGGCAAATAACTGCCTGTTATATGGGGATGCCGGAACCGGAAAATCCACCAGTATCAAAGCCATTGCAAACCAGTACTATGACAGAGGCTTACGTCTGATCGAAGTGTACAAGCACCAGTTCTGTGATCTGAATGATGTCATCGCACAGATCAAAAACCGCAATTACAAGTTCATTATTTACATGGACGATCTCTCTTTTGAAGAGTTTGAGATCGAATATAAATATCTGAAGGCAGTGATCGAGGGCGGTCTTGAGAAAAAACCGGACAACGTACTGATCTATGCAACCTCCAACAGACGCCACCTGATCCGTGAAACATTTTCGGATAAAGAGGAAGTGCGTGAGGATATGCATACTTCCGATACTGTACAGGAAAAATTATCCCTGTATGCTAGATTTGGTGTTTCCATCTACTTTGGCGCACCGAACAAGAAGGAATTCCAGAATATTGTCAAAGTACTTGCAGAAAAATATCAGGTTTCCATGGATGAGGACACTTTGCTTGCTGAGGCCAATAAATGGGAGCTTTCCCACGGCGGATTATCCGGCAGGACGGCACAGCAATTTATCAACTATTTACTTGGAAAAGAATAAAAAATTGGTATAATAGAGATATACAAAAGAAATGAGGAGGCAGACATCTAGTGATCCATACATTCGCAGCAATTTATATCGGTTCTTATGAAGTAAGTATTAAAATATTTGAGATTTCAGGAAAGAAGAAAATCCGTGACATCGATTATATCCGGAGCAGGATTGAGCTCGGAAGAGATGCATATTCCAAGGGAAGTATCGGATATGAACTTGTGGAGGCGCTGTGTGATACGCTTGCCGAGTACAAAAAAATCATGGACGGCTACCGGGTGGACAGTTACGAAGCGTATGCTGCCGCAGCCTTGAGAAACGCTGAAAATGAACTTTTTATCTTAGACCAGATCCGCATCAGGACAGGACTTCTCGTAAAAGTTTTAAGTAACTCTGAGCATCGCTTTATCAGTTATAAATCGGTTGCCATGCGGGAAGATTTTGAGCGTATGATCCAGAAAGGTGCAGCAGTTGTGGATGCCGGAGGCGGCGGTATGCAGATCACGGTATTCTCAAAGGGAAAAGTAGTCACAACACAGCATCTGGCACTCGGCACCATGCGTATGCGGGAGCAGCTTGCAAGAAAAAGTAATAATCTGGCACAGTATGAACTTCAGGTAGAAGAACTTGTTGACAAGGAACTTGAAGTTTTTAAAGCTATGTATCTTCAGGAGACGAAGATCAAATACCTGATCATCATCGGTGATTATATATCAGAGATCAGCAGAAAAGTAGAAAAAAACAAGGAAGACAATACCATAGAGGCAGCAAAGTTCTTAAAGTACATCAGAAAGCTGGATGAGAAGACATTAGAGGAAATCTCAGAGGAATTGAACCTTTCGAATGAGAGTGATGCGCTTGTCATTCCATATATGATGATTTTTAAATGCATGGCAGAGAGCATCGGCGCAGAGAGTCTCTGGGCACCGGGAACGAATGTCAGCGATGGTATCGCATTCCACTATGCACAGAAGAATAATATGATCCGGGTGGAACATGATTTTGAGGCGGATGTCTTATCTGCCGCAAGAAATCTTTCCGAGCGTTACATGAGTTACACCCCACATATTGATGCACTGACGCAGATGGCAACCCTTATTTTTGATACGATGAAAAAAGTACATGGACTTGGCAGAAGAGAACGGCTGCTTTTGCAGGTGGCTGCCATTTTACATGACTGCGGAAAATATATCAGTTTTGCCAACGGTCCGTCCTGCTCCTATGATATTATTATGGCTTCCGAGATTATCGGACTGACACACAAAGAGCGTGAGATCATTGCAAACACAGTATTATATAATACATGGCCGCTTCCTGACTATGAAGATCTCGCAGATAAACTGGATCATGACAGTTATCTGACCGTTGCAAAACTTTCTGCAATCCTTCGTGTATCCAATGCAATGGACCGGAGCCACAAGCAGAAGTTTAAGAATGTGAAGGCGGCGGTCAAGGGAAGAGAGCTTGTGATCACAATTGAGACAATGGATGATATTGCTTTGGAAAAAGCACTGTTTGATGCCAAAACGGCATACTTTGAAAATGTATTCAGTATAAAGCCGGTGATCAAAGAAAAGAGAGTCTACGGCTGACAGACAACCAATGGAAAGGCTAGGTTTATCTTATGGAGAAAGAACAGGATTTTAAAAAACCGGAATATTATGAAAACAGGGAATTGAGCTGGCTAAAATTTAATCACCGTGTATTAAACGAGGCGAGAGATAAATCCATTCCGCTTCTGGAACGATTAAAGTTTGTCAGTATCACTTCGTCAAATCTGGACGAATTTTTCATGGTGCGTGTCGCATCCCTGAAGGATATGGTACACGCCAATTATAAGAAAAAAGACATTGCCGGAATGACGGCATCGGAACAGTTAGAGAAGATCAATGAGCGCACGAGAGAGCTTGTCACGCTTCAGTACAATACCTATAACCGTTCTCTTGTGCCGCTTATGCACCAGCATGGGATCGTTGTGATGGATGCATTCGAAGATCTGAGTGAGGCGCAGGCTGCATTTGTGGACCGCTATTTTGAAGACAATGTATATCCGGTACTCACCCCGATGGCGGTGGATGCCTCAAGACCATTTCCACTGATTCGGAACAAGACATTGAACATTGCAGCACTTCTTTCCAAGAAAAAAGGAAAAGCAGAAAAAGAGGAAATTGAATTTGCAACCGTTCAGGTTCCAAGCGTGTTGCCACGCCTGGTACATATCCCTTCGGAAGATGGAAATGAAAAGACCTTCATTTTATTGGAGCAGGTCATTGAGCGGAATATTGATAAATTGTTTTTAAACTACGATGTACTCTGTGCATATCCTTACCGTGTCATGCGGAATGCCGACCTGTCGATCGATGAAGATGAGGCGGCTGACCTGTTAAAAGAGATTCAGAAACAGTTAAAAATGCGTCAGTGGGGAGAGGTGATCCGTCTGGAAGTGGAGGACGGTATTGACAAAAAGCTGTTAAACTTCTTAAAAGATGAATTAAAAGTGGCAGAACAGGATATTTTCCAGATCAACGGACCAATTGATTTCACATTCCTGATGAAAATGTATGGATTAGAAGGCTGTGACGATCTGCGGAATGAGCCTTACACGCCACAGCGCGTGCCGGAGATCGTACCGGGGGAAAATATTTTTGATGAGATCCGAAAAGGAGATATCCTTTTGCATCATCCATACCAGACGTTTGATCCGGTGGTTGATTTTATACGTCAGGCATCTGTGGATCCGGATGTACTTGCCATCAAACAGACGCTTTACCGTGTCAGCGGCAATTCACCAATTATTGCTTCATTGGCACAGGCGGCTGAAAACGGCAAGCAGGTTTCTGTTTTAGTGGAGTTAAAGGCCCGGTTTGATGAGGAAAATAACATTGTCTGGGCAAAAAAATTAGAGCAGGCTGGCTGCCATGTTATCTATGGTCTGGTTGGACTGAAAACCCACAGCAAAATAGCGCTGGTTGTCCGGAGGGAGGAAGATGGTATCCGTCGTTATGTGCATCTTGGAACCGGTAACTACAACGACTCCACAGCAAAGTTATATACAGACTGTGGTATTTTTACCTGTGACGGTGCGATCGGAGAGGATGCAACTGCCGTATTCAATATGTTGTCCGGCTACTCCGAACCATTGTCATGGAATGAACTTGCGGTTGCACCGATCTGGCTTCGCACGAAGTTCACAAAGCTGATCCGCCGTGAGACGAAGCATGCAAAAGAGGGAAAACCTGCAAAGATCATTGCAAAAATGAATTCGCTCTGTGATCCGGGAATCATTGAATCCCTTTATGAAGCGTCTGCAGCAGGCGTTAAGATCCAGCTGATCGTCCGTGGAATCTGCTGCTTAAAAGTCGGGATCTCAGGGGTGAGCGAGAATATTGAAGTCCGTTCGATCGTTGGAAATTTCCTGGAGCACAGCCGGATCTTCTATTTCTTCAATGATGGAGAAGAAGAACTTTACATGGGAAGTGCCGACTGGATGCCGCGTAACTTAGACAGACGAGTGGAGATTTTATTCCCGGTATTAGATGATGAACTGAAAAAACGTGTCAGACATATTCTGGATGTGGAACTGGCAGACACTTTAAAGGCACATGTGCTGCATGCTGACGGCAATTACGAGAAGGTAGACAGACGCGGAAAGATTGCGTTGTCATCTCAGGATGTTTTCTGCAGGGAGGCAATGGAAAATGTTTCAAAACCATCTCATGGATATCAGGGAAGAGTGTTTATCCCGGCAGAACCTGTAGAATAAATAGCAGTACGGAAAGAGCAGTTATTGTGTGAGGGAGGATGGCTATGAATAATAAAATTTTATTTGCGGATCTGGATCGTACATTATTGTGTGATGATAAGTCGATTTCTGAAAAGAACCGGGCTGCAATACAGAAAATGTTAGAGCGTGGACACTATTTTGTTCTGGCAACCGGACGACCGGTAGAGTCAGGGAGAATTGTTGTGAAAGATCTTGGGCTGACCAGTCCGGGATGTTATATGATCGCCTTTAACGGGGCAGTGATCTATGACTGTGCGGCAGACCGTGTGCTTTATAAAAGTGCACTTCCAATTGAGGTTGCGCAGGAGATTTTTGACCGGGCGCATAAAGCCGGCATCTATGCGCAGACCTACAATACCGTAGACATTGTGACAAAACGACACACAAAAGAATTGGATTATTATGTGGAGCGTTCTCATATGACCTACAAACTCACAAGAAGAATTTCGGATTGTCTGGATTCGGAACCTCAGAAAGTCATTCTGATCCATCTGGAGGATGATGAAAAATTAAAACGTTTCCAGAAAGCAAATGCTGTCTGGGCGAAAGGAAAATGCAACTCCTTTTTCTCCTGTAAAGAGTATCTGGAGTATTGTCCGGTCGACACGGACAAAGGAACCGGCGCACAGTATCTGGTGAAATTGTTAAATATTCCACATACCAGCACGGTTGCGATTGGAGATGAGCAGAACGACATTCCGATGATCCAATCCGCACATATTGGCATTGCTATGAAGAACGGGATCGATGATATCAAGAAAGCCGCTGATTATGTTACGGAAAATGATAACAATCATGATGCGATCGCGGAAGTGATCGAGAAGTTTATTTTATAAAAAAAGAGAAGCTTACCGTTGATATGTAAGCTTCCTTTTTTATCTGCCGGCTTTTATCGTTTCTAAAACAGAGTAAGGAATATACAGATGTCCCCGTCCTCTGCCAAGAGCGATATCCGGTTTGTTTGAGCCGTGGAAATCAGAGCCGCCGCTGATAAGCAGTCCGTTTTCCCTTGCAAGACGTTTCATCTGCTGTTCTTCTCCGGTGGTGTAGGTGGAGTAGATTGCTTCTAACCCGTCAAGTCCCGCCGGTTTCAGCTCATCGATCATTTTCTGGAGATTGGTGTTACTCAGACCGTAGAGCAGAGGGTGAGCTAAAATGGCAGTTCCTCCGGCTTCTTTGATGAGACGCACGGCATCGGTGGAAGCGACTTTCAATCTGCCGACATAGCATTTGCAGTGATCGCCGATATAGCGGTCAAAGGCTTCGCGGACACTCTTGATCTGACCATGTTCATATAGAAAGCGTGCAATGTTCGCGCGGGTAATGACACAGTCCGGATTTTCAGCCACCAGTTCTTCCATCGTAATGGAAAGCCCTTCCTTCTGAAGTGCCTCCACCATAAGTGCATTGCGTTCACTGCGGCATTTCCGGTATTCGGCTGTCTTTTTTAGAAGCTGCTCATTTTCGATATCAATATATAACCCTACGATATGGACTTCTTTTCCGTGATAATCGGTGGAGAGTTCGATGCCCGGTATCAGTTCAATTCCGGCAGAAGCTGCGAGGGGCATTGCTTTGCCCACACCCTGGCAGGTGTCATGGTCTGTCAGTGCAAATGCCGCCAGCTCGGCTTTCTTTGCCTCAGCCACCAGATCTTCGGGTGTGAGAGTTCCGTCTGATTCGGTGGAATGTACGTGTAAGTCGATAATTCTGTGATCCATAGTTTATTTGTCAATACCTTTCATGGTTCTTGTATTTTAAAAAATTTTATTATAATATTAAGAAGAGTGTACTAAATGGCAACGCAAAATGCAAATACTGATGCTAAATTTATAAAATTTCATTTCTATTTTTTCAACTTCTTGTTACTGCTCAATTTTATTGTTTAAAAATCCAGAGCAAGACGGATCAAAGCGATATCACTTTTATTAAATAC
>OLFV01001924.1_pt1 | contig 17540 bp, 9 predicted proteins | sample 1605551 | NCBI WGS metagenome assembly OLFV01 (sample SAMEA3888922, study PRJEB22519) | human gut metagenome | biome: human gut; feature: human-associated habitat; material: faeces | place: Denmark | collected 2011
CCGAATTATATTTACAACTCTAAGGAGATAGGTAACTCGGCAAATCAAAATTTATAATGGTAATGTATATAGCAGGCCTGCAAAAAATAATTCAGCTTGATAATTTGGAGGGGGGAATTTACAATATAGATAATGTGTATTTTGGATAAGTATGGATGGTGATAGAATGCAGGCTTTATTAAAGGCTATGCTGAAGGATAAGGCTATAAAGGAAATAGCTGATAGATATGGGGCGAAGAAGGCTAGGACTCTGGCTTATGGCTTGGCAGGCACCCAAAAGCATGCTGCTGTGGCAGCTTGTTTTTCTTTGGCTGGTCCTTTGACCATTATTGTCAGTGATCAGCAGGAGCTAAATCAATGGAAGGACGATTTAGGCTGCTTGCTGCCAGAGATAGAGGTACTGGAGCTGCCGGTGCTGGATATGGCAGAATTTAATGCCGCAGCCAAGGGGATACATCGCTTAGCTCGCCGTATGGATGTTTTGGGACGACTACTGCAGGGAGAACAGTGTATAGTTTTGGCCACTGTTGAGGCAGCCATGCAGAAAGGCATAGGCACCAGAGAATATAGGAAGCTGAGCCTCAGCCTTCATACAGGTGAAGTCCTAGAACGGGAGGAGCTGTTGAAGCAGCTGGTCAAGCTGGGCTATGAGCGCAATGATCAGGTAGAAATGGCTGGAGATTTCAGTGTTCGAGGCGGCATAGTAGATGTTTTCCCCCTTAACAGCCCTCACCCTTATCGTATAGAATTTTTTGATAACGAAATAGAATCCATTAGGCAGTTCAACATTGCTACTCAGCGGTCTATGGGACAGCTGGAGGCGGTGGAGATACTGCCTTTTGGCGGTGTTGCCGACAAGCAAAAAAAATATTGCTTTGGAGATTTTTTGCCTGAAAATGGACGGGTAATTATAGATGAGCCTTTGAAATCCAGAGAAGAAAGCATCAAGCTGTTAAAGGAAAATCCTGATATTAAAACCAGAATGTTTTCTTGGGATGAGCTGGTGGAGAACCTGCAGGGGCGTAATATGCTGTTGTTATCATTGATTTTGTCAGATTTGCATGGCATAAAGCCAGATAAAATCATTAGTGTTCAGATTCAGGGTATTACCTCCTATCAGAAGCAAATGAATATTTTGCTGTCGGAAACAGGAGATTGGCTGGCTGAGGGGCGCTCTATCCTTATGGTACTGGGGGATAAGGCCAAAGCTCAGGCTATGCGAGAGCAGCTGGCTCGTAATAGGCTGGCCTCTGTGGAAGCCAATGGGGAAGAGCCTCTAAAGAATGGACGGGTAAATATTGTTCAAGGGGCGCTTTTGAATGGCTTTGAGCTATCTGGTGCCAATCTGGTAGTAATTACGGAAAAAGATATATTTGGCCGTCAGAAAAAACGCTTAAATCGAGTAAGCAGTGAGGAACGCATTAGTCATTTCCGGGAAATCAATGTGGGAGACTATGTGGTTCACAACCAGCATGGTATTGGCAAATATCTTGGCGTGAAAACCATGGAAATTGAGGGGATTCGCCGAGATTATTTGCGTATTCAATATGGTGGAGATGATCAGCTGTATGTGCCTACGGATCAGGTAGGAATGCTGCAAAAATATATCGGCGCAGAGGGGGAGATTCCTCGTCTTCACAAGATGGGCAGCACTGTCTGGGCCAAAACCAAGGCCAAAGCCAAGGCAGCAGCAGAAGACATAGCCCAGGAATTGATTCAGCTTTATGCCAAAAGAAAAAAATCCCAGGGGTTTGCCTGCGGGCCAGATACTGTATGGCAGCAGGAATTTGAGGATGCCTTTCCCTTTGAGGAAACTCCGGATCAGTTGAGAGCCATCAGGGAAATCAAAAAAGATATGGAAAAGCCTCAGCCTATGGATAGATTGCTTTGCGGTGATGTAGGCTTTGGTAAAACCGAAGTAGCTATCCGAGCAGCCTTCAAGGCAGTTATGGCCGGCAAACAGGTAGCGGTGTTGGTGCCTACAACGGTTTTAGCTCAGCAGCACTATCAGATCTTTGAGGAACGACTGAGAAATTTTGGCCCTCATGTGGATGTCATTAACAGATTCCGCAGTCTCAAGGAGCAAAGGGCCACCTTGAAGGATACAGCTGAGGGACGAGTAGATATTCTTATTGGTACCCACGCTATTCTGAATCAGAAAAAAGTACAGTTTAAAAATCTCGGTTTGCTGATAGTGGACGAGGAGCAGCGTTTTGGTGTCAAGCAAAAGGAAAAAATTAAGAGCATGGCCTTGGGCATTGATGTACTTACCCTTAGTGCTACCCCTATACCACGTACTCTCCATATGTCCTTGGCAGGGGCTAGGGATATGAGTATTATTGGTTCCCCACCTCAGGAAAGATTTCCTGTACAGACCTATGTGGTGGAAAACAGCAATGCCATTATTCGCAATGCGGTTCGTCGTGAACTAAAGCGAGGTGGGCAGGTTTATTTTGTCTACAATCGAGTAGAATCCATTGAAGAAATGCGATTGAAGCTGGAGGAGATTGTGCCAGATGCGCTGATTCAGGTGGCACATGGTCAGATGCCAGAGGCTCAGCTGGAAAGGGCTATGGTGGAGTTCTATGAGGGCAAATACGATATTTTATTGGCCACTAGTATTATTGAAAGCGGCTTGGATATTGCCAATGCCAATACCATTATTGTCTATGATGCTGACCGCTTTGGCCTGGCTCAGTTATACCAGATGCGGGGACGGGTAGGACGCTCCAACCATATAGCCTATGCTTATTTGCTGTATCGTCAGAACAAGGTTCTCAGCGAGGTGGCAGAAAAGCGTCTGCAGGCTATCAAGGAATTTGCGGAGTTAGGAGCAGGCTTCAAAATTGCCATGCGGGATTTGGAAATCCGTGGCGCAGGCAATCTGCTAGGCTCTCAGCAGCATGGACATATTGCCAGTGTAGGTTTTGAAATGTATTGTCGCCTTTTGGATGAGGCTATGCAGCAGTTAAAAACTGGCAAGCCAGTAGAGGTTATTTCAGATCCTTTGATAGAACTGCAGGTAGAGGCATATCTGGACAATGATTATATCGGGGATGCCATGCACAAGATTGAAATTTATCAGCGGATTGCTGCCGTACAGAATAATCAGCAGTTAGAGGAGATTGCTGGAGAGCTGGCAGACCGCTTTGGTCAGCCATCACAGCCAGTAAAGAATCTATTAACAGTAGCTAGGATTCGCAATTATGCCAGAGAAATGGGGGTAGAAAAAATCCTTCAAGCTCCTTTGTTCCTGGAGATTCATTTTCGAGATACACCTAATATTCGCCCAGAGGGGATGGTGGAGCTGTCAGGCTGGTTAAAATCCTATCTTAAGGTTATCCAGGATAGAAATCTTATTCGTATTTCTGTCAAGGCCTTGGCCAAGCAACGGGTACAGGATTTTGTTCTGCGGCTGGTTCAAACCTTGGCAGGGGAAAAATAGCAAAAAAATAGACTGCTTATTTGAGGTGTCTGTACTGATCTCAATAAGCAGTCTATTTTTATTAAAGCTTAAATTTGCTGGTGCTATCCTGCAATTCTACAGCCATTTGGGCCAGAGCATTGGAGGAGGAAGCGATTTCCTCGCTATCTGTTAACATAGAGCTGGCCATGTAATAGCCCATACCACAGCTAATGGCAATAAGCAGGGCTACCACTGCTGTTAGAACAGCAAATTGTTGTCTTAATTTCATTAATACGCCTTCTATTCAATAGAACAACAATAATTAAATAAGCCTAACTTTTATATGAATAAATATGTAAAAAATATACAATAATAATCCTATGATATAAATATAATACAAGAATAGTCCTATGAAAATCAAGTGTCTAACACATAAAAATAAATATTTCAATGCAATCAAATAGCCAGTCATAAAAAATATTTATTTCTGGATGATTGATTTGTATGATTTTATTTCATTGTCAAAGTAAATAAGACCTGCTCTCAAAAGAGAACAGGTCTTTATTTCTCATGCAAATTATTTAGCTAAAGCGTTAACTTTGCGAGCTAAACGAGACTTCTTGCGGTTTGCTGCATTCTTGTGATATACATGATTTGCAGCAGCCTGATCGATAGTCTTGCAAGCGACAGTAAGGAGGGCTTTTGCTTCATCAGCGTTGCCAGCCTCAACAGCGTCCAATACATTGCGGGAAGCAGTGCGAACACGGGACTTCTCAGCCAGATTCTTTGCATGACGCTTTGCGTCAGTCTTTACACTCAAAATAGAAGATTTAATATTTGGCAATTAATTCACCCCCTTGAAAGTTCAATACCTGCCTATTTTAGCATGAAGCAAGGAAAAATGCAACTTCTTTTTTAGTAGTTGCGGTAAAATATTCTTCCATGCTATAATATTATGGTTTATAAGTGTGTTTGAGAGGAAGAAGATATAGATGGACACCAAGAAAATTCGTAATTTTTCTATTATTGCCCATATAGATCATGGCAAATCAACTATTGCAGATAGATTGATTGAATATACCGGTACCTTGACCAAGCGGGAAATGTCTGCTCAGGTATTGGACAATATGGATTTGGAACGGGAAAGAGGCATTACCATCAAGGCCCAGACAGTTCGTTTGGACTATCGGGGCAAGGATGGGGAGATGTATTGTCTGAATCTGATTGATACTCCGGGCCATGTGGATTTCACCTATGAGGTATCCAGAAGCTTGGCTGCCTGTGAGGGTGCATTGCTAATCGTGGATGCGGCTCAGGGGGTGGAGGCTCAGACCTTGGCCAATGTATATATGGCCTTGGAGCACGATTTGGAGATTATACCTGTTATTAACAAAATAGATTTGCCTAGTGCAGATCCAGAGCGAGTAAAGCAGGAAATAGAGGATGTTATTGGTTTGGATGCCTCTGAGGCTATTTTGGCTTCTGCTAAGACTGGTCAGGGCATTGAGGAAATTCTGGATGCTATTGTAGAAAAAATCCCTGCGCCAGAGGGAGATAGCAGCAAGCCACTGCAGGCTCTTATTTTTGATTCCTATTTTGATTCCTATAAGGGAGCAATTGCTCATATCCGCGTTATGGATGGCGAGATTAAAAAGGGCAGTCAGCTGAAGCTGATGGCTACTGGTAAAACCTTTGAGGCTACGGAAATTGGCTGCTTCCGTCCGGCTCCTATGGAACTGGAGGCTCTAGGGCCAGGCTCTGTAGGTTATTTGGCGGGATCCTTGAAGCAGGTGGCAGATGTTCGAGTAGGTGATACTGTTACCAATGCTATGAACCCGGCTAAGGAACCATTGCCTGGCTATCGTGGAGTTACCCCTATGGTTTATTGCGGTCTTTATCCTGTGGATAGTGCGGATTATGATAATCTAAAGGATGCTCTGGAAAAGCTGCAGCTGAATGATGCGGCTTTGGTTTTTGAGCCAGAAACCTCTATTGCTTTGGGCTTTGGTTATCGTTGCGGCTTCTTGGGGCTTTTGCATATGGACGTTATTCAGGAGCGTTTGGAGCGAGAGTACAATCTAAAGCTGATTACTACTGCACCTAGTGTTATCTATCATGTGCACAAAACCGATGGGGAAATGGTAAAGGTGGATAACCCATCCGATTTACCAGATCCAACTACCATTGATTTTATTGAGGAGCCTTACGTAAAGGCTACAGTTATCGTTCCTAATGATTTTGTCGGGGCGGTTATGGAAATTTCCCAGGCTAAGCGGGGAGATTTCAAGGGTATGGACTATTTGGATGTAAACAGAGTTATGATTGTTTATCATATTCCTCTTAGTGAGATTATCTACGATTATTTTGATAAGCTGAAATCCTCCACCCGAGGCTATGCTTCCTTGGATTATGAGCTGGCAGATTATCAGCAGGCCAAGCTGGTAAAACTGGATATTTTGTTGAATGGAGAGCCAGTGGATGCACTGTCCACCATTGTTCATGTGGATAATGCTGCCTCCAGAGGTCGTCAGCTGGCAGCCAAGCTGAAGGAGATTATTCCACAACAGATGTTTGAGATTCCTATTCAGGCTGCCATTGGCAACAAGATTATTGCCAGAGAAAATGTGCGGGCTATGCGTAAGGATGTATTGGCCAAATGCTATGGCGGTGATATTTCCCGTAAACGCAAGCTGCTGGAGAAGCAGAAGGAAGGCAAGAAGCGCATGAAATCTGTAGGCCGGGTAGATGTGCCACAGGAAGCCTTTATGGCAATTTTGAAAATCGAGTAAGCTTGTATGCATATGTGTTATAGACCGCTATGAAAATAAGTAGCGGTCTATTTTCTTGTTTTTTTCTTACTTATTTATTATAATATGATAGAGTATGTGTTGCTTTAGATGTATAAATGTCATGCACAGACTTTAGACTAAAGCTGCATTTTTACATAATATCTGTCAGGGAAGAAGCAGGTGAAAATCATTCTTTCCAGACAGTTTTGATAAGTTTTCTCAGGTGGTGACAATTTTGAATTCTCTTTTGCGTGTGGGAATCGACGTCGGTTCAACCACGATTAAAGTAGTAGTTCTTAACAAGGAACGTGAGCTTATTTACAAAAAATATGCTCGTCATTTTTCGGAAATCAACGCTGTATTGAAGGAAAATCTGGCAGCATTGGAAAATGTTGTCAAGGAAAAGAGTTTTTCTCTGACTATGACTGGTTCTGCTGGCATGGGTATTGCAGAGCGTATTGGTTTGCCTTTTGTACAGGAGGTAATTGCCTGCGCTACGGCTGTAAAAGAATTGATTCCTCATACAGATACCGTGGTGGAGCTAGGTGGTGAGGATGCTAAGGTAACTTATTTTGGTGAGGCACCTGAGCAGAGAATGAATGGTGTTTGTGCTGGTGGTACAGGCTCCTTTATTGACCAGATGGCTTCTCTGCTGTCTACAGATGCCCCTGGCTTGAATGCCTTAGCAGCCAAGGGTAAGGAGATATATACCATTGCTTCCCGCTGTGGTGTTTTTGCCAAGACAGATATTCAGGCCTTAATGAACGATGGTGCCTCCAAGGCAGATATTGCCTTGTCAATTTTTCAGGCGGTGGTTAATCAGACCATCAGCAATCTGGCTCAGGGGCGCCCTATTGATGGACATGTAGCTTTTTTGGGCGGGCCTCTTCATTTTCTGCCAGAGCTAAAGAAACGCTTTATTGAAACCCTGAAGCTGGACAAGGAACATATTGTTGAGGTTCAGGATGGTAATTATTTTGTGGCCGTTGGCGCAGCTCTAGGTGAGGAAGCCAAGCCGGTTACTATGGAGCAGATTCATACCAGCATAGCCAAAACCGAACAGGAAATTGCATCCCAGAAGCGGGAGGCAGATTTTGTGCTGTTTGAAAATCAGGAGGTCTATGCAGAGTTTAAGGCTCGTCATGACAAGGACAAGGTGCCCAAGGCTAAGCTGTCAGAATATCATGGTCCTGTCTATGTAGGAATAGATGCTGGCTCTACTACAGCCAAGCTGGCTGTTATTGGTTCTAATAAGGAGCTATTATATACATCCTATGGCAGTAATCATGGCTCTCCTCTCCAGACCGTTATTGGGGAGTTAAAGGAGCTTTACAAGGCCATGAATAAGGATACCTATATCGCTTCGGTATTTACCACAGGCTATGGTGAGGCTATTGTGAAGGCTGCCCTTCATGCCGATGATGGAGAGGTAGAAACCTTTGCTCATTTGCGGGCTGCCCAGGAATTTTGTCCGGATGTATCCTTTGTGCTGGATATTGGCGGACAGGATATGAAATGCTTCTATGTGCATAAGGGAAGCATTGGCAGTATTATTCTTAACGAGGCTTGTTCGGCAGGCTGCGGCTCCTTTATTGAGAATTTTGCCCAGAGCCTGAATATGACTGCAGGGGAATTTGCGGATAAGGCCTTAACATCTCAGGCTCCTGTGGATTTGGGAACTAGATGTACGGTATTTATGAATTCCAAGGTAAAGCAGGCTCAGAAGGATGGAGCTCAGGTAGGAGATATTTCTGCTGGTATTGCCTTGTCTGTTATCAAAAATGCCCTGTTTAAGGTAATGCAGCTAAAGGATGTTTCCACTTTAGGGGCCAATATTGTGGTACAGGGTGGTACCTTCTACAATGATGCGGTACTGCGTTCTATGGAGCTGCTGCTGCACAAAAATGTTATTCGTCCGGATATTGCCGGTTTGATGGGGGCCTATGGTGCTGCTATTCTGGCTTTGGAATCTGGTCAGAAAAAATCCTCTATTCTGCCAGCGGAGGAGCTGGAGAGCTTTAAGGTTACAACCAAATCTTTCCGCTGTCATGGCTGTGGTAATGCCTGTCAGGTAACAGTTCAGAATTTCCCTGATGGAGGCAGGTATTTTACCGGCAATCGCTGTGAGCGAGGGGCTGGTCAGCAGAAAAAGAAGGCTACAGTACAGAATATTTATAAGTTTAAATATGATAGATTGTTCAATCACTATCAGCCATTAGCTAATGCACCTCGTGGCAAAATAGGTTTACCTCGGGTGCTGAATATGTATGAGGACTATCCATTCTGGTTTACAGTTCTTACCAAGCTGGGCTATGAGGTAGTGCTTTCAGGGGAATCATCTGCCCAAATGTATTATAAGGGTATGGCTACAGTGCCTTCTGATTCTCTTTGCTATCCTGCCAAGCTGGCTCATGGCCATATTATGGATTTGGTGGAAAAGGGAATCAAAAAGATTTTCTATCCTTGTCTGCCTTACAATATGGAGGACGAGGCCAATGTCTCTGCCAATCATTTTAACTGTCCAGTAGTAGCCTCCTATGCGGAGAATATTCGGGGCAATATGGATATTCTGGCTGAGGAAAATATTGATTTTATCCAGCCTTTCCTACCTATACACAGTCCTAAGCGCATGGTTAAGAGAATGTACGAGGAGCTGGGCAAAAGAGAGGGCATCAGCAAAAAGGATATTGAGGCAGCCTGTGAGGCAGGCTATCAGGAGATAGAGAGCTACCGTCAGGAAGTTCGCCACAAGGGACAGGAGATTCTCCAGGAGGCGGAGGCTCAGGGGCGTCATGTTATCCTGCTGGCTGGCCGTCCATATCATATGGATCCGGAGATTAACCACGGTATTCCAGAGATGATTCAGTCCTATGATTTGCCTATTATTTCTGAGGATGCAGTATATCATATGCCTGTGCAATCAGAGCCACTAAAGATTGTCAACCAGTGGAGCTATCATGCCAGATTGTATCATGCAGCTAATTTTGTGGCAGAGCATAACAATGTAACCATGATACAGTTTAGCTCCTTTGGTTGTGGCTTGGATGCTATTACCACAGGTCAGGTAAAATCCATTTTGGAGGATCACCAGCGGATTTATACCATGATAAAGCTGGATGATGTAAGTAATTTGGGAGCGGCCCGTATAAGACTTCGTTCCTTGATTGCCGCATTGGCTCGTCGTAAGCCGGTGCAGTACCAGACACTGGAGATACCAGATAGACCTCATTTTACAGAGGAGTGTAGACGTCGTCACACTATTTTGGCTCCTCAGATGGCTCCAATTCATTTTGAGCTATTTGGGCCGGTGCTGCAAAAATATGGCTATAATGTGGTGATTCCTCCAATGCCTAGATCTGCTGTAGATGTAGGCTTGCGGTATGTGCATAACGATATGTGCTATCCTGCTATTGTGGTTATTGGCCAGTTGTTGAATGCCCTGAAAAGCGGTATGTGTGATCCAGATAATACATCCATTATGCTGTTTCAGACCTGCGGGGCCTGTCGTGCTACCAATTATATGAATGTTTTGCGCATGGCCTTAAAGGATGCAGGTTATCCTCAGGTGCCGGTATTTGCTTGCTGGGGCTTGGAAACAGATGCCTTTAGCTTTACCAAGGAAAGCTTGATAGAGGCTATTAAGGCAGCTGTATATGGTGATGTTCTTATGAATGTGAAGAACCGCACCATGCCTTATGAGCTAAACAAGGGTGAAACTCAACAGGTTTATGACCGTTGGATGGCAAAGTGTAAGGAGGAATTGTCTAGGGAAAAGACTAGCTATCGGCGATTCTCCAAAAATATTCAGGCAATAGTGCAGGATTTTGAGGCCATACCTATTGATGAAAATATGTGGAAGCCAAAGGTTGGTATTGTGGGAGAAATCTTGGCCAAATATCATCCTGTAGCTAATAATAATATTGAGAAGGTACTTATGGAGGAAGGGGCCGAGGTGGTTATGCCTGACTTCGTGGACTTCTTTATGTATTCAGCCTATGATGCTGTGGTGAAAAGGGAGCTTTTAGATGGCAAGCTGAAAAGCAAGCTGATTGCTCAGATGTTTATCCAGCTGATGGAGTTCTACCGCCGTCCTGTTAGGAAGGCTATGAAGCACAGCAAGCGTTATTTGCCACCTCATACTATCGGGGAGATTGCAGCCTTGGCTAAGGAGCATGTTTCCCTGGGCAATATGGCTGGTGAGGGCTGGTTCCTTACAGGAGAAATGGTGAAGCTGATTCGTCATGGGGTGCCCAATGTGGTATGTTTGCAGCCTTTTGGCTGTCTGCCAAACCATATTACTGGCAAGGGTGTTATTCATAGCTTGCGAAAACATTACAAAGAGGCTAATATATTAGCTATAGACTGTGATGCTGGCGCCAGCGAGGTAAATCAGCTGAATCGTTTGAAGCTGATGCTGTCTGTGGCCAAGGAGAAAAATCCTAATATGCAGAATGCTGACCGAAAGAAAGCGTGATTGTATAATTTATGAAGAAAAAATATAAAGCTACAGCGGCACTGGCGGTAAGTATTGCAGGAGCTGCTGGTACAACTGGTCTGGCTCAGACAGGCTTTCTGGGCGGAATGGTGCATAATGGCTTTTTGGCAGCCACCATCGGTGGCTTGGCTGATTGGTTTGCCATAACAGCTCTGTTTAGAAAGCCTTTGGGAATTTCCTATAGAACTGAGATTATTATCCGTAATCGCCAGCGCATTATGCAGGCGGTGGTAGATTTTGCTGCCAATGATTTGCTGGCCACGGAAAATATCATGAAATTTGTCAATCAGCAGGACTTAGGTGGATTTTTAACAATTTTTGTTAGAAAGTACGGTCAGGAAAAGCTGATGCATCATGTAGAGAAGATAGCTGTACAAATGGAGCAGGAACTTTCTGCGGAGGCTATGGCTAAGCTAATGGCTCCTCATATGAAGAATCTGCTTACAGATGATCTGTTGGAGTCTATGGCAGGGAAAATGCTGGCAGGACTGTTCCATGAGGAACAGTCTAAACGGTTGTTGTATGTGTTGGCAGAAGGCCTGGAGCAGTTGTTGAAGGATCAGAAGCTAAAGCAGCTGTTGGCAGAATATATGGAGGAGCTGCTGACAGAATATGGAAATGCTGTTACCAGCAGAGCCTTTGTTATAGGCCTCTTGGGCTTGTCAGGCAATAAGCTGGCAGATCAGCTATCAGATAAAATAGCTCACTGGCTGTCAGAGCTGTCACAAAATCAAGCTAGAGAGGCGCAGGCTGTTGCTTGGCTGTCAGATAAGCTAAAACAGCTATCTCAAAAGGATAATGTGGTTCAGCTATTAGCTCAGATGATGGCTGAAAAGCTGACAGAGGAAGGATTACAAACCATTCTGCAGGATGTATTAGAAAATCTTTTGTCTAAGGGAGCCTTATCCCGTCAACTGGTGGCTTGGGCAGAGGGATATTTGCAGCAATTTTTGGTAAATACTGCTTGGCAGCAACAGGCAGATAGCTGGCTAAAAAAATGGCTGGCTGATGAGTTGGGGAAGCATCATGATATTATTACTCATATGATTGAAGAAAGACTGGGTCAGCTATCAGATAAGGAGCTGGTGGAGTTTACTGAGGCCAAGGTTGCAGATGATTTGCAAATGATTCGTATAAATGGTTCTGTGATAGGCTCTTTAGTGGGCATGGGGCTTTATGCAATTGTATATTTAGCAGGGCAGGTGTTGTGGCCATGATGTGGAAAAATTGGAATAAGGCTGATAAAACTCTGTTGGCAGCAGCAGCTATCTTTTGCTTTGCACTGTGTCTAAACATTCAGTATAAGGATAATTTATATGCTAAAGGCTTTTTGTTCTGTGCCGAGGCGGCTCTGGTAGGTGGTATTGCTGATTGGTTTGCGGTTACAGCTCTTTTTGAAAAGCCCTTGGGGTTTCCGTGGCACACAGCTATTTTGCCAAGACGCCGGCAGTCATTTATAGAGGCTACAGGCAGAATGCTGCAGCAGGAGTTCTTTGGTAGAAAAAGCCTGATAAAAAAGATAAGGCGAATTGATTTTGCCAATATGGTGGTGGCATGGCTGGGAAGAGACCAGACCAAGCAAATGTTATCTGGCTGGCTGTTAACCAGGCTGTCATTGTGGCTGAGTAAGCATGGCAGGCTGCCTGATGGAGCACTGAGTAGAAGCTCAGCTTTTGAGTTAAAGGCTGAAAGCTTGATACCTATTTCAGATTATGCTATCAGAGCGTTTTATGATTTTGCCAAAAATCCGGAATTTTACCAACGAGTAAAAAATGGTTTGGAGGAATATGTTGATTCCAAGCTGCAAGGACCTATGGCTATAATGATGGCTGGCTTTGCCCAGTTTGCCAATATTATTAATGTGGATGAGGCTGCTGAACTGATTCAGAAGAAAACTATTTTGCTTATGGAAAGGGTTCAGCAGGAAAATACAGCAGAGTACGCCCAGGTTCAAGAATCTCTGGGAAAAATTTTTGATTTTTATGAAAAAAATTTGCTTATTAAGAAGGAATTAAATGATGTCTTGTTGAATAACGTAAAGAGATGGGATGTTTGTGAGCGTTTGTTAAATCAGAATGGCCAAATGGATGCTTTTATTGAGAAAAATTTGGTACAGTTAGTAGAGGAGTTGCTGGAAAGAGCAGAAGCATTGCTTTCTAACAATAAAACCCTGCGGGAAGAATTAAATAGTTTGATTTATCAAATAGCGGCGAGAGGAGCCTTACAGGCCCAGGAGTTATTGGGGAGTATTACCAATGATGTGCTGGGAACTATGACGGATCAGCAAATAAATCGTCTGGTGTATGACAAGGCAGAGCCGGATTTGTTGTGGATTCGGATGAATGGCTCCATTGTAGGTGCTTCAATAGGCTTGGTTGTATTTGTAGGGATGCAATTTGTTTAAAAAAGGCGGGGGTATTGATTATGAAAGGTAAGTTAATTTTATGTCATGTACTATGTACAGCCATTGGGTGTATTGCAGGTGCTTTGGCAGCTTCTGGTATGGGAGTATTTGGTGGCGCCCTGTTGGCTGTAGTGGTAGCAGCTGTATTGGGTGCTGTAGGCATTAGCAAAATTGTGGCGGAGGAAGAGGATATTCCTACCATGAAGCCAGTTTTGAAGCCTGCTGTCCAGAAGGCTCCAGTGCCAGTAGCACCACAGCCTGCCAAGGTACAGCATTCTGATATGGATTTGTTGGGCTTGTCTGAGGAAATGGCTTTTGCTTCCCAGCAGGTTGTATGGGGAATTAACCAGTTCGAGGTTGCTCTTAAGAAGCTGGGGGATTTGTCCAACGATATTAGTTCCAAATCTGAGAATAATGCCAGCAGTCTGGAGGAGGCTTCCGCTGGTGTTATGGAAATTGCCGGCGTAGCCAGCGATATTTCTGAAACTGCTCAGTCCAGTATGGATCAGTGTCATTCCTCTACCTCTTTGGTAGAAAAATATCAGTGTGAGGTAAATGAGGTTACTTTGGCTATTAAGAATGTAGGCCAGGTGGTACAGGCAGCCGTAAATGATATTGATGAATTGAATAATGCTTCTGAGAAAATTGCTAATTTTGTAGAGAAAATTCGTGGTATTGCCAGTCAGACCAATCTGTTGGCCCTGAATGCTGCCATTGAGGCTGCACGGGCTGGAGAGCATGGCAAGGGCTTTGCTGTAGTAGCCGAGGAGGTTCGCAAGCTGGCTGCTGAAAGTGAGGAAACTACCAAGGAAATAGAGGCAATTGTTAACGAAATTACTGGCACTACCGCTGGCGTAACTAAGAGTATGCGAGAGGGCAGTGACAGGCTCCAGTCTGTAGAAACTATGGCTGGAGAATCTGCCAATGCTATGTCTGAGATGGTGAAGAATATTCACACCATTGAAAATGTGGTAGACAATCTCAGCAATATGTCTACCAAGCAGCGGGATACCACTGGTGAAATGGCCAAGGTTATTGAGAATATTGGTCAGGCCACTGTGGATATTGCGGCTCATACCAGGGAAACCAATGATAGTGTTGGCCATCAGATTAACAATATGGATGGGCTTAATAATTATGCCAGCTCCTTGCTGTCTGTAGCAGATAGACTGCAGGAGGCTGCAGTAGCCTTCAAGAAGTCAAATGAGCTGATTTTTGCGGTAAATCCATTTACAGCTCCGGACATTATTAGAAAGACCTATATGCCTATTTTGACCAAGGTAGCCAAGGATGCTGGCTACAAGGCCAGAACCATTATTGTAAATGATTATGATGCTTTGGGCAGAGCGTTGAAAAACGGTACGGCTGATATTGGCTGGTTCTCTCCTGCTGCATATGTTTCTGCCAAGAAAGACACTAATTTACAGCCATTGGTAACACCAAAGGTAAACAATAATACCTCCTATACAGGCTATATTATTGTCAAAAAGGGTAGCGGTATTAAGAGCATTAATGATTTGCAGGGCAAGAGCTTTGCCTTTGTTGATAAGAAATCAGCTTCTGGTTATGTATATCCTAGGGCAGCGCTGCTGGAAAATGGCAGGAATCCAGAGCATTTCTTTAGCAGCACCAGCTTCCTAGGCAGCCATAACAAGGTTATTGATGCGGTTATCAGCGGTGAGGTTCAGGCTGGCGCAACCTATTCTGAGGCCTTTGACGATGCTGGCCAGAAAGCAGCGGCTAATTTGGATATCATCTTTATGACAGATCCTATTCCAAAGGATGCTATTGCCGCAGCACCAACTTTGCCAAAGGATGTAGTTGAAACTCTGACCAAGGGATTTGAGGGAGTTCGTACTGGCAATAGCGAGTGTGGTACTGCTATGGAGGCTGCTCATATTAATGGCTTTGTTCAGGCCAACGATTCTGATTATGATGTAGTAAGAAGAGCTATTAGTCAGTAAAATGAGACTTATTCAGTGGGAGCTTTAGACTCCCACTGAATTTAGTCGAATAAATCCAGAGCTTTACGGGTGCTTAACTCCCTCCTAAGAGGAGGGAGCCTTAGCACCCGTTAGCATGGGGTAAAAATAGCAAACTGTCTGCTTTACTAAGGACTGAGAATAACAGATTTTTTCTGATTTATTCCAGTCCTTATTTTTTTGTAGCTTCCGAAAAAAATAAGCCAAAAAAAATCCAGAATCGTAAATAAAGTGTTAAAAATGCAAATAATTATAGCCTGCTTTATATAATCTATGGTAGAATAACACTAGGGATAAAGGACTAGTATGGAAATATATCCTTTATGAGCAGGGATATAGAGAAGTATTATTGGGAGAGAACTTATGATGGCAGGTATGAAATATGGAAAAAGGCATGCTTTCCTGGCTGATTAACAATCATATTCAGTCAGAAACAAAATTGGATCAGGTTTTTGGTCCGCTTATTTATCTTGTGCAAAAGAATGATGATATCAAGGTGGAATCTGCGAATACAGCTTTTGAAGACCTCTTTGACTGGCATGATTACAATTGGCAGCATGGGATGTATGTAGAACACATTTTGTCTATAGGAGGAAGAAAACGGTTTTTGGATGCTTTGACCAAAGCCGGAGAAAAGCCTTGGAATCAGATTATGCTGGATACAGAGCTTAAGAAAAAAGATGGAACAATACTGTATTGCAAGGCGCATATTTTTTGTATAGACAAAAACGCAGAAGAAATAAAATATCTGGTGCGTTTGGACTATGATTTGGAAACTCAGATAAAGGATGCTTTATTTACTGAGGCATTATGCCAAAGCAAGGTTAATTGCTGGTATTGGGATATGAATCAGGGGACGGCTACTTTTTTCAATACGGATATTCCAGAAAAACCATTGCAAAATGCAGAATTTATGAATGATTCCTATGTTTTTATCAAGGATTTTCCCCAGGGATTTATTCATTATGTGGATTTTGTGGGGCAATATAGAGATGGCTTCATGGATTTTGTCAAGAAACTATTATCTCGGAAAACTGAGGGAGAGGTTTACGAAGAGGTGGCCTTTAAAGGTGGTGAACAGGAACTAATCTGGGTATCCTTTACGGCTCAGACGGTGAGAAATGCTGATGGTATTCCAGAATATGCTATGGGCACCTGGAGAAATATTACGGATCAAAAGGTTAATGAGCAGCAGCAGCAGCACAACAACTATTTGGTGGGCAATCTTATTAGGGATTCTGTTTATGATATTACTGTCAACGTGGACAAGAATTTCTTCGTGGCAGATAATAGCTTGGAAAAATGGATGGAGGAGACCAGAATTTTTGCTGCCTACTATGATCAAGCGATTCGGGAAATTGCCAATGAAAGGGTAGTAAAGGAGGACAGACAAAGGTTTTTGGACTTTTTCTCTTTGGAAACCATTCGCAATTTGCCAGAGGATGAGAATGTTTCTGTAGAGTACCGCCGTAAATATAAGGGACGGGAAAATTGGTTCAAGGTTACGATTAATACCTTTAGTTTTGATGAATTTACGGACAAGTGGATGTATGCTTTGGTTTATGATATTGATTCTGTGAAGAAACGGGAAATCATGTTGGAGCAAATGGCGGCCACTGATGCTTTGACTGGCTTGTATAACAGAAAGCATAGTCTTGATATGATGGCGGAATATATACAGCAATATCCAGAGATGCCTAATGCTGTGGTTTATATGGATCTGGATAATTTCAAAAGTGTTAATGATACTTTGGGCCATGCAGCTGGAGATAGCTTGCTTATTCGGGTGGCAGAGTCCATGCGGGAATATTTTGGCAAGGATGCGGTGCTGGGACGTATTGGTGGTGATGAATTTATTCTCATGTGCTATAATGCGGACCATGAATATGTTGACCAGATGATGAAGGATTTTGTGAACTTTGTGGGTTCCCAGTGTAAGGAAGAGTGTCCAACGGTTAAGGTTACAGTATCCTTGGGCTATGTATTGTATCCTGATTATGGCCGTGATGTGGCAGAGCTGGCGGATTTGGCAGATAAAGCTTTGTACAAGGCCAAGCGACATGGAAAAAATATGGCCTTGGCTTATAACAAGGATTTGGACGAATAAAATGTAGATTTTGCGGGTTGCGGTGTAGGATTTTCTATGCTGTGGCCTGTTATTTTTTGCAGAATTAAGAATATGTGAATAAAATTTTATAAAAGTGTTGACATAGGTGCAGATTTGTTGTAATATATACATCGTTGTCGCTGAGATACAGCAAAGCAAAGCCTTGGAGTGGATAGCTTGCCAAGATTGCTTTGAGGGAAGCAATAAAAATATTTCAAAAAAGTTCTTGACAAAAGGAACTGAATGAGATATTATATACAAGCTGACTCGCACAGAGAGCTTACAGAAAAGCTAGTGAGAAGGCAGTGTTCCTTGAAAACTAAACAATGCAAATAGGAAATCATGCACACATGATTT
>OLFV01001928.1_pt1 | contig 17496 bp, 10 predicted proteins | sample 1605551 | NCBI WGS metagenome assembly OLFV01 (sample SAMEA3888922, study PRJEB22519) | human gut metagenome | biome: human gut; feature: human-associated habitat; material: faeces | place: Denmark | collected 2011
AATAAGAAATATTAGGAGACATTTTGGCTGCTATGAGTTTTCAGACAATCTCCCCACCACGAGGCATCAAAAAAATATCCGCAATGCCTGGGGTGATGGCATTGCGGACAATGGAGTCGGTAGTAACGGGCGCCACGTGGCGCCTGTACTATATAATAAGGTAAGCCTTAGTGGCAGAAACGCACCTGGACATCGTTGCCCTTGTCGTCCATGACGCGCAGACGCAGCTGACCACCGTTGTGGTCGAAGTAGCGGGCATAGATAGGGTGGAGACCGCGGCGCATGGCGTGCTGGCCGATGATTTCGCGCGGGCTGTGCTCGCCATCATTGTCTGCTACCATCGTATCGTCTATCTTCAGATAGCTGCCGTCGTCAGAGAGCAGGGCGAAGGTATAGATGCCGTCGGCGGGGATGTCGATATATCCGTTGAAGATAAGTCCGATATTGCCCTTTGCCTCGGCGGGTATCTGGATGCCGGTGGTAACATAGGTGCCGTTGAGCGCAGCCTGGTCTATGCCGGCACAGTCGCGTCCGTCGTAGTCGTGCCATGCCACCTGCAGTCCTTCCTTCAGACTGTCGGCAGTCACAGCCGGTGCCAGGTCTTCCTTGACATAGCTGCACTTCACCATATCACCCTTACGGTTGTCGAGGCCAAAGGTGCGGAAGGTGAAATGAGTGGTCTCGGTGATGGTCATCGGTCCTGAGTAGAGCTGCGCGTTGTCGCCGGGTATGCTACCGTCGGTGGTGTAGCGGATGGTGGCCGAGGGGTCGGCACACTTGACATCGACCACGCCCTTGTCGGTGAAGACATTGACATTATAGAAGCCAGTGAGGTCGGGTATGCGATACGTCACACCCATCTTCTGCAGGCGGGGCAGATGGGCGACGAGGCAGCTGGTGAAGGCGTCGATATTCATGGTCTGGGGCTTGCTCCATCCCAGCTCGGCGGTAGCTATCACACGTGGGAACGCCTGATACCACACGCGGTTCATCGTGGGCACCCACTCGGTCCAGAGGTTGGCCTGCGCACCCAGCACCAGCTGCTGCTCCTTGGCGTCGAGTCCCTTGACGGGGTCAAAGCGGTAGATGGCGGGGATGGAGTTGCGGTCTTCCTGATAGTCGATGTAGAACTCGGAGTTGGGCGAGCATATCAGCGCATTGCCATGCGAGGTGGTCTGCTTGGGCGAGTCGGCAGCCCATGAGCGCCACCACATCACGGCCGAGTTGGCGGTGAGTCCGCCGGCGATAATCTCGTCCCAGCCTATCATGGTCTTGCCGTGGGCGGTGAAGAAGTCCTCCATATAGTGGTTGAACCATGCCTGCAGCTGTGGCTCGGTCGTGAGGTGATGGTCCTTCATACGCTTCTGGCAGTCGGGGCAGGTCTTCCAGTTTTTCATGTCGACCTCGTCGCCGCCGATGTGTACGTAGCGCGATGGGAAGAGGTCGAAGACCTCGCTCCACACGTTCTTGCAGAACTCGAGCATGGTGTCCTTGCCCGGGCACATAGGCGTGGTGAAGAGCTTGCCCCATCCCGTCTGCTTGAAGCACGACAGTCCGTCGTAGTTGTCGATGGCCATCAGGCTGTGGCCGGGCATATCTATCTCGGGGATAATCTCGATGCCACGCACCTGGGCATAAGCCACGATGTCGCGCACCTGCTGCTGGGTGTAGAAGCCACCATAGAGGGTGCGTCCCTTATCATCGCGGCGCGTACGGGCAACAGGAACCTGCAGGTCGGGTGCATCTTCCTCGGCGGCACGCTTCATGCACACGGTATCCTGGTTGTTGTAGATGCGCCATGCACCACGCTCGGTGAGGAGTGGATAGCGCTTAATCTCGATGCGCCATCCCTGGTCGTCGGTGAGGTGCCAGTGCATCTTGTCTATCTTGTAGAGCGCCAGCACGTCAAGCAGCTTGTAGACCTCGTCGACGGTAAAGAAGTGGCGGGAGCAGTCGAGCTCCATGCCACGCCACTCGAAGCGTGGCGCGTCGGTGATGGTCACACAGGGCACCGTCCACGTGCGTGCCACCACCTGCTGTGACTCGATGTCGTCGGGCAGCAGCTGGCGCAGGGTGGCTATGGCGTTGATGACGCCACGGTAGGTGTCGCCCTCGATGGTCACTCCCTTGCCGGTGACGCTGAGGCGATAGGCACCGGCATTGCCCTCATTGGCAAGGGTAAGGCGGATGTCGCCCTTGCCATTTTTGACGGCAAAGCGATAGCCCGTGGCGCGGCTGAGCATCTGGCTGAGATACTCGGCGGCAGGCCGCAGCTGTGCATTGTCGCAACCGATGGTTGCACTCTTCTTGATGGTCCACGCTCCTGTGCCCACCGTCATCTGGTCGGGTACGGGAATGATGGCGGGCTGCTGTGCCATAGCCGTAGCGCCGGCAAACAACAGGCAGCAGACCAATGCTTTCTTTATACTTATCTTCATATCTTTAGGTTTTATGCTACAAAGTTAGCACAAACGGCGTGAAGAACAAAAGGAAATCAGTCCTTTTTCTTCCGGGATGCACAGATGGACTGCCACAGCCCTGCCCTCACCGACAGAATGTCAACAAAAATCGAGCAAAAACGTAAGAAATATCGCCATGGGCTTGGTCGGTACGACGGTTTGCACTATCTTTGCATAAGATAGGCTGCACCTCGGCCATTAAGCGAGCTTATGGCGTTCGGTTTGCACTATCTTTGCAAAATATCATCTAACGCAAATCATTCTACTATGACCAGAAAACCTGTAATCATCATGCTCACAGCCGCCCTGTTGATGTCGGTGGCTGCCTGGGGCCAGAGCCTGCCCAAGTTCAAATTCGGCGAACCCACCATGGAAGAACTGAAGATGACCACCTACGACAAAGACTCATCGGCGGCAGCCGTGGTGCTGCTCAACCTGCGCGATGTGGGCTTTCGCCTCGACGGCGGCGACATCACCGAAGTCACCACCAACCGCTTCCGCATCAAGATACTCAAGGACGCCGGCAAGGACTATGCCAACGTAGACCACGTGCTCTACAACAGCCAGGGCGCCAAGGGCCATGAGAAGATTTTCGGCATCAAGGCAGTCGCCGTAAACCTCGAGAACGGCAAGGTGGTCAAGACCAAGATGAAGAGCGACATGATATTCACCGAGAAGATCGACGAATACCACGACCGCGTCAAGTTTACCATCCCCCAGGCCAAGGTAGGGTCGGTCATCGAGTACGAATACAACGTGAGCAGCGACCTCTACTACCAGATGGACGACTGGAACGCCCAACAACCCATACCCGTGGTACACGCAAGATATACATCCATCATTCCCGAGTGGCTGCTGTTCAGGTATGAACTGCGCGGACCTGGTCTGCTGCAACCCATCCTGGGCGATGGGCTCGTAGCGCGCAGTGACGTGATACAGACCACCAGCAAGAACTATGTCTATGTGGGCAACAACATGCCTGCCGTCAAAGGCGACGACTACGTGTGGTGCAAGAGAGACTACATGGCCCGCATCACCGCCGAGCTCACAGCCACCAACTTCCCCTATGTGGGCTACAAGGACTTCGGAGAGACCTGGGAGCGCATAGACGAGATGCTGCGCAAGGCCGACTGGTTTGGCAGCAAGTTTGGAAGCAAAAGCCCTTACTGTGACGAAATCAAGGAGAAGGGCATAGACAAGATAGCCGACACAGAGCAACGTGCTGCAGCGGTGCTGCGACTGCTCTTCAGCCACCTCAAGTGGAACGAGACGTTCGAGTTGAGCCCACAGTCGATGGCGAAGACCGCCAAGGCGGGCACAGGCTCCAACGCCGACATCAACCTGATAATGGTCAACATGCTGCGCGACGCCGGCATCGAGGCGGTGCCCGTGGTGATGCGCCTACGCAACACCGGCACGCTGCCCGTGACCTACCCCAGCATGGACAAACTCAACACCTTTGTGGTGGGAATACCCATGGGCGAAGGCAAGATGATGTATGCCGACGCCTCGTCGGAGAAAGGCTTCCTCAACGCGTTCACTCCCTCTCTGTATGTCAACAAGGCGCGCATCCTGAGCAAGCAAGAGGGCGAGAAGTGGGTAGACCTGCAGCTCATAGGCAAAGACACCGAAAGCAATGTAGTGACGGCAGCGATAGACGTCAACGGCGAACTCAAGGGCAAGGTCAAGGCCGTACACCGAGGTACGGGTGCCTATATGTTCCGCTCCCACTATGCGCAAGCCAAGGACGAGAAGGAATATGTGACCGACAAGGAGGAAGACTTCAACATCAGTATAGCCGACTACAAGACCACCGACGCCAAGGAGTTTGGCGACGAGGCGAGCGAGGACTACACCTTTACCCGCAAGGGTGAAGCCACAGACGACCACATCTACATCTCGCCCATCATCTACCCCATGGTCAAGAGCAACCCGTTCACCGACGCCACCCGCCAGATGCCCATAGAGTTTCCCTTCATCCATACCGAGCGCACCCTCTACACCATCACCATCCCCGAGGGTTGGGAGGTAGAGGAACTGCCCAAGAGCGTGAACATCGCTACCCAGGGGCGCGAGATGACGGCACGCATCGTCTGCGGTGTAGCCAACAATGTCATCAAGTGTAACACCATCTTCAAAATCAACAAGGTATTCTTTGCCAACAACCGCTACGACGAGGTGAAGACATTCTTCGCCAACATCGTGGAGCGTAGCAAAGACCTCATAGTACTAAAGAAGAAGCCATGAGAATCATCACGCTTATCGCCGCAGTCACGGCATGGGCTGCCGCGGCATGGGCAGAACCCACAGCACAGATACGCAAGCAGACAGTGCACATCGACGTAATCTCGCAGAGCGAATACCGCATGACCGAGCACACCGAGGTGGTGATATACAAGGAGACCATGAGCCAGCTGGCCAACTTCTACACCACGCTCGACAAGTCGGAGAAGATTGAACGTTTCGCCTGCGTGGTCGAAGTGGTAAACAGCAAGTTCAACAAGAAATACAAAGCCGGAGACCTGAAGTATTCGGAGTACTCGGGAGACATGGTCACCGACCTGAAGAGCGTGGAACTGAGCATAGACCTGCCTCTCTACCCCATCGTGGTGACCACCGATGTGACCTACCACCGCACAGACAACACCATAAGCTATCCGCCCTTCTTGCCCATACCCGCCTATGACACCGATGTCAAGGAGGCTACCTACATGATAGACTTCCCGGCATCGATGAATCTGCGCTATGTGGCTATGAACACCGACATGAAGCCCGTGGAGAGCACCACGCCCAAGGGGAAGAAACGCTGGACTTTCACGCTCGCCAACCAGGGAGAGATAGTCTATGAGGAGTTCAGCAAACCGCTGCTGCGGCAGATTCCCAAAGTGCTCTTCGTGCCAGAAAGACTTGATTATTACGGCACACAGGGCAGCATGAAGTCGTGGGAAGAGTTTGGACTGTGGATCAACAGCCTCTGCCAGGGCATGGAAGTGCTGCCCGACGACGCCCGGGCCAAGGTGCACGAGCTCACCGACACCTGTGCCACCGACTGGGACAAGGTGAGGGTGCTCTACAACCTGCTGCGCCGCCACACCCGCTATGTGAGCATCCAGCTGGGTATCGGCGGCTACCGCCCGCTGGCTGCCGAGTTTGTGTGGCGCAAAGGCTTCGGCGACTGCAAGGCACTTACCAATCTGATGAAGGCCATGCTGGCAGAAGCGGGCGTGGCTTCGACCTATACGCTCATCAGCACCAAGTATGACAGGCTCATCGACCTGCCCAACTTCCAGCAGCTCAACCACGTCATCCTCAAGGTGCCCACCTCCAAAGGGGTAATCTGGATGGAGTGTACCAACCCAGAGATACCTCTGGGCTATACCCACGACGACATAGCGGGGCACGAGGCGGTAGAGATAAGCGACAAGGGCGGACACAGGGTCATCCTGCCCGACTATGCCGATACGCTCAATCTGCGCACTACCAAGGTGAAGACCGTTTTCCGCCCCGATGGCACCGGCAGCATTAACATCATCGACAGCTATAGTTGTCATCGCTACACCAGGCTCTATGGCTGGCTCAAGAAGAGCGAAAAGGACCGCATCAATGCGGCTGCGAGGGCTTACAATCTGCCCTTTGGCAACATAAAGCGGGCTGTGGCGAGGATGGGCTACCGCAAGGGCGAGGGCGGGCGTGGTCTCCTGCCCCTCATCTCAGCCTCGGTCGAGGCCGACCAGGTGCAGATAGCCACCAGCACGCGTGCCCGCCTCTTTGCCACCATCAACCCGCTGCACAGCAACTTTGTCCCGAGCCACATAGCGCGCGACCGCAAGCACGAAATCTACATAGACCAAGGCTTCAAGAACGTGGAGATTATCGAGATGACGCTGCCCGAGGGATGTATGGTAGAAGCCACGCCCAAGCCGGTAAGCATAAGCAACGAGATAGGCTCCTTCACATCGACCGTAAGCGTAGAGGGGCTCACCGTCAAGCAGACCAACACCCTCATCCTGCACCGCGGCACCTATCCCGCCGCCAAGGCGCAGCTGCTGGACGACCTCGACAGCGCCGCCGACACAGTCTACAAAGGCAAAGTGATACTCAAGCGCCCATAGAGGGCTACTGATTGGGTGGTAGAAACAGTTGCAGCAGCAACAATCAGAACAATCAGAGAGACATTGATAAAAGGGGTGCATGGTCTTCATATCGGCCAGGCACCCCTTAATATTGAACCCCAAACGGTCATTAGCCCGTTAGGTGTATTCTTGCTTATCTATCAGTTGGCTACATATACGCCTAATTCGGCAAGACTTGATACTGAAGAAGAGCCACTCTCAATAGAGAGGCGTATGTAGCGTGCTGACACACCACCATAGAACGAACAGTACTGGTAACCTCCGTTCTTGGGCATTTCGCTCTCTGTGACGGTACCAGCCTCATCCCAGTTGACACCATCTTTGCTCAACTCAATCTTGACAGCAGAGAAATAGTACTCATCATACCACCATCCGCCATACCAGGACTTGTAGTAGCGTGAGAATCGGAAACCGCTGACAGACTTATTGCCGCCCATATCCACGATGACTACCTTGGTCTTGCCATCATTGCCGTCGGCACGGAGACCAGCGCCATTGGTCAGGTCACCATCAAAGAGTTCGCTGGCGGTAATATCTACACCGCTGTCATACTTGGCGTTCCAGCCAGTATAATCAGTAAGGAGAGTTCCTACAACGTCATCTTTAGAAGAAATATCCTTGACGAGTTTGGTCTCTGTGTTCACGATGAGATAGCCTACGCCACGCTCCTCGCTGCCCTTAAGTTCTCCCTCGGCAGTACCTACCTTGACAGCCATCATATAAGCCTTCTCGGTGAGCGAAGCCAGAGCACTCTCATTGAGAGTTACCTTCACGGTATCGCTTGCATCCGTCTTTCATGCTTCTACCGTGACGTTCTGGTTCTCGAATGTAACAGCAGACTCGGGAAGAGCAACATAAGAAGTGTTATGCTCGGCGTTGTAGGCTTCAACCAGACTGGGATCTGAGACTACATATACCTTGCAATTCTGGCTTGGGGCACGCTGAACCTTTACAGGAAATTCTCCCTTGAGCGAACCGAAGTCTCCTATAGGAGTATGGGCTACGGCACCAGTAAAGGTATTGTTGGCGTTAGCCTTAAAATAAACGAGGTTGTTGGGATTGCCTACCACGTCATATACGGTATCGCTCGAGCATGATGCCATCGTGATGCCGGCTACTGCCAAGACACCGAGGGCTGCTGATTTGATTATATTTTTCATTGTTACTATCCTCCTTTGATTACTCAGAACACTTGTTGTTTTCGTCTATGCCCCAAGAGATACCCTGATAAGCATCGGTTGTAGCTGAGAGATTACCGCTCTCGTTCTTGTCGCGCACGGTATTCTTCCAGTCCATGTCATAACCGTGGTTAGAAACGTCCTTGATGACATAGCCCTCTGTCTGGTTCATCTTCCAGTAAGCCACGAGACCATCAGAGTTGGGGTCTACGCCACAGAGAGTGGTAGCGATGGTGCTGGGAGAGAGGGCCTTGTTCCACAGACGAATCTCAGCCAGACGACCGCTGAAGTACTGGCTGGCATAGTAGTTACCCCAAGACATACCCAGCTCGAAACGCTGGAAGGGAGTAGACTTGCCTGATACAGACGCATTGGCATCGGGTGAGGGGTTGTCATCTACATACATATTGAAGTCGGAGCCGTTGTAGGTACAGGTCACGAGATACCAGCGACGGGCAGCAAAGTGAGTGGTAGAGAACATACCGCCACCGGGATAAATCCACTGGAGGATGTCGCCACCAGCAGAACCAGACTCACCAAAGCGGAACATATTGGCCATTTCCTCATTGGCACCCTCGATAGCCAGCACACGCTGGATGTTACCGGCATATCCGAAGCCATTGGCATAGAACTTGAACTGGATGGTGTAGTTGCCCAGGTCTACCTTCTTGCTCTCATCAAAGATGAAGTTGGATGAAGCGGTAGAGGTGTATGACATATGGTGGAAGTTGAGCACACGTGAGATGCGGATGAAGAGAGTGCGCGAAGCCTCAACGACATCCAGATTGCCACCAGATACGGCCTTGATGGTAACAGGAATCATGTAGCTGCGTCCCTCGACAAATGACTCGGTGCTTACCACCTTGACAGCAGTGGCTGTAGATACAGCGCTACCAGCCTTGATGGTTACCTCGCTGTTCTCGAGTTCTACACAGTCCAATGGTATGCCATAGTAAGAGCTACCATTCTTAAGGTTGTACTGCGATACCAATGCAGTATCGATGGCGAGTGAAACCTTGACATCACTTTCTACCTTGCTGGTTGCCTGGATAGAGATAGGATACGAAGAAGGGGTATCCTCAACCACAAATTTCTGAACGGGAGTAACCTCGGTACCTACTACCAGAAGTCCGTTCTTGCCATAATCGAAGTCGTCGCCCTCAGCATTACAGCCGGTCAGTACTGTACCACCTGCCATGAGCAGCAGGGCTGCCGACATTAAACTATACTTGATATTCATTATTGTTTCTGTTTATTGTAGTGTTGATACGTTTATTTATTCAACGCGGGATTCATAATCTGAATGGCCTCACGCAGAGCCTGATAGGGCTGTCCGTTCTTAGACTGGTTGTAGTTGAAACGGGTAGAGTAGCTACCTACGCCGCCCTTATGACCCTTTGCGGGCTCCCAGCGGGCATAGTTCCAGATCATACCACCGTCGGGTTTCTGATGAAACGCCTCGATGTAGAGGTGCTTCTCCTCGGGCCAGCCAGCGGGAGCGCCCATGCCGGTAGCACCCTGGCCGCTATATGCCTGCTTGATGAGGTAGTCGCAATAGGGTTCGCAGTTGTCACCGGGGGACCTACCGAAATAGTCTATCATGAACAGCTTCTCTGCCCACTTGCCTTCGGGACCGAAATACTTGTTGCACTCATCGGCAACGATGTACATAGAGTTGCTGTCCCATCCCTCGTAGTCGAAGTCTACGCCATCGAGACCACATTTTACCACGGTATCGACAGCCCATCGGGCATAGGCACGCAGAGCTTCCTCGCTACGGTCTTCACGCAGGTCTACGATGGTGTTCTGGTCTACATTCATATTCTCGTCACGATACCACACGGCGTGGTTCCAGTTAGAGGCATCGGCATGGAACACAAAGCGTGTACCCAGTTTCTCCTGGCAGTAGCGCATATCAGCGTAAGCCACAGGATGGGTCTCTGGGGTAGGAATACCTATCCAGAGGTTGCAGATATCGAGCGAGTCGGGCAGTCCGACGAGACGCTCGCCCCAAGAGGCGGGGTCCTTGCTACCTTCCACACCCTCGAGAGGTGCCCAGTTCTGATAGTAAACATAGCAGATCTCGTGGTCGCTCTTCTTGTACGCACGGAGATTCTTGTAATATTGCTCGTCATAGGTCTTCAAACCCTGAACGGTATTGGCCTCGGTGTCGGTATCACAGCTTGTGAGACCCCCAAACACCATAGAGGCTACTACGGCAGCGCTGAAAAATATTCTGAATTTCATATTGGTTCTATCTTTAATATACATTATTAATATTAATGTGACTTCTTGTCCCACCAGAGAGTGGTGCCACCGTTGTCGCCGGTACCATTGTTAGACTCGCCGTTGAGTACGCTTACTGCTGAGTTGACAGCAGCGCTGTTGGTGGTGTACTCTGACTGTGGATAAGGCAGTCGGCGTATCTGTACGCTGGTGCTTATCTTGCCATTGCTGTCATTGCGTACCACGGGGAACAGCTTGGGATAACCTGTACGACGGAATTCAGACCATCCTTCAGGGCCATCGGGATACATAGCTATCCACTTCTGGGTGATGATGCGCTCGAGGTTCTTCTCAAAGCCAGCGCTCTCGTCCCAAGCGATGGTGATAGAACTGGGAGAAGCGGCATCGTTGCCGTCGCCGGTCTTGTCTTCATAGGCAGCGGGAGTCAGTTCGTCGTTGGCGAGATAGTTGTCAGCGCCAGAGACGCCAGCCTCTTGGAAAGAGATTTTCACACCAGCCTCATAGAAGTGCTGGGCTGTACCACCCATGTTCCAGCCACGCAGAGCGCCCTCGGCACGGAGGAAGTAGCTCTCGGCAGCTGTCATCCACACGATAGGAGTTGTGGTCTTGTCGATATTGAGCTTGGAAATCTTGGCTCCGGCATAGGCACTGACCTTAGAGCTGATGTTGCCCGTACCACAGCGCACACCATGATAGCCACCGTCGTCGGCAGCAGTCTTGAAGTAGGCGGTACGACGGGGGTCGTTGTAACCATTCATGTAAGAGTCCATGGCTGCACTCATACGGATTTCACCGGCATTGAAGGTCTCCTGCATATCATAGTTGGGATGATAGTAGTTGAGCTTGCTGTGGAGCAGTTCGGCGTGTTCGTCTACAGCCTCGATGACGCCGATAGCATTGTTGATGGATTTTTCAGCCTCGGTCTTGGCGAGGGCAGCATCGGCATAAGCCACACGGATGGCAAGACGCAGACGCAGAGTGTTGGCAAACTTGACCCAGTTCTTGACACTGCCATCATAGACATTGTCGTAGTCCTGCATCAGAGTAGCACCGGCGCTGGCCAGAGGAGTGAGCACGTCGATGGCATCGTCGAGTTCGGCAAAGAACTTCTTGTACACTTCCTGCTGGCTGTCAAAGGCAGTTCCCAGCGAACCGCTACCATAATTGATATAAGGTATAGGGCCATAGGTGTCGGTGACACGGTGCATAGCCTCAACCTTGATGATGTCTGCCAGAGCCTTGATTTCGGGCTGGTTGCCCTTCTCGGCTGCCTTTACCAGACTCTGCCATGCGGGCATGACGCGAGAGAATGGCTTGGTAAACATCTGCTCATACCATGTCATCTTGTAAGTACCGTTGTGAGAGCCGCTGGCCCAGGTACCGGTCGGACCGATATAGCCTGAATAGAGGTCATGAGAGAGACCCTGACAGACCTGATAGTCAGAAGACTCGTTGCCGGCACCGTCCTTGTAGAGCACCACATTGTTCTGCATCTGGGTGAAGAAGGCACCTGTGCTCAGGTTGTCTTTCTCCATATCTTTGTCGTGAGCCTCATTGGGATTGGTATTGATATCCTCAAACGAGTTGGTACATGCTGTAGCCAAGCTCATGGTAAAGGCTCCTATCAATGTATATTTGATGATTGATTTCATATTGTATTATCTCCTTGTTAGAATTTAACTTTAACAGAGAAACCTAAGTTGCGGAGGCTTGGCTGCATGAAGTAGTCTACGCCCTGATAGTAGGTTCCTGTGTTGGATGTAAGTTCAGGATCAAATGGAGCCTTGTTGTAGAGCATCCACAGGTTGTGGGCTACAAATGAGAGGTTGAGACCCTTGATCCAGTTGACATACTTGGTGATTGGCACATCATAGCCGAGGCTCAGTTCCTGCAGACGCAGGTTGGTAGCGCTGTAGGTGTACATGGCATCGATGGTCTTGGTGGGGTTACCCACTACCTGATAGTAAGCCTGAGCGGGGATGGGCTTGCCATTGACGATAGCACCACCGTTGTTGCGGGCATCCTGAGAAGCCTTGGAAGCGCCATAGTAGTCGAGGATGGCCTGTGTCTCAGAGACTACCACGCCACCATTGCGGTAAGTGAAGAGGAAGCTGAGGTTGAGACCCTTCCAGCTGAAGCTGTTGCCCCAAGAGAGGTTGTAGTTAGGTGTGGCCTTGCCGGCATAAGCATAATACTGGTTGCCGTTGGGGCTGGCCTCTACGGTCTTGGTGTCAGAGTCGACATAGATGGCTCCGTGCTCGTCGGTCTTGAGTGTGCGTACCCAGATGTCGCTCATAGAGCCACCTACCTGCAGACGGTTCTGATAACCTGAAGTGCTGGCGGGATACATCACGTCGAGGTCGTAGAGTTGTCCGTCGATGGGGTTCTTCCATCCGTGGAGCATCTCCTTGATTTCGTTGCGGTTGAGAGTCCAGGTCATATAGGTCTCCCAGTCTACGGGGCCGAGTGGCTGGCTGAAGCGGGCAGAGAGTTCGATACCCTTGTTGTCTACGCGGCCACCGTTGGTCCAGATGCTGGTATAACCGGTAGATGAAGACATAGGCACGTTGAAGAACTGGTCATAGGTAGCCGACTTATAGAGAGTGGCGTTGACCTTCAACTTGTTCTGGAAGAGGACGAAGTCGAGACCCAACTCCCAAGACTTGGTGCGCTCGGGCTTGAGGTCATCATAGAAGACGGTAGTGGTCTCAGGGCGACCGGTAGTGGGGTTGATGGTGTAACCGCCGCGCTTGAGATAAGGATTGTTAGGCTCATTACCTACCTCAGCATAAGAGAGGCGGGTCTTGAAGTAGTTGAGCCACTTGTTGCTCTTGATGACAGGGAAGATGTCGGTCCAGATGCCAGAGATACCGGCAGACCAGTAGAAGAAATTGTCTTCGAGCTTGGATGACCAGTCATTGCGGGCGGTGAGGTCTACATAAGCCATACCCTTGTAGCCTACCTGGGCAGTAGCGAATACGCTCTCCAGACGGGTACGGTAGCCGTCATCCTGATATTTCTTGAAGGTGGCATCGCTGGTCTTCACGTTTTCAAAGGTGAAGATATTGGGGGTACCCAGCAGATGGCCCTCAAAACCGAAAGGCTTGTAGTCGTTCTGGGTATAATTGGTACCCAGCACACCAGACACATTCCATGTCTCATTGCAGAAATACTTGTTGGCCTTGAGGAATGCCTCGGCGTAGAGTGTGGTATAGTCTTCGGTCAGATTCTTGTATGCGCCATACTTAGAGGCATACAACTGGTTGGTAGAAGCGAAGAACTTGTACTCGGAGCGGTTGTGGCTGTTGTCGTACTTCACACGACCGGTCACGTCGAGCCAGCTGTTGATCTTGTAGTTGAGAGAGAGCGAGATCTGATTGCGGGTCTTGTGGTTGATATAGCGCTCGCGCTCAGTCTGCCAGTAGGGGTTCTCCATACTCATATCGTTGGCGTAGGGCCAGTACTGTACTGGGAAGTTGCGGTTGGTATCATAGCGCTCATAGTAGCCGAGCTTGCTGAAGTCGTCGCCTGCGGGGAAGAGGTAGACGGCAACCAGCGGGTTGTGATACTGTCCCTGTGACAGCATGTTCTGCTCCTTGGCGGTAGAGAGCATATAGCTGAAGTCGATGGTCAGCTTGTCGTTCAATGCAGTTGTGGTGTTGCGGAAAGCTACATTGTAACGGTCCAGGTCATTGCTGTGGATGATGCCCTGGGCATTGGTCGAACCCAAAGAGAGATAGGTCTGGTTGTGGTCAGAACCTACAGAGAGGCTTACATTATTAGAGATGTTGGTACCGGTCTGGAAGAAATCTTTAGGGCTATAGCTTGAAGGAGTGGCGAGCTTGCTACCCCAGCTGAAGTAGGAGTTGGCCTCGGTAGGACCATACTGGTTCTGGAACTCGTGCATCACAAAGGGCTCAGAAAACTGGAAGCTGCCGCTGTAGGTAACGTCCATATGACCCTTCTTACCCTTCTTGGTGGTAACGAGGATGACACCGTTGGCGGCGTTGGCACCATAGAGGGCGGCAGCCGAAGGACCGGTGAGCACGTTGATGCTCTCGATGTCATCGGGGTTCATGGTAGACACGGCATCACCTGTCTGGCCGGCACCCTCGAAGATTCCCTCGGGCTGGCTACCCTTGAGGTCATTCATGGGTATACCGTCGATGACATAGAGTACGCCGTTGTTGCCGGTGAGTGACTTGGCACCACGCATAACGACACGGGTAGAACCGCCGACGCCGGCAGAACCTGTAGTAAACTGGACACCCGCTACTTTACCATTGAGAGAGTTGACAAAGTTGGCATCCTTGACTTTTGTTACAGCATCTCCGCCAAGCTGCTGTACATTGTACGAAAGTGATTTGGCTTCTTTCTTGATACCCAGAGCTGTTACCACAACTTCATTCAGCACCTCGGTATCGGGCTTCATGGTTACTTTGATGCCTTCACCGGCATTGACTTCTACGGTGGAGTAACCCAGATAGGTAATGACAAGTTTACTACCTGCTGGAGCCTTCAATGAGAAGTTACCATCTACGTCGGTTGGCACTGCGGTCTTGGTTCCCTTCAAGGTAACGGTTGCTCCGATGATGGGCTCGCCGTTCTCGTCGAGTACCTGTCCGCTAACCTGCTTTACATTAGCCTGCTGTACAGAGTAGGAGCTGCCTGTGGCTTCCGTAGAAGCGGCACTGACACTCAGAGCACCCATGCACAAGGCTGCAGAAAAGCACAATCTTAACAATTGCTTTTCATTCATAGCGTTGAACATTATTATTTTAAGTTAGACATATAAGAATAGACGTTTAGTGCTAATTCTTCAATTTTTTATAATGAGGTTTTATTGCGTTGGGCTGGTCCTGGACGCGTCCGAGTTTAGCATACGTTGGTTTTATGGCCGCAAATTTAACAAAAAATCAATGTTTCATGCAAATTTTCTTGAACTTTTTTTCGCTTTTAACGCAAAATAGTGTGGCCGGAGTCGCTGTGTGCGTACACAGCACACAATTCCACCAAGGTCGTGATGACTTTCAGACGTGCATTTAGTGTTTTTTTAATCGCCCTGCAAAGGAGATGTAACGACGGAAGGGATGGACAAAAGGAGCAGAGATGGCTCTGGGGACATTTGCAACAATTAACACATCAAACGCGACGATTGTTAACAATCGCAAACACACGCGCGACAGTCGCAGAGATGACTGTGATGCCAAGCGTGATGGTCGGGAAGACGGGCGCAGCTACTTGACGATTGGCAGAGCGCACATTCTGCGCAGCGCGCATTACATTGTATTACATATACTTATACTTTTACCACCAACAACCACGCCCGAGACTCCGGCGGGAGTAAAAGGCTGGCGGTCTGAGTCATTTCTGCCATGCCGCAGAGGGGAAAGGAGATGCGGCGGGGTGACGGCGAAATTAAATATGTTTAACTATATTCTATTTATAGCAATTACTCAGTCGCTCGCGTACGCGACGCCTTGCGCCGACACCAGCGCCATTGCGCCCGCAGCCCTCTTGAGGATAATTGCAAGGCGCGAAACAGTCGTTTCGGGGCACGAAATAAGGAAATCATGCTTTGCAATCATTATTTCATGCCCTGAAATCAACATATAGTTGGTAGCGGGCAAGATTGGCGCGGTGGCGGACAGGAGGGTCAGAATGGCGAGCAAGACAGCCGGAGCGGCGGAGAAGCTGAATGGGGGCAGCGGCAAGATGGAGGATGTGGCGGAGAAGACGGAGGGTGCGGCGAAGAAGTGAAAGACTATCGGCAAAGAAGACGGAGGATGTCTGCGACAAATTTGCGCCAATGTCGCAGGTCGTCGGGACAAGGGTTGCGCAACTTTTTGCGCAAGCGGGCGATGTGCAAATGGTCTCAAAATAAACTGCTTGGAATGGCAGAAAACGCGACGATGGCCGCCGTTTTTGCCTAAAAATGCTGCAAAAATGAAAAAAAAAAGGACAGAAAGGATAGATTTTACAAATAATCGCATAACTTTGTACATAATTAATATAGGCGCAACATATAATCAATATAGACGCGCTTATAAACGGAATAAACAGAATTGCGAATTCTTGGCATTGTATCAACAGACTGCCTCAACCAACAAGGAAACTGAGAACAACTGAAATGAGAGCAATAAAACGAATAGTGCTTACACTGTCTATGACCTTATTGTGCTGCCCGCAAGTCTTTACAGACAGCATCATGGACCGTATGCGCACCCGCGACTTCTCCCCCATCGACTATATGAGGGCACTGAAAAACTAAAACACACTATCAAATTGAAAGTTGATGACGGAGAAATAGCTGTTTTACCCTTTATTATCTGTCTATTTTAGCCTTATTTTAGGCGATTTGCAGAAAGAGAAGTTACAAATCGTAAGCATTTTCCGTTTTGGTCATAAAAAAAGGGGACTTTTTCAGTGCCCTCCTATATGGGATATGTGCTCACCATGTGGTACAATGGTTTCTTCAACTATCCCTTCGTGGTGCGTGTCAGCATCTTCATGATTCTCATCTGCTGTATATCGACGGTCGTCTTTACCATTTCTATCAGTTTCAACAAGCATTTCGAGGGCCGACGCAACCGCATCTACAACCGCTACTACAAGCGTTTCTACGACATCTTCTGCGAGATAACACTCAATAAGGACAAACTCACCCGCAACGAGATCGACGAGCGCATAGGCCTCACCACCCGCGACATAGCCCGCCGCAAGAAGCCCAAGTACATGTTTGCGCTGTGCATGCTGCTGGTGCAGGTCAAGTCAGACTACTACAACGAGTACAACTACCGCAACGTGCGCACCCTCTGCAACGCCCTCGCCATCGAAGAGTTCATGGAGCGTATGCTCGTGTTCGGCTCGCGCACCAACAGGCGTCGCGCGCTGCAAATCTCCCAGTTCATGATGATTGACCTGCCCGAGTCGGTGCTGGTGCGCCTGCTCAACTCCGTCGACCAGGTCATCCGTAAGGAGACACGTATGTACTATCTGTGGCTGAGCGACTACAATCCCTTCAGATTCTTCATGGAGAGCGAGCTGCACAACTATGATTGGCGCGAATGGGACGCTCTGGAGATACACTTCCTGATGAGAGCACGCCATATAGCCAACAAGGAGATGCCCTCGCTGCCCCCTATCATCGCCGAGTGTGAGAACGAGAAGCTGCAAGCCTGTCTGATCAGAGAGGTGGGCTACTGGGGCACAGCCGAGGATATGGACAACATGAAGAAATACCTGGCCCACAAGAGTCAGGTGGTACGCCAGGCTACCATAGAGTGTATCATCAAGGCCCATCTGGTATCAGCAGAGCCGCTGCTCATGGCTGCCTACGCCCATCAGAACGAGCATCTGCGCCTGTTTATCCTCCGCGCCCTGGTGACATTCAATACGGGCCGCGCCATCCCCTTCTTCCTGAAAGAGGGCACTGAAAAACTAAAACACACTATCAAATTGAAAGTTGATGACGGAGAA
>OLFV01001936.1_pt1 | contig 17458 bp, 7 predicted proteins | sample 1605551 | NCBI WGS metagenome assembly OLFV01 (sample SAMEA3888922, study PRJEB22519) | human gut metagenome | biome: human gut; feature: human-associated habitat; material: faeces | place: Denmark | collected 2011
TCACAAAGAAAGGACTCTCCATTATCGCTACAATAAATCAAAGAACGTATGAAACAAAAAGACCCATTGAAGATTCTTACGAATCAAACAAGAGCAAGCGTATCATTTTTGATGATGAGCTCTCCAAATGGAACTATCTCGTCAAATGTCGCTCTTAACCACAGAAAACTGCGGAAGTTATTTTTTACACATTACTAACATAAAAAAAATGACACTTTTTCTCGATTTAAACGGATTTTTCATGCGTATTTGATACAAACAGAAAAGTAAGCGGAATTATTCATAAACATTTTTTTTATATTATTTAGTAACTTTGCACCCGAATTTCGTACATACGAAAGTGCGGCCTAATAATTCCGAAAGTAGAACTATTACCGTCACCTAACATTTAAGAAACATAGTTTCTACTCCTATAGAAGCAACTATAACAGAAAAGAAAAAAACAGAAAATAAAACCAAAAACTGACCAAATGAAAAAAAGCAAAGAATTACTCTTGACGAAATGGCGCAGTCTTTCTGTCGCTATTGCGTTGTCGGCTTGCCTCTTCAACTTTACGGCTTGCGACAAGTATGATTTGGATGAGACTACCCCTGAAGGATGGGGAGCCAGCATCTACAGCTATCTGGCTGAGGATGGTCACTACAAGAACACAGTCCGACTCATCGAAGACCTCAACCTCAAGGAGGTTCTGGCCAAGACGGGTTCGAAGACTATGTTTGTAGCCGACGATGATGCCTTCGACAGATTCTACTCTAACAACAGCTGGGGCGTGACAAACTATGACCAACTGAGCCTCGCACAGAAGAAAATGCTTCTGCTCGGCGCTATGATCAACAACAGTTACCAGATCAACAGCCTCTCAAGCATCGAGGGACCGGTGAAAGGACAGTGTATGCGCAGACTGAGTTCGCAGACCATCTACGACACCGTGTCCGTGGTAAAAGTCCAGGATTTGCCTAATATGACTCCTGAAGCACGTGTGCATAACACCACCTGGGCTAAATTTGATGGCAGAGACGAAATCGTACTCATGCGCGATATGACCATCACTCCGATGATTCACTTCATCGAAGAGCAGATGGCGGACAACAAGATTACCAATGACGATTATAATTTCCTGTATAATTACACTACCGAACGCCAGCCTGGCGATGCAAGTGTCAATGGTAAGAAGATTGTAAAGCAGAACATCAAATGCAGCAACGGATTTATACATCAGATGGAGGATGTGGTGACTCCTCTGCAGAATATGGCTGAACTTATTGCCAACAAGCCTAACGTAAGCCTGTATAACAGTTTGCTCGAACGCTTCTGCGCTCCTTTCTATGTAGGCGACGATGCTGTGAAACAGTATAACTACCTCTTTAATCAGAACGTCGATTCCGTCTTCCAAAAGCGTTTCTTCTCAGAGAAATCACAGGATGGAAAGCCTCTTATCGTGGATGACGACAACATCGTAGCTAAGTCTTACCTCAAATTCGACCCGGAATGGAATCAATACTACAGTGGTCTTGCCATCCCGTCTGCCAATGCCGCACTCGAAAAGAATATGGCTGTGATGATGGTTCCAAGCAATGCCGCTCTCGAAAACTATTGGAACAACGAGGCTGGTAAGGTGCTGAAAGACCAGTATGGCTCATGGGAAAACGTGCCTAACGACGTTATCGTAGAGCTTATCAATAATAATATGCTCTCTTCTTTCGTGGAAAGTGTGCCAAGTAAGTTTGGCAGCATCCTCAATGATGCTAACGATCCGATGGGAGTAGATAAGGCAGACATCGACAGTGTATGGCTCGGATGTAATGGCGCAGTATATCTTACCAACAAGGTTTACTCCCCTACCTCATTCGTCAGCGTGCTTTATCCTGCTATTGTCAATGAGACTATGAAGGTAATGCGCTGGGCTGTGGAGAAAAATCAGTATAATGTCTATCTCAATTCGCTCAATTCACGCTTCAGCTTCTTTATTCCTCTCAATGATGCAATGCTGGATTACATTGACCCAGCTTCGTATGGCAAGACCAAGACACAGCTCTATCGCTTCCATTACGATGCTACCAAGACCACTCCTGTATGGGCAAGCGTCTATGAATACGACATGGACACGAGAGAAATCGGCGATAGCATACGCGAAGAGCGTAATGAATACGAACTGAAAGCTAAGCTGAAGGATATCCTCGACAATCATATCGTCATCGGCGATGTAGAGGATGGCAACAGATTCTATAAGACCAAAGCAGGCACCGAGATTGAGGTGGCTAACGTATCTCAGGGTGCTAACGGCATGACTGTAGCGGGAAGTCTCCAGCTCGACGGTACTTACTCAGATCCGCTTCACGTCAGTTACATCTATGACCAGACGGCTATGGGCAACGGTAAGTGTTATATCCTCGACAAAGAGCCTATCATGACCACCCGAAAGAGTATCTTTGACATACTCGGCGAGCACGAAGAATTCTCTGAAATGAGAAAACTCCTTGAGGGAAGTTCGCTCATTGAGACCATCCACGATGAGAAGTATGCCTGCACAAGCACTAACCTCAGCTGCTTCAACACATACCATTATACCTTCTACGTTCCTTCCAACGAGACTATTCTCAAACTGCAGAACGAAGGAAAACTGCCTACCTGGGAGCAGGTGGACATGTTGGAAGAGGATAATCCGCAACGTCTCGCTGACTCACTCGCTATCGAGAACTTCATCAAGTGCCATATTCAGGATAATGCCCTCTTTATCGGAGCACAGCCACAGGCAGAGGATGGATACGAGACTGCTTACATCGGAGAGACCGGTAAGTTCGACCGCGTATTCGCTACTCTTACAAAAGACGATATCATAATCAAGAGAACACAGACTGACAACAAGCCTTGCAAGGTGGTGAAGAAGCCTGGTCTCTATAACATCATGGCTCGCGAGTATCAGCTCGAGGGTACTGACAAGAAGTCCGCCACTAAGGTTTACACCACTTCATCTGCCGTCATACATCTCATCGACGGATCTCTGATGAAATAATGGACAACACATCCAACACTTTTTCCAATAATATATATAAGGTATATGAAAAGTATAATTTCCAAATATAATCTGAGAAGACTCCTCGTCATCCTCATTATGGCAATGCCTGTATGGGGTGCTGACTGTGGGATGCTCCATGCTCAGAATGAAGGATTCATCGTGTCGGGTACTGTTTCCGACGCTATGGGACCAGTAATGATGGCTAATGTCATCGAGATTGACGGAGCAAACCGTATCATAAGTTCCGGACAGACGGACATGAACGGTAACTTCTCATTCAAAATCAAGGACCCTAAGAACAAACTTAAGATTAGTTTCGTAGGTTGCAAGACCAAGATTCTCCCTATCAAGCAGGAGGTCTATAACATCATTCTTGAGGATCAGACCACTCTGAATGAAGTAACCGTAGTCAGCAAGCGACGCGCCGGCGGATCTGGACTTGCCATTCCAAAGGACCAGATGTCCACTTCCAACCAGTCTATCGACATGAAAGAATTTGAAGGACTTGCCATTACATCCGTCGATGAAGCACTTCAGGGACGTATTGCCGGTCTGGATATCGTGGCAAACTCTGGTAACCTCGGTTCCGGAACTTCTATGCGACTCCGTGGTGTCAGCTCTATCAACTCCAGTAGTGAGCCTCTCATCGTGGTGGATGGCAACGTATGGCAGAATGACCAGGGCGCCAACAGCATCGATTTCAGCGGCGCTAACGATGAAAAGTTTGCCGAACTCCTCAATGTAAACCCAGAAGATATCGAGAGTATCAGCGTTCTCAAGGATGCCGCCGCTACAGCTATATGGGGTTCGCAAGGTGCCAACGGCGTAATAGAAATCAAAACAAAGCGTGGTACACGTGGTAAGACACGCGTTACATATAGCTATCGCCTCACAGGAACATGGCAGCCAGAAGGCTATAAGCTCCTTTCCGGCGATGAATATACCATGCTTATGAAGGAAGCTTATTTCAATCCTAAGCTTAATAACGCTGCAAGTAACATCATAGAGTTCAACTATGACCAGAGCAACCCTAACGGTTGGAACAACTTCAACAAGAATACCGATTGGGCAAAAGAGGTAAAGCAGACTGGATGGAGACAGAATCATTACGTATCTCTCACTGGTGGTGGCGAGAAAGCTCACTTCCGTATCGGTGCCGGCTACGACCATGAGACTGGTTCTATCATCAAGCAGCAGCTTGACCGACTCACTTCACGTGTCGCTCTCGACTACTTTGTCAGCGACCGCATCAAGATCGTGACCAACCTTTCATTCACATATACTAAGAATAACAAGAACTATTCCGACCTTCTCGGTATAGCATACAAGCGTATGCCTAATATTCCTGTATATGAACATGATATGAATGACCAGTCAACAGGTTATTACTTCAACATTCCTAAGACTATTTCGCCTGAACTTCAGGACCAGGTAAAACAGATGAACCCTGTAGCTGTGGCTAATCTCGCCAAGAGCAGCGATACAAGTTACAAGATTACTCCTGAATTCCAGTTGGTATATAATCTCCTTGGCACTACAGAAGGAAAGACACAACTGAAGTATGAGGGCAAGATAGTATTCGATATTGCCAATAATTACTCTGACTCATTCCTCCCAAATACGCTCAATGTAGATACCTGGACTAACGAAAACAATAATAAGACCACGGCTTACTCTTACAAGAGTCTCGGCATTTCCACCACTCATACCTTGACTTTCATTCCTCATTTCAAGAATGAAGACCACTCTATGATGATGATGCTCCGCGGACAGTTAAACGATGGAGACTCCAACAACCAAACTACTACAAAGTATCGCCAGCCTAACGGCTTCAACAGCACTGGTTCTGACGGTGTGATCAGCGCCCTTTCCAGCGGTGCAGGTCAGTGGCGCAGCCTCTATCTGACATACTCTTTACACTATGCTTACAAGAGTCGTTATATGTTCGATTTCTCTATTCGTCGCGATGGCAGCACGCAGTTTGGTAAAGATAAGCGCTGGGGTAACTTCCCTGCTCTCTCTCTTCGCTGGAATGTAAGCAAGGAACCTTGGTTCCAGAACAACGTAAAGTGGATGTCAATGCTCTCCATTCGTCCAGGTTGGGGTATCGTAGGTAAGCAGCCAGGCAGTGAATATCTCTACTTCTCTACATATAGCAACGGTAAGGGATACCTCAATTATGGTTCTACCAACCTTGACAACATACAGCTGAAGAAACTCAAATGGGAGCAGAAAGAGACCTATAACCTCGGTTTCGACTTCGGTTTCTTCGACGATAAAATCAATGGTAACCTTGAGATATACAAGCAATATACCTCTGATTTGCTGATGAATAGCGTGGCAATCCCTACTTCTTCAGGTTTCCCTAACCTCTCTAAAGCCAACGTAGGCAAGATGGAGAACACAGGATGGGAGTTTAATATCAATAGTAATAACCTCATCAAGTTCGGCAAACTCGGTCTTGACATCAACATAACATTCGCCAACAATAAGAATGTAATCACTGAAATGGACGAGAGTTGCCTTAAAGTCATGAACAAAGACTTCTCACGTCGTAACGGTGATTACCAGACACGTGTGGAACTCAACAAACCTTTCGGCAGCATATATGGCTTCAAATACCTCGGCACATACCAATATACAGAATATACTGACGAGGAAATCAAGGGCGTAAGCGGACCTAACGCACCGGTAGTACGCGATGAAAACGGCATGGTAATCAAGGATCAGAAAGGTCATACCAAGCCTATGATGTACTGTTACGGCACTGGTTCCGAGTATGAATTCCAGGGTGGCGACGCTATGTATGAGGATATAAATCATGATGGTAACATCAATGAACTCGATATAGTATATCTTGGATCTTCGCTTCCTAAGATAACTGGTGGCTTCGGACTTAAATTCCGCCTCGGACGTTGGTCACTTAATAATCAGTTCAACTTCCGTTATGGCAATAAGGTCATCAATGCCAACCGCATGAACCTTGAGAATATGTATGGCAATGGCAATCAGAGCCGCGCCGTCAACTATCGTTGGCGTGTAGAAGGTGACATTGCTGAAATACCAAGAGCATTGCATCAGGCTGGTTATAACTATCTTGCGAGCGACCGATTTGTAGAAGACGGCTCATTTATCCGCCTCAACTACAGCCAGATAAGTTACTCATTCCCTCAGAAGACCTTGAAGAGGTTTGGTCTTACGCAGTTGAGTTTCTATGTATCTGCCAACAATCTCTTCTGCCTCACCAAGTATTCTGGTGCTGACCCAGAGGTAAATTACGGTTCTACAGGTCTCTCTCTCGACCAAGCTCAGACCCCTCGCTCCAAGTCAATTACTGGCGGTATAACAATACAGTTCTAATTGCATTAGTATGGTTGCTGGTTTTTGGTTGTAGGTTGTAGGTTATTGGTTGTAGGTTATTGGTTAGATAGCACTATTCCAACCAATATAACAACAATCCCAAGCCCCTGTGTCGGGCGCATTACCGCCCGATATAAGAAAGGAAGGACAACCAACAACCCAACAACCAACAACCCAAAACCAACAACCGACAACCTTATAAAACATCAAATATGAAGATTTCAATATCAAAATACATCAAGAAGCCAGTCATCCACGGCCTTTGCTCTACAATAGCAGTATGCGGAGCGGGCGCTGGAATGCTCTCTTCATGCTCTGATTTCCTTGATATTACACCTTTGAATAAGGTAGTTCTCGAGAATTTCTGGACACAAAAGAGCGAAGTGGAAGCCGTACTCATGGGATGCTATGAGTCATTAGAGTCTGATGAAAGCATCATCCGAATGGGAGTATGGGGCGAAATGCGTTCCGAAAACATCCTGCAAGGCGCAAGCATAGGTAATGAATACAACGAGATACTGAATGAAAACATCCTTCCTACCAACTCTCTCACCAAGTGGAACGTGATGTATCAGACTATCAATCGCTGTAATACAGTATGTCATTACGCTCCTATGGTGCAGAAGAAAGACCCTAACTACACCATTACTGAGCTTAATGCGAACATCGCAGAGGCAACATTCATACGCGATCTCTGCTATTTCTACCTCATCCGTACCTTCCGCGACGTGCCAATGTCATTCGAACCTACAATCGATGACAATAAGGTATTCCAGATTCCTGCCACTCCTATGAATGCAGCTCTCGACTCTTTGATTAAAGATCTCGAATCTGTCAAGGACTATGCTGTAAAGCGCTACGTAGATGATAGTAAGATGAGTAACAGTCAAGCCTCAAGTAGCGCTTACGAAAATAGTAGTCGTGTGACTCGTGTAGCTATCTATGCGCTCCTTGCCGACCTCAATCTGTGGCGTGGAAACTATGATGAAACCATCAAATACTGCGACCTTGTCATCGACTTCAAGAAGAATCAATACAAGGATAAGAAAAGCCAGATTGGCGATCTCAATGATATGCAAGAGTTTGCTGGCATTCCTCTTATCCTCGAATGCCCTGTAGGTTCGGTCACTTGTGGTAATGCTTACAATGAAATATTCGGCACTGGAAACTCTTTCGAGAGCATTTTCGAACTCTATTTCCGCAACAATCAGCAGATGAAGAATAAGTATGTCAGCGAGTTTTTCGGTAAAGACCGCCTCGGAACTCTCTCTGCTCTGAGCCGTTACTGTAAGGATGCAGCCACTGGCAACAGCGAGCTCTTCACCAAGAACGACTGCCGCGTGTATGCCACATCAGAATCTTCAAGCAGCAGATACGCCATCACAAAGTACGTAAACAGCAGCGTCTCCATGGACATCAAAAACGTGACAGACGAGAAGAGCCTCAAACTCTCCACCAGCCGCGGTAATGCCGACTATGCCAACTGGATTATCTACCGTCTCACCGACGTGATGCTGATGAAGGCAGAGGCTTGTATTCTCAAGGGCGAAGCTGAATATGAGACAGCGTTCACACTGATAAATGCTGTCAATAAGCGTGCTCACAACTACACCACATCGGCTGCCAAGGACACTCTTGTATTCGATGATTACAGAACAAGCAAAGAGAAGATGGAGCAATTACTGCTTGATGAGCGCAACAGAGAGTTCATGTTTGAGGGCAAACGCTGGTACGACCTCGTACGAGTTGCCGTTCGCGACGGAAATAATCAGCGCCTTGTCAGTGAAGCAACTAAGAAATACCAGGACAAAGTCAATGCCTTGAAAATCAAATTGGCTGACCCTAACATCATCTTCTTCCCTTACAATAAGGACGAACTCAAGGTTAATCCATACCTGAAGCAGAACTCTGCTTATGGTAATACAGAGGAATTTGAGCATTAGTTGACGTGGTTGTTGTCTGGTTGTCTGGTGGTTTTGTTGTCTGGTGGTTTTGTTGATAGTCTTATTACAAGCGAACTCTACAAACAACTAAACAACTAAATCACAAAACAACTAAATCACAAACAACCCACAACCGAAAACCAAAAACCAAAAACCAATACACTATGTTTCATCATATTTCAAAATACACAAAGAAGATAACACTTCGCTCATTCATGCTTGCCATTGCCGTAGGAAGCATGACAGTCAGTGTTCTTACCGCTTGTGTGGACAATGATTTTAGTGACAAGAACTATTACACTGCCACAAAGCGCACTGCAGCCCAGTTCATCAGCGATGAACCAAACCGCTATAGCAAGTTCCAGCAGATTCTTGAGCGTGCCAACTGCTACAATCTGCTCAGCACTTACGGCACTTTCACTGTCTTTGCACCTACAAATGAGGCTGTAGAAACCTACCTGTCAGAGAATGGTTACAAGGACATCAATGAGATACCTGAAATCAAATGCGACACTATTGCTCGCACACATATCATCAATAAGCAGGCTTGCTTCACCACAGACTACTACGAAGGCGAACTTCCAATGAACATGGACGACCGCTATCTCGTGCTCTCAAGCGACAGCGATGTGCATAACAACAATGCTCTCCTGCTCTTTGTCAATAAGCGTTCGAAGCTGGTGCAGAAGGATGACTCTGTGACCAACGGCGTAGTACACACCATCGACCGCCTCATCACTCCAAGTAATAGCTTCCTTCCTGACCTCATAGCCGAGGATTCTACTGCTACTATCTTCGGTCAGGCTCTCAAGATCACCAATATGTGTGACTCTCTGACTAAGTATATGGACTTAGCCTACGCTGTAAGTGACGACTCTGCCACAATAGGTGTACCAGTACGTTACGGTAATATAGACTGGAAAGCAAAGTTTCCAGAGAAGAGATTCCATAAATTTACTGCACTCGTGGAGCCTGATGCCGTATTCAAGGCGCACAACATCAACAATCTCAATGACCTTATAGCATACGCAAAGAAAGTCTATGACAAGACATTCCCTAAGGATGCAGGCCTCTACGACAATGATTTCACCAACCGAAAGAACCCTCTCAACCGTTTCATCAGTTACCATCTTATCGACGGTCGCATAGGTTATGACGACCTTGCGCCTTCTGGTGAAGTGATGAAACAGTGTCTTGTCACTGACATTGCCGATCCTGAAGCATTCTGGCAGACCATGTGTCCAGGCGCAATGATTCGTTTCTGCCGTCCAAGCGAAGGTCTTTTTGCCAATCGTAAGGGCCTCGGCAGAAAGTATCATGCAGGCTGTAAGGGTGTGAAAGTGCTCTCCGCATCCGAGAGTGGCTCCCATGAGCAAGGCGCACTGAATGGTGTTTTCCATTATCTTGACGACATATTGGTGTATGATGTCAACACTCGCGACAACGTATTGAATTGCCGTATGCGTATTGATGCTACCACATTGAGCCCTGACTTCTGGAATGCTGGCGCTGTAGGTCATACTGCCGACATCCTTACTGCATTCAAAAACGGATATATCTCTGGCTGGAAGACTTCTCCTGAGACCTTAATCGGCGTACGAAGTGAGAATCTCTGGATGAGTTCTTACCTTGCCAATGCCATCTGCGTCAAGGGACAGTATGACGTTACCATAACTCTCCCTACCCCACCTCCTGGCACTTACGAGATTCGTCTTGGCTATGTAGCCGGTGTCGAGCGTGGTGTAGTGCAGGTATATCTCAACAATGACCCTTGCGGTATTCCTATCGACCTCCGCGTTTACGCAGGTGATCCAACCATAGGTGTCATCATCGACCCTGCTGATGAAGAGGAAGACCTCGCTAATGACAAGGCTCTCCACAACCGTGGATATATGAGAGGCATGGACTCTTACCGCAAACCAGGCGCTACAAACTTCCGTACTGATGCGTGGGCAGAGCACATGCGCCGTATTCTTACCACCACTCAGGTAAGAGAAGGCCAGGAGCTCAAGCTCCGTTTCCGTCAGGTATTGGAAGGCGATGCTGAGTGGTCATTCGACTATATCGAGCTTTGTCCTAAGAGTGTATATGCAAGTCCATTAGGTGAAGACACCCATTGATGCCCATATTGTCAGGGAATCGGGAGGTAATAACTTGCTTTTCGCTTCCCTGACAACAAGTGATGTCCGCATGGATAAATACCAATAAGAACAAGTTACTTTACAAACATTATATATATATGAATAATTTCATTTCCAAATACATTAAGAAGTCTGGCTTCCGCTCTATGATTCTTGCCCTTCCTTTGGGTATTGTCGGAGCAGGAAGTGTGGCTTCCTGCTCTGACTGGGACGACCATTACAATGGTTCTGCCTCTGATAGTGGCAATATATCACTCTGGCAGCAGATTTCTGAAACTCCAGAACTCAGCGACTTTGCCGAAGTATTGAGTCAGACCAAGATGTTCCGCCAGCACAAGAAGTCAAGCATGAGTTATGCTGAAATCCTCAATGGAGGTCAGTCACTTACCGTTATGGCCCCTGTCAATGGCACATTCAATAAGGATTCTCTCCTCGCTCTCGTACAGACAGCCAATGGCGATTCTGCCGTAGAGAAGAACTTTGTGAAGAATCATATCAGCCGTTCGCCACGCTCTGCAGGCGAAGATACTATCCGTCTGCTCAACTATAAGCGTGCTACTATGACTGCAGATGGCATCCTCGGTGTAGCATTCAAGGAGAAGGATATTCGTTGCAAGAACGGTGTCCTCCACGTGATGGAGTCACAGATACCTTATAAATACACGGTATATGAGGCTCTCAACGCTATCCCACAGTTTAATGAGGCTGGTAATATCATAGCTTCCTACAATGAAGACGTATTCGATGAGAATGCAAGTATCAGTAGCGGACTGGTGGATGGCATCCCTGTATATATCGACTCTGTGGTATATGAGCGCAACAAGATATTTTATGCCGTCGGTCTTATCAATGATGAAGACTCTACATACCATACTGTTTTGCCTACCAACACTGGTTGGAAGAAGGCATGGGACGAGGCCGCAAGCCACTTCAAGTACCCGTCAAACATGGAGAAAAGCGACTCTCTCCAGAAATATTGGTCCACTCGTGCTCTTCTCGAAGATGCTATCTTCAGCCCATCTATTCAGGCAAGCATGAAGGATAGTGTGAAATCTATGTACTATGACAAGACTACTCCTGAGTATCACGTATATTACAAGCCTTTCGATAGCAATGGTCTCTTCGGAGCAGCTAAGGGAAAAGTGACCTGCAGCAATGGTTTCATCTACTATTATGATGAATGGCCATACACTCCTGAACAGACTTACTTCACCAAAAAGGAGTATGAAGCCGAGCACCATTGGGATATCGTCTCCTATGATAAGTGTGTATATACACCATATGCCCTCAATGCTGACAGCATATCCAAGGGCGGATACCTCGATATTACGGCTACTAAGGGTACATACAACTGGAAAGTGACCTACAAACTCGCCAATACGCTCGCTGGAAAGTACGATTTCAATGTCGTTATCCTCCCTAAGACAGTAGAAAGTCCTGACGGCAATATGCGTCCTTGCAAGTTTAAAGCCACCATCAATTATCTTGATGCCGAGGGCAAAGAGCAAAAATACAACTGTGGAGGCAAGGTATTCATCTCTGATCCTGCACACGTTGACACCATCTGTGTGGCTTCTGCTTTCGAACTTCCTGCCTGCAATTACAATCAGACCAACTCTTCTATCAGCATCACCATCGAGTGTAGCATCTCCTCTAAGGAGAATTCCAAGTACAATCGTGAGATGTTCCTCGACTGTATATTCCTCAGTCCTGTACGTGAGAGCAATGAAGAATAGTGAATCCTAAAATGAAATCATATATGAAAAATCTCATTTATAACATACAAAAGATGAAGAAATGCTCACTGATGGGCTTGCTAATGCTTCTTCCTCTCACAGATATGCAGGCCAAGGACATCAAGGGTAAGGTGACTGACGCTGCCACTGGCAAGCCTCTTATCGGTGTGCAGGTGAAGGCATACGGCAATGATCGTTACACTGCCATGACTGATGCTCAGGGCAATTACTCCATCAGCGTGCCTGATTATGTCAATAGTCTCTTTATGTCACTGGAAGGTTCGGCTTCCATTCTGGTGGCTGTAGGCTCTGATCTCAATAATGTCAATGCAAGACTGTTCAGCGACAGCTTCTCTAATAGTTACACGAAAGCCACTACCGGCAATCGCCTCTCCGTGGCATCCGACTTTGACAACAACGCCGAGCAGAGCATCGACCCATTCATCCAGCAGCGTTTAGGCGCAGAAGTGCGCTCTATCAGCCGTGGAGGTAATGAGGGCTTGGGCAATGTAATGTTTATCAATGGACTTAATTCCATAAAAACCACTGCGCAACCTCTCGTTGTCATCGACGGTGTAATAATGGATATGCAGTATGACCGCACTATGCTTCACGATGGATATTTCAATAATATCCTCGCTAACGTCAATGTGAATGATATTGATAAGGTGGAGGTACTGAGAAATGGTACTGCCATCTACGGCGCAAAAGGCGCTAATGGCGTCATCCTCATCACCACAAAGCGCAACAGAAGCATGGCTACAAAGATTGATGTGACCATCGGAGGTAAGTACCAACTCGTACCTCGCACTGCTACAATGCTCGGTGCAGAGGATTTCCGCACTTATACTACGGAGCTTCTCTCTGCAAGAGTCACCGATATGTCATCCATGAATTATCTCATTTCCGACCCTAATTATTACTATTACAATCAGTATCACAACAATACTGACTGGAAAAAGGAGGTCTATGAGAACGCTTTCTCACAGAATTACGGCATCAATGTGCAGGGCGGTGACGACGTGGCCAACTATAATCTCAGCGTAGGCTACACATTGGCCAACAGCACTCTGAAGAAGCATGACTTCTCCCGCTTTGATATGCGCCTTAATACCGACATTCAGATTATCAAAAATCTCAACTGTCGCTTTGATGCTTCATTCAGTGATGTGAGTCGTAATCTGCGCGATGTGGGCGTTGCCTCTAATATTGAGAGCATTACTCCGACCGCACCTAACTTTATCGCACTCATCAAGTCGCCTTTCCTTTCGCCTTATGCCTTTGACATCAATGGCAATGTGAGCTCATATCTCGCCGAGGCTGACAACTATCTCGAAGGCACTATCAACACTAACGACCGCAGTATTGCTAACCCTCTGAGCATTCTGGAGAATGGTGAGGGACGTAACCGCAACACTTTCGGCAACCGCCTCGTGATGTTCTCTATCACTCCAAGTTATGAGTTCAACAAGCATCTGACCCTTTCTGAGGCTTTCAATTTCTCTCTCATCAATACTAATGAGGAATATTACCTCCCAAGAACTGGCGTTCCACAATTCCTCCTGCCGGGTGTGACCGACCGTATCTACATGAACAACATCCGACAGTCGCTTGCAGGACGACAGAACTTCATACAGAGCGACACTCGTATCACATGGACTAACCGCTATAAGGCTCACTATATCAAGGCTATCGGCGGAGTAAGATACATCAATAGCAGTTATCGTCTCAATGTGCAGAAGGGTTACAACACTCCTAACGATAAAAACCCTGATATGTCATCTTCTCTTGCCTACTCTACCACGGAAGGTGCTGATGACAAATCGACCGACATCACATGGTATGCAAGCGCTGATTACAACTACGCTGAGAAGTATTACCTCACTGCAGGCCTCTCTGCTCAGGCTTCTTCTCGATTTGGTAAAGACGCTGACGGACTGAAAGCATTCGGCACTGTATGGGGCATCTTCCCAAGCATTCAGGGCTCTTACGTCGTAAGCAATGAGAAATGGCTCGCTGATGTCAAGGCTATCGACTATCTCCGACTCAACATCGGTTTCGACGTTACTGGTAATGACAACATCGATTACACTGCCTCTCGCTCTTACTTCATCGCTAAGAATATGCTCGGAAACGACATTACTGGCAAGTATCTCGGCAATGTAGGTAATAGTTCACTGAAATGGGAGACCACACGTCGCCTCACAGCAGGCATAGAAGGCAATTTCTTTGGCAATCGTCTCCACGCTGGTTTCAATGTGTTTAAGTCATGGACTTCCGACCTTATCAGCCTTAGCAAGATGTCATGGACAAGTGGTATCGACCAGAACTGGGGTAATAATGGCAAACTGGAGAATCAAGGCTTCGACGCAAACCTATCTTATAAGGTGGTAAACTCTAAGGATTTCCACTGGGAACTCGGTGCAAGTGTAGGTCATTACAAGAATAAGGTCACTGCTCTTAGCAATAATAACGCAAGCTATGAGACTGAACTCTACGGCGCTACTATCCTTACTGCAGTAGGAAATCCTATAGGAGTATTCTATGGATATACTACCGATGGCGTTTTCTCTACCACTAAGGAGGCTAACGATGCCGCTCTCTATCAGCTTGACGAGACTGGTAATAAGGTCTTCTTCCAGGCTGGCGACATGAAATTCGTGGATCGTGATGGCAATCATTGCATTGACGAAAACGACCGCACCATCATTGGCGACCCTAACCCTGACATCTATGGCAATATCTTCACACATTTCAACTGGAATCGATGGACCCTCGATGCTACATTCACTTATTCTCTTGGCAATGACATCTACAATTATGAGCGTAGCATCCTTGAGAGTGGAAAGTATTTCTACAATCAGACCACTGCTATGAACAACCGTTGGACTACTGAAGGTCAGGTTACTTCTATGCCACGCATCAGTTATCAGGACCCTCATGGCAACTCTCGTTTCAGCGACCGCTGGATAGAAGATGGATCATACCTCCGTCTGAGTAATGTGACTCTGAGCTATTCTCTCCCTATGAACACCACATACCTCCAAGGTATCACCGTATGGGGAGCTGCATATAATCTCTTTACAGTCACTCATTACCTCGGTTCCAACCCTGACTGCACCCTCTCCGGCAACACTCTTCTGCAAGGTATTGACCGCGGTCTCTTAGGAGCAGGTCGCACATTCGCCGTTGGTGTTAAACTCAATCTCTAAAAGAAATACAACAATGAAAACCAAAAAGACATCATATTTCAAAAAGTCAGCAATAGCCTTACTCGCATTCCCTCTAATGGGACTAACAGGAAGCACACTGACATCATGTGCTGATATGCTCGACACCAAGTCTGACATGGTAGACAGAGTAGATGATAGCGAAATCAACACACCGGAAGATACCCTCAACTATGTCACCGGAGCTATCCGCTGTATGCAAGTTATTGCCGACCGCACTCTCCTTCTCGGCGAACTGCGTGCCGACCTTATGACTCCATCCAAGGATGCCACCACCGCTATCCAGCAGATGGCAGCCAATGATTTCAGCGCTCCTAATCAGTATAACAACATCAGTGAATACTATGCCGTAATCAATAACTGCAACTACTTCATAGAGAAAGCAGACACCAACCTCGCGCATCTCGGCAAAAAGATATTCGAAAAGGAATATGCCGCTATGAAAGCCTATCGTGCATGGACCTATCTCCAGCTCGCTAAGATATATGGTAAGGTGCCTCTCGTGCTCAAACCTCTGCTCACAGAGAAAGATGCCCTCAACGCTACTCAGCAGAAATACGCAGACATCAATGAGATATGCACATATTTCATCGATGACCTCAAGCCATACGTAGATACTGAATACCCTCAATACGGACAGATGGGCAGCGATAAATTCAACTCTGAGAAATTCTTTATCCCTGTACGTGTGCTCCTTGGAGAGATGTGTCTCTGGACAGGACGCTACGATGAAGCATGCAGTTATTTCTACAATTATCTCGCACGCAAGAATCAATATGTTCCGACACTCACTTCTAAGGCACAATGGATTGTGACCAATCTCGATTTTACTACTGCCTCTAAGACGTATAGCATCAATTTAACAAGTGCCGACAACAATGAGATTATCACGTATATCCCAATGGAGGAAAACGAGTTCTACGGCATTAAGTCTTACATTCAGAATCTTTTCTCTTCCACTGAAACCAACTACTTCCGCTATCAGGCAGGTCCGTCAAAGGCTCTATTTGACATCTCTAAGGCGCAAGACTACTGTTATGTGGATAAAGTAAGCGAGACTCAGAAGGACACCGTCTATGCTCCTAAGACTGGATTCCAGCATAGTTACGAGGCTGGCGACCTCCGATTGTCTTGTTTCTATTATAAGACTAACATCAATCAGGGCGAGAATTCTGAATATTCTTCCGACGTGCAAAATATTACCAAGATGGCTTCCGGCAACTACATCTCTCTCTATCGCCGTCAGATGATATATCTCATGTTTGCCGAAGCACTCAATCGCGCTGGCTATCCAGAGTCTGCTTTCTGCATCCTTAAGTACGGTCTTACCAACAAGAACATCGAGAAATACGTATCTGAAGATGAACGCACCCGCGCTGCAGCCTACCTCGACTTCAACGATGACATATTCGATGAATACAACACCCTTGGCATTCACGCTCGTGGATGTGGCGATGTAGATTGCGACACCACATATTGCATCCCTGCCTCTCTCTCTGGCGAGGAAGAGACAAAGTATGTAGAGGATCTCATCATCACCGAGATGGCGCTCGAAGGTGCATTCGAAGGCTATCGTTTCTATGACCTCATGCGCATCGCCCTCCGTCGTAACGACCCTGCATACCTCGCAGAGCCTATCTCACGCCGTGCTGGAGAAAAGGACGAAGCCACCTACTCCCGCCTCATGGATACCCACAACTGGTATCTCCCTATCCAGTAATAGAATCCGCAATTAGAATCCGCAACAGCGTCAGCCATACTTCCTTAAGGCTACGTTGCATAAATAAGATAACAAAAACAGCCGGCAGGGTGAAATTCCCTGCCGGCTGTTTTTGTTATCTTGGGAGAGGAAATCCGTGAAAGAACAATTCCGTCACATCCGCTTTATCCCAAATCGGTCATTAGAGCCTAAACAGATTTTGTTTTATTGTCTGGTTGTCTGGTTGTTCTGTTGTCTGGTTGTTTTGTTGTTTTATTGTCTGTCTGGAAGACAGTACCGAGCGAAGCGAGAGTAACCCGGGACGAAGTCTC
>OLFV01001942.1_pt1 | contig 17429 bp, 18 predicted proteins | sample 1605551 | NCBI WGS metagenome assembly OLFV01 (sample SAMEA3888922, study PRJEB22519) | human gut metagenome | biome: human gut; feature: human-associated habitat; material: faeces | place: Denmark | collected 2011
TAGCATCCGCTAGGCTCAGCTAGGAGCGAGAGCGGGTTTTCGTGGGTACTATCTCAGCTGTGGATATTTAGATAGAATCGGTAAATTATGATGATTCGGCAACAGCCGGAGGGGCATGACACTTTTGCGTAAATAGGGCCATTAAGTCGGACAGAGCAAAAGTCGCTATGACCGCAGGCTGTATTTCAGAACCTGCTGACATAACGACTTTCATTTACAATATTTAATGAGATAGACAAATCAATGCTTTTTCAAAATCATAGCGATTTCATCGCAATCTGGAAATTTTGGACAATCAATACAATCCTTCCAGATTTTATAAGGCAGTCTATCCTTATCCACCACCTCAAAGCCCAAAGAAGCAAAGAATTTTGGCTTATAGGTCAAGGTAAAATAGGTTTTTACCCCCAGAGCCTTCCCTTCCTCCATCAGCATCTTTACAATGCCGGTGCCAATGCCCTGACGGACAGCCTCAGGCGCCACTGCCATAGCACAGATTTCTGCCAGGGAATCCCAGGTTATATGCAGACCACCTACACCTATAACCTCGCCATCCTCATCCTCAGCCACCACAAAATCCCGCAAATTTTCATAAAGAGTGTTGCGGGAGCGAGCCAGCATTTCGCCATTCTTGGCATAAACGGCAATAAGATTATATATTGTTTCTGTATCACTAAAACGTGCTTTACGGTAAAGCATGATACTATTCACCTCAACAAGAAAAATTTCCCTACAATATCCCCAAGCCATTACAGCCTGGCTGGTCTATTGCCTACAAGCCGGCACTAGGGCAGACCTCCACCAAAGGACATTGGTCACACAATGGCTTTCTCGCCTTGCAAACCCTGCGGCCATGCCAGATAAGCCAATGATGAGCCTGACTCCACAGCTCCCGGGGAATCACCTTCATCAAGCCCTTTTCCACCTCCAAAGGAGTTTCCCCCACAGCCAGCTTCAGTCTATTAGCAACTCGGAACACATGGGTATCCACCGCAATAGCAGGCCGATTAAAGGCAATACTGCTTACCACATTGGCGGTTTTACGGCCAACCCCCGGCAGTTTCAGCAAAGCCTCAAAATCCTCTGGCACCTGCCCCTGGTACTCACTAACCAAAATCCTACAGGTAGCCATAATATTCTTGGCCTTATTGCGAAAAAGACCACAATCCTTGATTTCTACCTCCAAAGCCTCCAGCCCCATATCAATAATAGCCTGAGGCGTAGGTGCCTTGGCAAACAATCTCTCTGTGGTAATATTCACCCTTACATCTGTACATTGAGCAGAAAGAATTACTGCCACCAGCAACTCAAAGGGATTGCCAAATCTCAGGGCTGGCTTGGTATCCTTATACACCTGCCCCAGAATAGCTATTTGCTCTGCTTTGATTTTATTTGTTACACGCATAAGCCATATACCCAAAACCGGGGAAGCAATTTTCTACTTCCCCGGCCCATATACTAGATAATTTTTCAGTCTAAGGGCATCTCCTGCCTACTCAGACCAAGACCACAAAACCTACTTTAATCAGTTGGTCAAGCTGCGAATTGGCGCAGGGATTCTACCGCCTCTGGCAATAAATGCCTCGGAGCTCCAATTGTTACGAACCTTGACAATTGGGCAGCGACCAAGCAAGCCACCAAACTCAACACTATCTCCCACCTTTTTGCCAGGTACAGGGATAACGCGGACAGCAGTGGTCTTGTTGTTAATCATACCAATAGCAGCCTCATCAGCAATAATACCGGAAATAGTAGCTGCAGTAGTATCACCCTCCACAGCAATCATATCCAAGCCTACGGAGCAAACACAGGTCATAGCCTCCAGCTTTTCAATGGAGAGAGAACCGCACTCAATAGCCTCAATCATGCCCTGATCCTCGCTGACAGGAATAAAGGCACCGCTCAAACCACCTACGTGGGAGGAAGCCATCAAACCGCCCTTCTTAACAGCATCATTCAGGAGAGCCAAAGCAGCAGTAGTACCTGGTGCACCACAGCGCTCCAAGCCCATTTCCTCCAGAACATTGGCAACAGAGTCACCAACAGCAGGAGTAGGAGCCAGAGACAAATCAATAATGCCAAAAGGTACGCCCAGACGACGGGAAGCCTCTCTAGCCACCAGCTGACCTACACGGGTAATCTTGAAAGCAGTTTTCTTAATGGTTTCAGCCACCTCAGTAAAGTCAGCACCCTTCAAATCCTCCAGAGCGTGCTTTACAACACCAGGGCCGCTAACGCCTACGCTAACCACCTTTTCTGCCTCACTAACACCGTGGAAAGCACCAGCCATAAAAGGATTATCCCCAGGAGCATTAGCAAATACTACCAGCTTGGCACAACCCAGAGCATCCTGATCACGAGTCAGCTCTGCAGTTCTCTTAATGATTTCACCCATCTGACGCACGCAGTCCATGTTAATACCAGCCTTGGTAGAGCCCAGATTAACAGAGGAGCAAACCACATCAGTAGTAGCCAAAGCCTGTGGAATGGAATTAATCAGAATCTTATCCCCATTGGTAAAGCCCTTCTCCACCAAAGCAGAGAAACCACCAATAAAGTTTACGCCAACCTCCTTGGCAGCCTTGTCCAGAGCCTCTGCCACTGGTACATAAGAATCAGTCTTGCAGGCCTCAGCAGCAATAGCAATTGGCGTAACAGAAATACGCTTGTGAATGATGGGGATACCGTATTGAGCCTCAATATCCTCACCAGTTTTTACCAAAAACTCTGCAGATTTGGTAATCTTGTCATAGACATTGCGACAAAAATTTTCAATATTAGGGTGAGCACAATCACGGAGAGAAATACCCATGGTAATAGTACGGACATCCAGCTTGTTCTCTGTAATCATGCGATTGGTTTCTAAAATATTATCTATTGTAATCACAAAAAGTCCTCCATCATGAATCCATATATTGCAACAGACAATTCCTGTCCAGAACAGCCCCTGCAATATACCATCTGCGGCTATTTTCGGAAATTAGATATTATGCATAATATTGAAAATTTCCTGATTCTGTACCTTGATTTCCAGCTCCTGCTCCTGGCCCTTGGCTCTCAGCAGCTTCTGCAGCTCTGGCAGATTAACATCCTTGCCTACAGTCTCTGCCATCATAATCATATTGAAAAAGCCATCCATGATATTCTGATTTACACTAATAATATTGATATCATTCTCTGCTAAAATATTGCTAACCATAGCAATAATACCAACTCTATCCTTGCCAACAGTTGTAACAACCAATTTCATGCTAATATCTCTCCCATCATAAATGCAAATAAAGTCCGATGTTTTCACATTATATCATAAATAACCCACAATTTACACATTTTTTTACAAAAGTACATTACAGGTTTACAACTTTTTGTCATTCATATGCTTACTTAGGCACTGCTTAATGGTTTCTAACAGCTTTTTTTCATCCAAAGGCTTAGACAAATGCATATCCATCCCCGCCAGCTTACTGCTGACAATATCATCAGCAAAGGAATTGGCTGACAGGGCAATAATAGCCACCCTTTCTGCATCCCAACGCTTCATGGCCCTTATTTTTTCCGTTGCCTCCCAGCCATTAAGCCCCGGCATCATAATATCCATAAGAATAGCATCATAATACCCAGGCTTTGAGGCCCCGAACTTATCCACAGCCTCTTGACCGTTCTCAGCCTCCTCCACCTTGATACCATTATCCTCCATCAGGAATTTGGCCACATCCCTGTTCAGCTCATTATCATCCACAGACAAAATCCGTTTCCCTGCCAGAGATATCTCTTGATAATCCCCATAATAATCCAGCTGAACCTGATTGCCTATTTTGAAAGGTATCCTGATAACCGCCTCAGTACCTTCACCTTTGTTACTGGTAAGCTCAATAGTACCTCGCAGCTTATCAGCCAGCTTTTTAGCAATGGACAGACCCAGCCCACTGCCTGCATATTTGGTATGACTGGATTTATGCTCCTGAGTAAACATCTCAAAGGCCTGAGTCAAAAAATCCTCACTCATACCTATGCCGTAATCCTGGCAATAAAAGGCATAAACCACATTATTCCAATGACTGCTTTCCTCCTTAAACCAAACATGAACACTGTGCCCAGAGGGAGTAAATTTAATGGCATTATCAATTACATTAGCCAAAATCCGCCCGGCATATACAGGATTCCCCTCCAGGAATCTATGGCGAATAACATTCTTCCCCCATTCAATTACGAAATTAACACCCTTTTCCCTAGCCTTGGCTTCGGCATCCTTATTGATTCCATCCAAAAACTCCGCTATATCAAAGGTTATATTCTGAGGCATATACTCCTGATTTTCCAGCTTATTCATATCCAGTACATCATTCAGCAGGACCAAAAGATACTTCAAGGCTTCCCTGCTCCGCTGACGGCATTTATCCTGTATCTCCAGATTATCTGGATAACGGCTTGCCAAATCCACCATGCCAATAACCCCGTTTAGAGGAGTACGTATATCATGGCTCATATTAGACAGGAATCTATTTTTTGCCTCCGATTCTCTTTTAGCCACCGCCTCCTTGTAGCGAAGATTTTCCTCCAACCGCTTGGTTTCGCTAATATTTCGCAGACAGCACAGCACACTAGTAACCTGGCCCTTGGCATTACGTTTCTTTACGATAAACCGCAGCTTCTGCCAATTACCGCTTTTCAGCTGATACTCTGTTATCAATGTATCCTCATGAGCCAGCTTATCCCCCAGCTTTCTTAGATTGCAAAATTCCTCTGTCAATTCTTGATATGGCTCCGACACCATTCTGCGACACAACAGATGCAGTCTATCAGAGGCACAGCCCTCCCGGCCTGTCAGCTTGTGAATCCCATCTGTGGTAGATATTTCCTCGAAGTAATCAGCCAGCAAATCTATGCGAAAAATAGCGTCATAGCTTTTGCCAATAGTGGAGATAATCTCGTTATTCAGCTCCAACTCCGCCAAAGCTCTCTGCAGCTTTTCCTGAGTGGAAACCTCTGGCTCCAAAATATCATCCACATGACGGAAGCTCATAAATACCTTGAACTCCTCATCATCCACATGAACCTTCATTACCTGGGTATCAAAGAATTTCTTACCAGATTGATTAGGCAAAGACCGATAATGATAGGTAATAACCTCTCTCCCCAGCAATTTTTCCTTAAGACTCTTACAGTTGAACCATGCCAAAAATTCCTGTCTGTCCTCAGGAGCAATATATTTCTCTCCATATTGCCTTGCATACAAATCAAAGTTTTCCAGCTCAACCTCATCTTCCATCTGCAAGTTCTCTGCATTGGTATTTCTCCCCAGCTTCAAGGTAGTAAAGCTGCCCGTATTTAAATCAATATAATAAACCGCTGTAAAATCATAACACAGCTTGTCCATAATCAGCTTATCCCGCTGAAACCGCTTCATCTGCCCGCCACCGGTATCGTCATTAATAAAAATCCAAAGAGAGAGATTCTGCTCCTCCTTCTTGTCAGAGTATGGCTTTATTTGCAGCTTAATAGGAACATCATCCAGCCTGCGATAGTAAACCTCCACATCCATGCCAGCCTTCAGTTGGATGTATACCCTCTCATAGTCCAGCACCTGCTCCAACATATTATGGTAGCGTAAGGCAACCATAGAAGCGATATAATCCTCCATAGCCTTAGAGAAACACCCTCCATTTTCTTCCCCATTCCAGCGAAAATATTCTGGAACCAATATTTCCCAAAATTCATCTGTCTCCCTATCAACCACATATACCCCTAAATATTCAGGAGCTATCTGTCTGATAAACTGTTCACCATCCTGCTTTTCCCTAGCCAGCTTGCTCATAGCTCCATCCTCCTTCTCCTAATACCATCTCTATTCTGCATTTCCATCACTCCGCACCAGTTGACACAATACCTGCCTTAGCTTAGCCATATCAAAAGGCTTAGCCACATGGGCATTCATCCCTGCCTCCAAGCATTGTTGAATGTCCTCCTTGAAAGCATTGGCTGTCATAGCCACTATAAGTATATCTTTGGCTATAGGAAAATCCAATCCGCGGATTTTCTTGGCTGCTACCAGACCACCCATAACAGGCATCATCAAATCCAGAATAATTACATCAAAGCTCTCAGGAGCAGCCGCAAAGGACTCCACAGCCTGCCGACCATCTGCCACCACTGTAAGCACAGCCCCCGCATCCTCCAGCAAGGTCTTAGCTATTTCTGCATTCAAGGCATTGTCCTCAGCCAGCAATATCCTTATCCCCTGAATATCATAGCATTCCTCAACCTTTTCTGCTTCCCGCTGAGGTGCCGGTGCAATATCCAAAGGCAGAGTAATCCAAAAGTTTGAGCCTTTGCCCTCCTGGCTGGTAATAGCAATATTTCCACCCATTTGCTCCAAAAGCTTTTTCACAATGGACATACCTAGGCCAGTCCCCTGATATGTAGTTCTAGCGCCCTTCTTTTCCTGAGAAAAAGGCTCAAAAATATGCTGAATAAACTCCTGACTCATGCCTATGCCGGTATCCCGTATATCCCATTGATAAACAACCTTGTTACCGCCCTCAATCCAGCTCTTAATACTGGTAGAAATACTGCCTCCCAAATGATTATATCTAATACAATTACCATAAATATTCAAGAGAATCTGACGCAGATAAAGCTGGCTGCTATAAACATATGGACAGGTAAGCTCCGGCACCTCCTGAAACAATTTTATGCCAAATTCCCTAGCTCTATCCTCGATAATGCTGGACACCTCATTGATAATATTCCCCATATTTACCAGCTCATGACCTATTTCTATCTTGCCAGATTCCAGTCGGCTGGTCTGCAGCACATCATCAATCAGGGAAAGCAAATGCTTGGCAGCAATCTCCATCTTTTTGCGGTTTTTTCGCACCAATTCTTCATCATGGTGATGAGCCTCATTGATTTTAATCAGCCCCATAATGCCATTAAGAGGTGTCCGCATATCATGACTCATACCGTGGAGAAACTCTGTTTTAGCCTTGTTAGCCAGCTCTGCCTTCTGCCAAGCTGTTTCCAGCTCCTGCTGATGCTTTTTTTCTGCCATCATGTAATCATTAATATCTACAAAAATACCGGTACATGAGCGAGCTGCCCCAGTAATATCCCGACGAAATTTGGCAGCTCCCCGTACCCAGATATATGTGCCATTTTTATGCTTAACACGAAATTGGCAATCAAAGAGGCTGTCCTTTTCGCCCTCTATGGCTGTGACAAAAGCCTTTCGCGCAGCAGGCAAATCATCTGGATGAATATTTTCATCTATAAGCTCCATAGTATTGGGAAATTCATCCTCATCGCCATAGCCCAAAATATGCCGCAATTCATCTGAGGCCCAAGGTTCTACAATTTTCTGCTGGTCATTAAACTTAGCTGTCCAGCGGGCAGCATGAGTCAGCTCCCGCACATCTCTCATTTCCTGTTCATAGGCCTGCTCATCAATCTTCCGCTGTTTGGCTTCCAATTCATCATTAAGAGCACGCACCTCTTCCAATTGTGCTTCCTGATCCATCATCACCTGAGCCAGCTTGGCATTGGCCTTCTGAAGCTCTGCCTCTCTGGCCTGCAAATCCCTTTTTAGCTTTTCCTCCCGCTGTACATCATTGTTAATATCAAAAATATTCCCCACAATGTACTTGTGTCCATTCATTTCCACTTCCTTAGCCGTACCAGATACCCAGTGGTAGCCATCCTTCCCCAGCATTCGAAAAACATTATCTCCTTGCAGATGATAGTCCACATCCTCATCTGACTTATAGCGAATGCCGCTGCGCCAATCCGCAGGATAAACCAGCCTGATATACTTATTATGAAATCTTTCAGCTATTTCCTTTTGTGTCCAGCCCAGAATATCCAAAAACCGCTGACTCATATACATCAAAGGAAAACCCTTTTCCCGGGAGCTTTGACATATATGAAATCCCCCAGGCACATTCCTGATTAACTCGAAAGGAACCCCCTCTATACCAATGGCATTTTCCTTATTTTTTTCAGAATCTACAGGCTTTTCCATATCCCTTCAACGCTCCATTTCATACTACCCATATACCTATACTATCAGAGGCAATCCAACTTGCCCTGAATTTATCTCCCTTAGCCAAGCACTGGCCAAAGGCTTTCACAGCCATTTGCCCCATACTCTTTCTCTAATATTAAGCTTATTCTGACCATATTTCAACATTCTCAGACAAATATCTGGATTAATATTCTTTCTCGCCAGCATATAGGCTCGCCGATAATAGCTCCATACCAAAGCATCCAGCATACCAAGAACTTTATGCATACACTATCATTTAATTTCTACACAAACAAAAAAAATCCTGCCAAAGCTCTGGAAATAATCAAATATCATAAAAATAAGGCCAGCTGCTGAACAAATAGCAACTGGCCTTGTTGATAGGGATTTATCCCCAAACACCGTATCCCCCTGCCTTTAGGCATAGGGAATGTGTCAATTCATTCTCTCATAGGCTTCGTAGGCATTGATAACCTTCATATGTCCCCCGGTTACATCCACAGCCGAAGCGGTGATATAGCTGGCGGCCTCACTGGCCAGGAACACAATAGGCTTGGCGATTTCTTCTGGCTCTGCCATACGGCCTAGTATATTATTCCGCAAAATTGGTTCCAACACCTCTGGAGGAAACATACCGGAATCCATAAGGGGAGTACGGGTATAGCCTGGCATTACCGCATTAATGCGAATACCATAGGGTGCGTATTCCGAAGCGGTGGTAGTAGTCAGAGCAATAACCGCCGCCTTCATGGAGGCATAAATATTGGAGCGGATAGCTGTGGCACAGCGAGCCGCCAGAGAAGCAATATTCACAATAGAGCCACCCTTTTCCTTCATGTATTTCACTGCGGCCTGAGTACCAAAAAGAGCAGACTTATAGTTAGCCCCAATCAGGTAATCCACCTCCGCCTCAGTATAATACTCTCCCTGCCGCTGCTTATTGGTGCCAATATTATTTACCCATATATCTATAGTGCCATTACCCTGCTTGGCCGCTACCTGAGCCAGCTTCTCCATACCAGCCTCTGTACTGCCATCCAGCACACAGCCCTGTATCTTCCCCAGCTTGCCAAGCTCTAACACCGCCCGGCCCAGCTCCTCCTTGTGGCGGGCACAAATTGTCACCTTAGCCCCCTCCTGCAAAAATATCTTAGCAGCAGCATAACCAATTCCCTTACTGCCTCCCGTCACAACCACATTTTTATCCTTCAGCCCCAAATCCATAACCACATCGTCCTTTCCTCAAATACGCCAATAAGAGGCACAGTATCTACTCTGCCTCTTATTTTTATGTCCTATCTTAGATAGCTGCTGCCGGCTCTGTGTACTCAGCTGGCAAAACCCGCCGTAGGAATTTTCTGGTCCGCTCCTCCTGGGGCCGCAGGAAAATATCATCGGGAGTGCCTTCCTCCACCACAACCCCGTCAGCCATAAATACCACATGGGTAGCCACATCCTGAGCAAACTTCATCTCATGGGTAACCACAATCATAGTTACCCCCTCCTGAGCCAGCTCCTGCATTACCTGCAGCACCTCTCCCACCAGCTCTGGATCCAGAGCCGAGGTAGGCTCATCAAAGAGAATCACATCCGGCTTTACCGCCAAGGCTCTGGCAATACCAACCCGCTGCTGCTGACCACCAGAAAGCTGGGATGGATAGAAATCCTCTCTATCTGCCAAGCCAACCTTCTTCAAGGCCTGACGACCGATTTCCTCAGCCTCCTCCTTGCTCACTCCACGGCCAGCTGTAAGTCCCAGCGTAACATTCTCCAAAGCGGTCTTATTAGCAAAAAGATTGTAATTCTGAAAAACAAAGGCTGTTTTCTTCCGAATCTCATTAATCTGACTTTTGGCAGCCTTGGCAAAATCCAACTGAATATTGCCAAATTCCATCTGCCCCCATCAGCCTGCTCCAAAAAATTCAAGCAACGAAGAAAGGTAGTCTTGCCACTGCCGCTAGGGCCTAAAATCACCACCACATCACCTTTATCAACAGACAGATTTACATCCTTTAGCACCTGATTACCAGCAAAGCTCTTTTCCACATTTTTAACCTGTAACAGCATATCCATACATCCTCTCTATTATAACCCCTAGATTATTCAAAGAAAATGCCCTTGCATTTTCTTTCAATGGGGTTTCGACGAGGGTGGAGATATTAGCTCCACCCTGTCATTAGCACAACTTCCCGCCACCTATAGAGATGTGGTACATCGGACACCTCGTTATAACACATCCTGCTTTTTATCTATACGCTCCAAAACGCCTTTCTGCACCAGCATAAGCTAGCTGGATAATGGTGCACAGAATCAGATACACCAGGAAAGCATCCAGATAGGCCTCAAGTAACCAAGGCCTGGGGAATAATCACCCGCACATAGGTCTGAAATTCGCTAAGGCCAATAGACACCCCAGCCTCCAGCTGACCAGATGGCACGCTCATCAAGGCTGAACGGAATACCTCTGTCAGCAAAGCCACCGTATTCAGAGCAAAAACCACAATGGCATAATAGCCACCTGCTCAAAAATATTGAACTCAATGCCCAGAGCCTGAATAATCACATTCAGAAGGCTAGGCAGCAGGCTATAAAGCAGAAGAATCTGCAAAACAATAGGAGTACCACGGACAAAGGACACATAGCCCCGACTAATCAGTGACACCACCGGATTGCCCTTGATACGATTCAGGGCAAAATAGAAAGCTATAGGGGAAGCCAACAGGAGAGAAACAATGGTAATCTCCATAGTAACCGGCACCCCTGTCCACAAAAGGCCAAAGGTCTTTTCCATAAAATCAAAGTCCAGCTCCACTTGCTTCACCCTCCTTCAAAATAAATACTGCTTGCTTTTTGCCTGCCTTGCTGGAAAACAGCTGTCCCTTATCCAACCTCTGCTCCAGCAGGCCAAAGACCTTTTCAATTCCTATGGACATAAGCCAGTAAACAATCATGCAGGCCAAATAGATTTCAATGCCATAAGCGCCAAAGTTCTGAGCAATAATCAGATTACCCTTGCCAATCATATCAATCAAACCAATGGTATAGGCCAAAGCCCCCTCCTTCAGCAGGTTGATAACGGAATTGCCAAGGTTTGGCAAAGCCAGTACCGCTGTCTGAGGCAGCATAATATGCCAAAAGGCACCCCAGGGAGAAATACCAATGGAAATAGCCGCTTCATACTGTCCCTGAGGCACAGCCTTGTAGGCAGCCCGAAAAATTTCCGATACATAGGCACTAAAGAGCAAGGTAAAGGCAATAATGGCAAAGACAGCTCTATCCATATCATGGATATTTTCCTCAAAAACCGCCTCCACCAAGGCAGGCAGACCATAGAATACAATGAACAGCACTACAATGGATTGTGTGCAGCGCATAATATAGATATATAGCTGAGCCAGATAGTTCAATATTTTGTGTTGGCTTAGCTTGGCCCAGGCCAAGGCTCCTCCCAGCAGACTGCCCAGCACAATGGAGCTAATACCTACCAGCAGGGTTATATCCAAAAACTCCAATAGCTGTGGCAAGGCGCTAAGTACCACGCCAGCATCAAATGCTCTTGTATCCATATAGTCCGTCTCCCTTCATATCTTCACAGCCTGTCCTTATTTCAGATAATCAAACAGGCTCTCACCAAAGTACTGCTTCTCCAGCTCTGCAATCTTGCCCTCCTGACGCAGCTCCTCAATAGCCTTGTCGTAATCATCAGTAAACTGCTGCTCATTCTTGTTAATAATAGGATAAGTAGGAATACCCTTGTAGCGGATATAGGTCAGCTGATCATTAAACTTGTGATAAGGAGCATCCTCCTTCTGGATATTGTTCTTGTAGCTCAGCTCCACCTCCAAATAGGCATCATAGCGTCCCTCCAGCACCCAGCTATAGGCATCTGCCACCTGGAAAGCCTCAGAAGGCACCAGCTTGATCTGATGGTCAGGATTTTCCTTGTTAAAATTATCAATTACACTGTAACGTGCATCCTGAGAAGCAATTGGCACCAGCCTGCCACTGAAATCAGCAAAGGAAGCCAAATCCTTAATCTTATCCGTATTCTCCTTGCGGACAATCAGGCCAATCACACTGGCACCAATATTGTTCTTCAGGAAAATATACTTTTTCTTCCGAGGCTCTGTAATCCAGATACCCTTGGTGCCTACAGTATATTTGCCAGATTCAACACCAATCAGCAAATCATCGTCAGAGGTAGGCACAAATTTGAAATCATACTGAGGCAGTTTCTTGGCCACTTCCTTCATTACAGCCACCTCGAAGCCATCAGACTCTCCCTTTTCATTAACAAAATCATAAGGCACATAGTAGTTGGTGTGAGCAACGGTTATAACCTTTTTGCCCCCGTCACCAGCCTGATTAGCCGATTTGTCCTTGCTGCCGCAGCCAGCAGTTACTGCCAGTGCTCCTGCCAAAATACCTGTTACCAAAAGCTTGCCGATTTTCTTGATATTCATAAGGAATCCTCCATTCATTTGCCATTATCACTTTGCCTGCCCAGCTTTATCCACAGCCTGAGCCTCGGCCTTTATTATGCCTTATATTCCTCCACGGCCTCCCGCACCCACTGGAAATGCTCACGAGGAGTATCTCTTGGTACAGTGCAGTCAGCCCCCAAAATCACGCCGGTTACATGAGCCTCAGTAATCACCCGACGAGCCAGCTCCCCCAAATCATCGCTGATTACATCAAAGGCCGCCTTTACAGCTTCCTTGTCCTGTCGTACCAAGCTAGCCAGATAAGGCTCCCCATCCTCCAGATTTGGCTGCATGAATTTGATAATGGTACCAGGGCAGAACAGATTGTAGAAAGTAGCAATCTTATCTCCATATTTATCAGTCAGCTTCTTAGCATAAGCCACCTGATAGGTAAACCACTTATCATCCTTTGGCAGTGGCTGAAGCTGCTTCAAATCCTCACTGGTCTTGGCTGCCAAAAAGCTTTCGCTGGTATAAGGGAAGAAACCATCAGTCATAATCTTCACAAAATCAGGCTGGCTTTCTTCAATATACTTAATCTCTCCAGCCAGTACCTGGTCTGTCAGCTCTGGCTGTTCAAAGGCATTGGAATGTATCTCATCAGCCAGAAAGTGGAACCAGAATCCTGCTGGCACCCTCTCTACAGGTTTGTTATCCATTGCATCCAATACCAACTGTTTTCTATCTAAAATCTTGCTCATAGCTTGTACCTCCATTATTCATATCTGTGATGTATGTATTCTCAACATGGTTATATAATAACATACTTATCAGATATGTCAAGTTGTTTTTATATATTTTCTCTGTTTTTTTCAAGATTATTTCTAGCAGTCCAAAAGCTTCTATATAATATAAACACGCCTTTTTGCAATGGGTAAAAAGCTATTTGCCAAATATTTTCCCGATATCTTACTAAATTTGTAGGATTTTTCTTTACATAGCATTAACATATGTTTTACCCTACTTTATAATAAGCATACAAACAAAATATGTTTTATATGTTACTATTATTTTCCACAAAACCATCAGGAGGAATGTCCCATGAAAGATTATACTATAGAGGTTCACGGCTGTAGGCCTTTAGATTATACTGGCTCCATTACCCAGCCTATCTATATGTCCGCCACCTTTCGCCATCCCGGCTTCAAGCAAAGCACCGGCTATGATTACAGCCGCTGTGGCACCCCTACCAGAGATAATCTGGAGGAAACCATCAGCCAGCTGGAGCAGGGAAAGAAAACCTGGGCCCTTTCCTGTGGTATGTCCGCCATTAATGCTGTCTTTCAGCTTTTCAACCCTGGGGATCACATTCTCCTTACGGAGGATCTCTACGGAGGCACCCTGAGGTTAGGTCAGCTCTTTGCAAAATACAATATAGAGTTTGAATATATTGATACCACCGATTTGGAGCTGGTACAGAACTCCCTGCGGCCTAATACCAGAGCTATCTTTGTGGAAACACCATCCAACCCTATGATGCTGGTAAGCAATATTGCCGCCATCGCCCAGATAGCCCACGGCCATAACGCCCTCCTGATTGTGGACAACACTTTCCTGTCTCCCCATTTCCAGAAGCCATTAACTCTAGTGGCAGATATTGTGGTACACAGCGGTACCAAATACCTTTGCGGTCATAATGATATTCTGGCTGGCTTCCTGACCGTCAAGGATGATCCACAGCTGATTGCAGATATTGAGCTATATGTCAAATCTACAGGCGCCAATCTCTCTGCTCAGGATGCCTGGCTCATGCTGCGCAGTCTCAAAACCCTAGGCATCCGCATGGAGCGCCAGCAGGAAAACGCCCAGCGCATTGCCCAGTGGCTCTGCCAGCAGGATATTGTTACCCATGTATACTATGTGGGGCTGCCTGACCACCCCGGCTATGAACTGAACCGCCAGCAGTCCACCGGCAGCGGTGCCATGATTTCCTTCAAGGTAGCTCAGCCAGAAATGACCAAAACTATTCTCGCTCAGGTAAAGGTAATTTCCTTTGCAGAAAGCCTGGGAGGCGTTGAGTCCCTGATTACCTATCCTCTATACCAAACCCACGAAGCTATGCCAAAATATCTGCTAGAGCGCACCGGGCTGGACGACCATCTCCTTAGATTATCTGTAGGCATTGAAGATATAGAGGATTTGCTGGAAGATTTAAGCCAAGCCTTTCAGGCAGCCAAAAATTCTATCGACAACCAGCCCAATAACAGATAAACTGTAAGCAAGAAAATATTTACACGAAGGGAGCGAAGCAGCTAGGACGCCTTTGGCATTCTCTGCGCCAAGTATGAATTTTGACAAGATTATTGACCGTACCAACACCAATTGCCTGAAATATGATTTTGCCGTAGAACGAGGCTATCCCCAGGGCATCCAGCCCTTCTGGGTGGCAGATATGGATTTTCAGGCCCCAGAGGGAGTTATTCAGAAGCTAATCTCCCGCAGTGGTCATGGCATCTTTGGCTACACAGATCCAGACCAGCGCTACACAGACACCCTGAAAAAATGGTTCAAAATCCATCACAATTGGGATGTGGAGGGCAATGAACTAACCATTACCCCAGGGGTGGTATTTGCCCTGGCTGCCGCCGTCAGAGCCTTTACAGAGCCAGATGAGGCCGTTATTATCCAGCAGCCGGTATATTATCCTTTTAGCGAGGTTATCCGTCAGAACAACCGCCAGTTGGTAAACAGTCCTCTAATATATGAAAATGGTGCCTACCATATAGACTTTGATGATTTCGAAGCCAAGATTCAGGCTCACAATGTAAAGCTCTTTATCCTCTGCTCCCCTCATAACCCTGTAGGCAGAGTATGGAGCCGTGCAGAACTGCAAAAGCTGGCTGATATTTGCCTAAAGCACAAGGTAGTAATTGTGGCTGATGAAATCCACCACGAATTTACCCGCCCAGGCATCAAGCATACCGTTCTGGCCTCCCTTTCTGAGGAAATCGCCCAGAACACCATTACCTGCACCGCCCCTAGCAAAACCTTTAATCTGGCAGGACTGCAGGTGTCCAATATCTTTATAAAAAACGAAAGCCTCCGTCGCAAATTCCGTCAGCAGGTACTTGCCGTAGGCTATAGCCAGCCAAACTGCTTAGGGCTATTTGCCTGCCAGGCTGCTTACGAAAAGGGAGAGACTTGGCTCAATGAGCTGAGAACCTATCTGGAAAGCAATTTCCAAAAAGCCAAAGAATTTATCCAGACCAATCTCCCCAAGGTACATCTGGTAGAGCCACAGGGCACCTATCTTATCTGGCTGGATTTCAGAGCCTATGGCCTTAGCGACAAGGAGCTGGATGATATTATTATCCACAAGGCCAACATCTGGCTGGACAGCGGTCATATCTTCGGGCCAGACGGCAGTGGCTTCCAGCGCATCAATATTGCAGAGCCTTGGGCTGTACTGGAAAAAGGCCTCCAGTCCCTGGCAACAGCCTTTAAGGATATTTAATTTCAGACACAAAAACAGGAGTGTATCCATCTCTACATGAGATAAATACACTCCTGATTTTTTGCTCTAAATCAGTCTTATGGCAATGCCTTCATATCAGCAAAAGGCCAGAAAACCACCATAGCCTTGCCCTTGATAAGCTCAAAAGGCACAAAGCCTACATCTGGGAAGCGGCTGTCCTCGGAATTGTTACGGTTATCTCCCATAACAAAGATATGCCCCTCTGGAATCTTTACCCTTGGATAATCTCCCCGGCATTTGCTCAGGATATAATCCTCAGTCTGCAGCTCGTCATTGACAAATACATTGCCATCCTTGATTTCGATAGTATCACCAGGCACAGCAATAACCCGCTTGATAAAGTCCCTGCTAGGGTCCTTGGGATACTGGAAAATCAAAATCTCGCCCTTTTCCGGCTCCCGCAGACGATAAATCAATCTATTGACCACCAATCTCTGCTGATTCTGCAAAGTAGGCATCATGGATGGACCATCCACCAAATAAGGCTCTACCAAAAAATTACGAATAATCATGGCCAAAACAACGGCTATGACAATGGATACAATCCAATCCTTGATTTCTTCACCTAAGTTGTTCACAAAAGCACCTCTCTTAACGAAAAATAGAGGCTGCACTAAAGGCAGCCTCTACAATTACCAGAATTAGCGCTTCTCGCGGATACGAGCAGCCTTACCAGTGAGGTTACGGAGATAGTACAGCTTAGCGCGGCGAACTACACCACGACGCTTAACCTCAATCTTCTCCAGACGTGGGGAATGTACTGGGAAAGTACGCTCCACACCAATACCGCAAGAAATCTTGCGAACGGTGAAAGTCTCACGAACGCCAGAACCGGAGCGTGCAATTACAACACCCTCGAAAGCCTGGATACGCTCACGGCTACCCTCCACTACCTTTACCAGGCAGTTTACAGTATCACCCTGCTGGAAAGCTGGGATATCGTTTCTGAGCTGTTCTTTCTCTAATTCCTGAATAATGTTCATCTTGTTTCCTCCTCTTTACAGACGTTCGTGTCAAGTGTTGGATTCTAATATAGCCTTGATCAGAGGACCGCCCACATACCCGAATATAATACCATATAATCCAATATGCCGTCAAGAGAAAATCTTTACCAATGAACAAAATTTACCCCTCATCATCGCTATCCAGCCAGTTAATATCCTGCCAGTCCCCCTGAGTATCATTCCGCGTACAGCCGTAGATGGAATAATATTCGCAGGTAACACTACACACCCCGCCATAAGGACAATCCACCATAGTATCATCTCCTTTAGATATAGCACAAAATACACCTCATTATACTTTCTTATGTATCTCTATACTATAGCCGTACTCTTCAACTATTTCAGACAACTCTATATACTTTATTTGACACTCCCAATGCCTAAAGGCATTGGATTCTTGGTTCCCTGAGCACTGCATATAGACCGTAGCCTATATGTCTTACACG